>VOFG01001548.1_pt1 | contig 43617 bp, 73 predicted proteins | sample 5384171 | NCBI WGS metagenome assembly VOFG01 (sample SAMN12384726, study PRJNA508395) | human gut metagenome | isolation source: healthy gut F | host: Homo sapiens
CTCATGCTACGTTCAGTTACGTGTGCTGCTGAAGCCGACAGCTGGATCGGCGCTCATTGGGAAGATCGTCGAAGAAATCGGCAACCTCGTCGCTGTTCCAGCGTCGTCGACTTCGACGCCACCACGCCCGAGCACCCCAGCGCGACGCGCACGCCCGGCATGACGGCGGCGCTCGTGATTGGCTTCTCGCCTGGGCTTTCCGACTACCGATGAGGCGGGCGAAATCGGCGGGCCGACCTCGAAGGCGAAAGCGAAACCCAGCTCGGCATGATTTGCCACGCCGACGTTGTGGTGCCGGGCGTCGGCTGGACAAGCGACCCGTGGACCATGCTGGCGCGCCGCGACGGCTTCCTTATCGGCCGCGGCGTACTCGAGACAAAGGCCCGCTTGTCATTTCGTTGTACGCCATAAGTTCTTCGCCGACGCTGCGAAGCCGAAGGCAAACTCCCCACCATTCGCATGCTTGTAGGCACCAACGAGTTCGGAACCATGAAAGGCGTGGGCTACTACCTCTCCCACCACAAAACTCCCGCATTCCTGTTCACGTCCGACGCCAATTCTCGGTATGCTACGGCGAAAGAGGCGGCTTCGACGGCCTGATTACGTCGAAAAGCTCGAAGGGCGGCAATATCGTCGACTTCACTACGGGCGACACTGAAAGCCGCAATGCCGTCCCCAGCCAGGCAACCCTCGTCGTGAAGGCAAACGCCGCCAGGTTGCCTGCGCCCGCCAGCTTCGAAAGGTAACCGACGCCGGCGAGCGGCTGCGAAATCGTCGCCACGGGCAAAGGCAGCCATGCATCGCTGCCCGAGGGCACGGTCAACGCCTTGGCATGCTCGCGCGTTATGCGCTTGAGCTCTGTCAGCGAGGACGAGGCCGAGATTCCTGCGCCTCGCCGTGAAGATCATGGACTCCACCGACGGCAGCTCCGCCCGGGGTCGACACGGCCGACGCTTATTTCCGATCCGCTGACCTGCATCGCGGGCACCATCCACATGGTCGATGCCCGCTGGAGACTCACCATCGACATTCGCTATCCCGTCCACCGGGCGATAAACTGCAGGCAAAAGATTGCCGCTGTCGCTGCCGTTACCACGCGACCTGCGAAAACACGCTGACCGACTCCCGTTCCTCGTCGATCCGCAAAGCCCCGCCAAATGCTCATGGCTTCTTCGTACCACGACGCCACCGACATGGAAAATGGCGACCGTTCACCATCGGCGACGCCTACGCGCGCGAATTCCCGTGCGCCTGACTCGGCCCGAACCCGCACGTGTGAATACCCCGAGTGGGTCGGCCCCATGCACAGCACCGATGAGGGCATTTTCGAGGAAACGTTGCGCCGCACCATGCCTCTACATCCTGGCGATTAAGCGCAGTAAAATCGACCTCGGTCGCCAGCTAAGATCTGCGTACGGCGGGGCTCTGCGAGCGCCCTTGCCACGCCTGCTGACGTCCCCTGCTGGTCATCGGGGCGGTTTTATCGCGATTTTCACCGCCCCTCGCCGCCAAGGCCCACACGTCGCATGAGCTGCGTAAGATGCACTTTGTACCCCTCTTGCATTTAGGAGGCTCCGTGAACAACGGATTCACCATAACCAAGCACGCATCCCGCCGCATCGCTGCGCAACGGGTTTCGCCCTTTGCGATTCTCCTTCTCGTCTGCGGCGCTTCCCTTTGAGCTCATGCCGCCATGAGCGAGAAGGCCGCCACCTACCCAAACCGAAACGCAAAGCGCCAACGCGGCTTCGACCGAAAACGAGCAAAAAAACCCTTCGACGGAAGCAGGCAAGCGTCGACAAGGCCGACGAGAAAAGCCAGCCAAGACGATTCCGCGAAACCGCCAAGCATCAAGGCGCGTACGCCATCGCCATTCTGCAACGGAGGCGGCGCGCGCGGACTGGCGGGCGCCGCTCAGGCAAACTCGTAGCCGCAGGCCTCACCGAAGACAATCACACCTACGCGCTTGACTCATATGCGGTCGCAGCCTCGCCCACGACCGTCGTATACGTAAAAGGCACGGGCGACGATGCCGCCGATATAAAGCTGAAGCGGAAAAGGTCGTTTTGCACTGGGGCTTGGCAGCGTGCAGACTTTCGACGAAGCCACCGCGGGCGAATCGATGGATAGGTTCGATATTTTCGTCATCGTTGGCAAAGACGCGCTGGACACGCTCAAATAGAAATTCGGTCCATACGCAAAAGGGAGGCGCTGCGCGCACGCCTCCCTCTTTTTATCAGCGGTTTTGTCTATGAACCGCGGTTTTCGGTTCGGTAATCCAGCCCAGGAATCGCTTTCCCTCGCCTTCGCGCATTCCGTCATGACTTAGCCGCGGCAGCCTCAGTCTCTTCCGCTCGCGCAGCATCGAATTCCGCACATCCATCATTTTCCCTTGAGCCTCCCTATAATGCTCCGGCCGCGCCTTCGGCCTCGGCGCCATCGACGGAAATGCTTTTCGGCAACACGAGGTTCGCGATAACCGCCACCAAGAACACCACACAGCCACGCAGTTAGTCGGCGAACACATTCTGCAGCATTTCGGGCAGCAGAACGAAAATCTCGGACACCTGGGTGAAGCCGATGCCACGGAAAGCGATAGCGCCGCAATAAGAATGTTGCGTTGCGTAAAACCGGCGCGAGCAATCATCTGGAAACCGCTCACGATAATATTGCCGAACATCATAATGGTGCAGCCGCCAAGTTATCGGCATCGGGCAGCGAGGAAAACACCACGCTGATGACCGGCAGAAACGCCGCAAGAATCATGATGATGGCGCCCGTGGCGATTGCGCGGCGATTCACGACCTTCGTCATGGCGACCAAGCCCACGTTTTGCGAGAAGCTCGTGATAGGCAGCAGCCAAAGATGCGGAAACCGAGCTTACGAAGCCATCGCACGCAATAGAGCCCGAAAGCTCCTTCGCGCACGTCACGCCCCAGGCCGACCATGGCAAGCGCCGAGGTGTCGCCGATGGTTTCAGTCGCGGAAACCAAGAAGATGAGCGTAACCGCCAGAATTGCCGAGGGATGGAACTCGGGGCAAAGGGCATGAATTAGGAATAGAAACGGGCTTTTGCGGAAGCGAACCCCGAAAAAATCGACCATACCCATGAAGAGTGCCGCAATATAGCCAATGACCAGGCCAAACAAAACCGAAAGCTGCTTGGTTTTTTGCCCTTCGCCATAATCTGGAACACCAGACACGAGATAAGCGCGATGCTGCCGAGCGCGATATTTTTGCGGCGATCCGAAATCGGGAGGCCCGGAGCCGCCTCCAAACGATGCGGCACCAACCGAGCAGCGAAAAACCGATGGACGTTACCACCACGGCCGCCACGATGGGAGAAATAAGCCAGCGCCAATATTTCGCGAACAGACCCAGCACGCCCTCGATCAAACCGCCCACCATAATGGCGCCAATCGCCGCGTTGAAGCCATAGGTCGCCGCAACGCCGCACAAAACCGTGACGAACGTAAAGCTGATGCCCATAAACAATAGGCAATCCCGAACCGATACGGCCCGGCAAGAGGAAACAGTTGAACGAGCGTGCCAATGCCGCAATGAGCATGGCGCTTTGCACGAGAGCGAGCCCGTTGTCGTGGGAATCAAGGCCGGCGGCGCCCGCGACGATAAGAATAGGCGCGAGGTTGGCAACGAACATGGCCAAGATATGCTGCACGCCATAAGGAATTGCGCGCAACCAGGGGAATCTTTGCCGTCAAGACGGTAAAGATCGGTGTGATTGAAACCCTGGGCTGCGGTTTCTGTTTTCGACATGGGAGCGTCCTTTATTCGCGTTCGGTTTTCCGGCAAACAAAAGGCTCGCTGCCTCATGCGACAGCGGCCCCCTCTTCAAAAATAATTTATGCGCCAGGTTTCCACAGTCAGCTCGTGGCTCGGCGCAGCGCTCGCCGGCCTGGCGGAACGTAATCTGGCCCGTGGTGGGATCCATTGCGTCGACAGCGAGCGACTCCTGTGGTAGCCGCGTTCGCGCAGACTCGCACCGCCGGGCTGGAAGCCTTTCTCCAACCGCAATGCCAATACCGCCTCAACCGTGGCGCCGCCGCTTCGACAATCTCGGAGCAGGCCATTGAGCGCGTGCCGTTCGCCAAAAAGTCGTCAATGATGAGCACGTGGTCTTCGGGGCCAATACGAACTTCTTGGACACGTGATAACGTCGAATACCTTTTATGCGTAAAGCTCTGATGCGCGTGCGATACATTTCTTCTTCGCCATCGAGATTGATAGACTGGGCCTTTTTCAAATACCAGGGGCGTTGTTGAAACGGCGGGCAGCCATGCAAACAATTCCGGATGCCGGATGCCTCGATGGTAAGAATTTTATTGATGGGGGGGCATCAGCGAACAGGCGGCGCTTGAATTCCACCTATCATCATCAAAGCAGCTCGATATCGATGCGATGGTTCAAAAAAACCGTCAACCTTCAAAACGCCCTCGGCCTTCACCACGCCGTCGTTGAATGCGATCTTCGAGAACTTCCGCCCACTGCTATCTTGCGGCAGCCAGCACGCCACCAGCTCATACAGTTATAAATAGGTAGTTTAGCAGCTAACCGGAGAAAAGGAAGAAACGAATCGCGGAGCCAAAAAAGCGCAACATCAAAATGGACGGACTCGCGACATTTTCTTTGCAACTTAGCGTGTATTCTTGCTCAAGCGGCCAAAGAATCGCGGGCAGGTTGAATGTCAGAATGCACACCATGAGCACCGCAGCGGCACCGCTCGAAACCGCGTCCAATCGGGCACCACACCTTCGCTGTTGATCTTCCAATGTGCACCGCAAGCGTCTCGGCTGGGCGGAACACATTCCACGGGCACGAAGTCGGAAAAGTCGAAACTCGTGAAATCGAGCATGGGCGCCGACTGCCCCGCCGTATAAATAAGCGCCGCGGCTTCGCCAAACACACGCCCTGCCGACAAATGATGCCCGTGATAATAGCAGGCAACGCTGCAGGCAGCAGCACGTGAATGGTCGTCTCCCAGCGGCTCGCGCCGAGCGCTCAAACCGCCTTCGCTGGTCGTTGGGGATAGCCCGAGCGCCTGCTGAATAACGCGCACCAAAATGGGCAGATTGAACATCGTGAGCGCCAAAGCAACCCGATAAAATGCTGAAGCCCCAGCCATTTGCAACACGAAGAACAGGAATCCGGAACAGGCCAACCACAATGGAGGCAACGACGAAAAGCGCCTCAATGGCCGTTTTTCACGGAAATGCGTCAAGCGGTTCTTCGGAGCGTACTCCAGTAAGGTAAATCAGCGCCGCCAAGCGCGATAGGGCACCGAAATAAGCAACGTGAGCACCAGCAATAGAACGAGTTGAACAGCTCGGGGCCAATGCCGCCGCCTTCTTTGAATTGCTTTCGGGCTTGCTGTGAGGAAACTCACGTCAAACAGCTTGCCCGCACCGCTCACCACAATGTACGCAATAGCGAAACAGCAACACGCAAATCGCAGCCACGATAGCGAACAGCACGCCCGCTGGGCGAATTTGTCCCGCAGGGCAATGCGGCGACAAGAGCGTTTTCTGCCTTCTCGCTTTGCGCTCGATTCGGCGTCCCCCTGCGGCGGGCGAGCTCCGACAAACCCCTGATCGGCGACCATTTTGTCAACACTAGCGGCCATTGGCGCTCAGGCCTCCCTTTGCGTTCGATGAAATGAATGACGGAGATGAACACAAAACGACATCGCCAAAAGCAGCAGGGCAAGCGACCACAGAACATCGGAATACACCGTGCCCATCATCTCGTTGCCGATGCCCATGGTCAGCACGCTCGTAAGGGGGACGCGGGAGTGAACAGGCCGTCGGGCACCTGCGCCGTGCGTTGCCGATAACCATTTGAACGGCAAGCGCCTCGCCGAACGCGCGAGTCATACCCAGCACGACTGCGGTGCACAACGAGGGCATGGCCGCACGCAGCACCACATGCCAAATGGTTTGCCATCGACTCGCGCCTACGCTATAGGCGCCTTCACGGTACAGGCCTTCGGCACAGCCGTAGGCGCGCGTCGATGAAAGCGACGTAATCGTGGGAAGAATCATCCCAGCGAGCACGATAGATCCCGAGAAATGCCGAAACCCGTGGTATTCGACCAGCCGCGGCACCATGCGACGACAATCGTGAGGCTAATAAGGCCGTACGACCGACAGAATGCCTACGAGCAACTCGACGACCGGCTGGAACACCGTTCGACCGAACCTCGGCGAAATCTCAACCACGAAAATGGCCGACCCCAAAGCGAACGGCAAGGCGAAGCAGCGTGGAAAGCAGCGTAACCGAGAACGATCACAACAATGCGCGGGCAGCGCGCCCACCGTGGCGCGCGCCCGATCATCGGCCTTGCGGGTTCCACGTGGTCCCCGTGAAAAATGCCGTCGGCGAAATGCCGTCGACGAAAAAAATGTGGCTGGCGCCATGCTGGGCAACCATGAACACAAGCGTTGCCACCAAGCACGATAAGCGTCACGCACGCGCCCGAAAGCGGCAACGCGGCCCACATTGTCGAGTCTCCTTTTTCGACAGAGATGCCACCACTGCCTTAAACCTGCCTTTTCAAACATACGCGGACCCAAGCCGATGCGAAGGATCGCCGCTTCGACATGGTCGCGCCCTTCAGGCTTGCGCCGAATGCGCAAAAAGCCCGACCGCGCCACGTGCGGCCGGGCTGAGTTTTCGCTGCCTAGAGCTTGGTCACGTTGCCGTCTGCGTCGCGGGAAACCTTCATGCCGGAAACCGAGATAGCCGTTTTTCGGAAACCAGGCTGCCCTGGACCTCGCGTCGCTCATCATGAAGTCGATAAACGCCTGGGTGGCCCGTCGGCCTCTTTGGCGGTGTACATGTGCTTGGCCCAAATCTTCCAGTCGTTGGTCTCGACAGGTTTCGGGCTTCACGCCGTCAACGGAAAAGCGCTTTGATGCTGCTGTCGTAGTAAGAAAAACGCCAGGTAGAAATCGCGCCCGGAGTGTCTTTGACCATCTTGGCCGCAGTGCCCGAGGAATCCCTTGCCCTGAGGCTTAAAGCTGTCAGGCACCTTGGTGCCGTTGAGCACGGCCTTCTCGAACACCGCGCGCGTGCCGGGCCCGATGCACGGTTGATAACCATGATTTCGAGATCTTGGCCGCCGACCTCTTTCCAGTTGGTGATTTCACCCGTGAAGATCTTCTTCAGGTCGTCCATCTTGATGTCATCGATGGAACTCCGCTGTTCACCACAGGGCCCATGCCAACAACGCATACCTTGTTGTCGGTGAGCTTTTCGGCATCGGACTTGTTGTCGAGCTTTTCTTCGGCGAATACGTCGGAATTGCCGATTTGCACCGCGCCCTGCACGATTTGCGTAATGCCCTGGCCAGAGCCACCGCCCTGAACGGTGATGGTAACGCCGGAATTTTTAGCCTGGAACTTTTCGGCCGCAGCCTCAACGAGCGGCTGCAGCGCGGTAGAGCCAACGGCGGTAATGGAACCCGTGAGAGCCTTGGTTTCGGTCGTTGCGGCGACATTATCGCTCGAGCCGGAATTGAGTTGTTCGAGCATCCAACCAAGCCGCCCAAACCAGCAAGAATAACGGTGCTGCCCGCGACGGTGAGGAAGCGGCGGCGGCTCATGGAGTAGTTTTGCATGATGTGCGTTCCTTTCGGATGATGGTTCCCTTCCATGGGGTCTCATCTTGAAGGCGCACGTCATGCCACGTCAGGGCAACGTCAAAGACGGGTAAAGCATCCTCAATCTGTTAAATGCCCGTGTTAATTGCTCGCAGCGTTTAACAGATTCGTTCGACCCAACGTTTAGCGCCGAGGGGCATACGCCACTCGCCGCGGTCGCGCGTGGCAAGGACACCGCAAGCAATCGAGGTGTCAGATAATCGTTTGCTGCGTCGAGCACGCCGGCGAAACAGTCCTTGGCCGACCGAACGCATTCCCAAACAACAAAACCTGCTAAACGCTGCGAGCATTTAACAGGTTCTCAAGATTGGCACGTTATTTCGCCGGAAAGCGCACTTCGATTATCGTGCCTTGGGGGCTGCCGTTGCCCATCACGGAAATCTTCGCTCCGTGCACTTGCGCGGCATGCTTGACAATGGCAAGTCCCAATCCGCTGCCGCCCGTTTCTTTCGAACGGCTTTCGTCGACGCGATAGAAGCGCTCGAACACGCGCTTCGCGAAGCTCCGGCGGGATGCCGGATGCCCGTATCGCTCATGCGCACGATAGCCGATCCGTCAACCGCTCCGGATAACCGCAACCTGCGCGCGCCCGCCCTCAACGTTGTAGCGAATCGCGTTTTCAACAAGGTTGCGCACCATCTCGCTCAAAATCTGCGTGTTTCCGCGCACGACCACGGGTTCGTTGCTGCTGCGCTCAATCTCGCACATGGGACACCGCGTGGTCTTCCGCATAAGGACGCAAGCGCTCGCACGCATCATTCGCAAGCGATTCGAGCGAAACGCTCTGGTTCATATCGACGCCCAAATCATCGCCCGATGCGCCGCCTTTTCCCATGTCGTCGAGCTTCGAGAGCGAAATGATGTCGTCGACCATGCTGCGCATGCGCGCTGCGATTCGCTGTGGATGGTATGCGCGCGAACGACCTCACGTCTTCGTCTTTCGCGATGCCGGCGGCGATGATTTCCGCATAACCCGAAATAAATAAGAGCGGCGTCTTAAGCTCGTGCGATACGTTCGCCGTATATTGGCGGCGCTCACTCGCCTGGGCTCGAGGCGCTTATGCTTTGCGCATCGAGCCGCGAGAGCAAAAGGAGCAAGCTCGATCGGTGCATCCGATTCAAGGGTCGATCCAAATCGATTCGCATAAGATCGGTCGAAATGACCTGCGCCAAAAGCGCCCCACGGCCGCCGCGATAAGCGCGAGCGCCACAACCACAGCGCAGGGGCCCCAGCATATGCAGCATCATGCCCCACACGCTCGATTGCGTAGCGGCGAAACGCAGCACATCGTCATTGTGAAGGCGAACGGAATGATAAAGCGTGACCTCTTGCAGGGGTTTCGAATAGCGGCCGGCGCTGCTTTCGCCATTGAGCTCCGCCTGAACGAATTCAGGGCGACCGGCATGGCTTTCGAGGGTCGACACATCGGCCACGTCGTTGTCGAAAAGCACCGTGCCATCGCTCGCGATGAGCGTGACGCGCATGTCGCTCCCCATAAGCTCCGACTGTTCATCAAGAAAGTCGAAGGCAATTCATCGCCATCGAGCTGAGCGGCCTCTATGTAAGAAGCATAGCGATGGGATTCGTCGGTGATTCCCTCGGATGCGCGCGCGTCGAGCGTGGCGTATGACGCCGCGGCAAAAAGCAACGACGCACACGAGTGCCACCGCCGTTGTCGCGACCATGATAGCCGCTGCCGCGTTGGGCGAGCGAGTGATGCGTGAAAGGACGCTTTCGCCTCGCGGGCTTTTCGGTTTCAGGGGACGTTTTTCCTCGTCGGGAACCGCGGTTACGACCATAGGCGGCCTACGCCTTCAGGCGGTAGCCAACGCCGCGCACCGTTTCGATATACGTCGCCGCCTCGGGACATGCCTCGGAAAGCTTCTTTCTCAGCGTTTGCACATGGGCGTCAACCGTGCGGATTTCGCCCGCGATGCTGTAGCCCCACACGCGGTCGAGCAGCAAGTCGCGCGACACCACGATGCCGCGATTCTCCATAAGGTAGCGCAGCATCTCGAATTCTTATACGTGAGCTGCACCTCCGCGCCGGCCGCGGTTACCTGGTAGCGGGCAACATCCAAACAGATAGGGCCGCCTCGAGCGTCTTCGTCGCCCGCCGCGCCCGATCGCGCTGGCTGGCTGAACATCGCGCTCGTGGCGGCGGGCAACGCGTTCACGCGCGAAATGAGCTCCATCATGCCGAAGGGCTTCGCCAAATAGTCGTCGGCGCCCGCATCGAGCCCGCAGACCGTGTCGAATTCGGTCGACTTCGCGGTGAGCATCATGATGGGCACGTTGGCGGTGCGCGCATCGGCGCGCAAGCGCTTGAGCACCGAAATGCCGTCTTCGTCGGGAGCATTACGTCGAGAAGGAACAATCGGGCACCTGCTCGCGAGCGCAATACGTCCATTTTCCGACGCGCGCGAAAAAAGCCGCGCGGTGGCATGGCCCCAGTTTGCTCGAGCGTGTAAAGCGCCAAATTTCGAATTTGTTCGTCATCCTCGAGGTAGTAGATCATCCGAGAACCTCCTTTATAACGGCCAGTCAGTGCGTATTCTACCCATTCGGCGATGTTTTGGGCGTGGTCGCCCACACGCTCGAGGTATTTTTGCGAGCATAAGCGCCTCGACGAGGTTCGACGCAACCCCGCCTTCACCCTGAATGCCGCGCACCACATCGGCCTTCACGCTTTCGAAAAGCGCATCGATCTGCGCATCTTCCCCAATCGTCGCACGCGCGCGGTTCGGCGTCGCGTTCCCACGAACGCCTCCAGTAGCATCATGCAAATAATGCAGGCCCGATCGCCCATTTCGCGCAGATGCGCCGAGAGCTCCTCGTCGAGCGTCCTTGCAGGGTAAGCGCAATTTCGCGATGTCGGTCGCCTGGTCGCTAATGCGTTCCAAATCGCCCGCGATTTTAAGCGCCGACTCGCGCGATGCAGATCAGTCGCAACGGGCTGCTGGGTGAGCAGCAACTTCACGCACAACCCTCGACCTCGCGTTCCTGGTGGTCGATGTCGTCGTCGCCATTGATCACCGCATTCGCTGCTTCGGCATCGCGGGCGGCAGCGCCGCGGGATGCTCGTGCAGGGCGTCTTCCGTCGACGACGCCATAACCAGCAGCTGGGCATCCAATTGCAGTTGAGAATCCAATACTGTGCGTGCCATGGCCTGGCCAGAACCTTCCCGTGCGATGATCTTGCGCTTGTCGTTAGGGGCAATCGAAAAGGGTTTGGTGTCGTCGAATTCAACCAGGTCGCCGAGCAGGAAGAACGCGCATTTGTCGCTCACGCGCGCGGCCTGCTGCATGTTGTGAGTCACCATGACTACCGTGTAATCGCGCTTGAGCTCAATGGCGAGCTCTTCGATTCGCCCTGCGGAAATGGGGTCGAGCGCACTCTGTCGCCTCGTCCATAAGCAGCACTTCAGGCTCAACCGCGAGCGCGCGGGCAATACACAAACGCTGTTGCTGTCCGCCCGAAAGCGCGAGAGCGCTTTTTTTCTTCCAGGCGGTCTTTTCACCTCGTCGAAAATCGCCGCCTTGCGAAGCGCGGTTTCAACAATCTCGTCGAGCTCGGCCTTGCCCTTGATGCCATGGGTTCGCGGGCCGAACGCCACATTGTCGTATACGCTCATAGGGAACGGGTTCGCCTTTTTTTGGAACACCATGCCAACGCGCTTGCGGAGCAGGTTGACATCGGTTTTCTTTGCTGTAGAGCTCTTGACCGTCGAGCCTGACCGAACCCTCGACTCGGCAGCCTTCAATCGTGTCGTTCATGCGATTGAGGCAGCGCAGGAAGGTCGACTTTCCGCAGCCCGACGGGCCAATGAACGCGGTGATTTGATTGCGCGGCATGTCCATCGTTATGCCGTGCAGCGCATGAAATGCGCCATAGTGCAAATCGAGGTCTGAAACCGCGATTTTTCGTTTCGTTTGAAACCTCGGCCACGAGCGCCCTTTCTTCCCAATTAAAACCGAGAAGAAACTTTACGGACGGCGGCCCATTCGACGTTAGGCGCATGCAAAATTTGTGTAAAGAAGGAAGAGGAGCAGCCGCAACGCGTGCCGCATCGCCGCGGATGGGACCGAGGCGTCCGCGGCGAATGCTCGGTTTCTCATACCCCTTAAAAACAGGAAACCGCAGCGAGGCGCATAGCGAGCCAAAGGCGAGCGGTAGCCGAGCGGGCATTTGCGGCGGACGCCCTCGGCCTCATCCGCCGGCTAACCCGCCGACAAGACATGCTAAACGCTACGAGCATTTAGCAGGGTTTTTCGGCAGCCTCCACCACGTGTTTCATGAGCATGCTCGTGGTCACGCCGCCAATGCCGCGCGGGACGGGAGTGATGGCGTCGACAATCGGCTCAATCGCGTCGAAATCGGCATCGCCGCACAGGTTGCCCGCCTCGTCAACGTTAATGCCCACATCGAGCACCGTCTGGCCGGGATGGAAGAAATCGCGACCGTACGCCTTTGCGCGGCCCGTGGCAAGAATCACGACATCGCCTTTGCGCACGATAGCAGGCAGATTGCTCGGTCGCGAGTGGCACGTGGTTACCGTCGCGTGGCGATCGAGCAGAAAGCACGCTCACGGGCTTGCCAACGACCAAGCTGCGCCCCCACAACAACCACGCGCTTGCCCGCGATGGAAATGTCATACGCATCGAGCATTTCAATGCAGGCGGCAGCCGTGCAGGAGCATATCCAGGGCCTCGGCCCGTGAACACCGCAGCCATGGAGCCGCGGCCAATGCCGTCCACGTCTTTCGCGGGATCGAGCGCATCGCAAACGGCTTCCTCGTCGAACTGGGCCGGCAGAGGGCGGAACATGAGGCAGCCGTGAATCGACGGATCGGAGTTCACCCAGGCGATAACATCCATGAGCTCTTCTTGGGATGCGTTTTTCTGGAAGCGTAATGGTGCGAGCACGAATGCCCAGGCCGGCGGCGCGCTTGAGCGCTGTGCGCTCATAGGCCAAATCGTCGGGGCGCGCACCCACGCGCACAATAACGCAAGACCGGGCTTCACGCCGCGTTCTTCGAGCGCAGCAATGCGCCCCTTCAATTCCTCTCGCAGCGAGTCAATAACAGGCTTTCAAGCAGCAATTTCGCCATGACGGTTCTTTCTAAAAATTCAGTGCAGTCCTCTTGCCTGCCACTGATGGCCGGCAGAGCAATTGTAGCGCACACCGAATTCGAGAACGCCGCGCTCGTGATTAAAAGCCCATTACGAACCCATTACAGCAAATCAATGTCAACAACTATTCTTTTCGGAGCATTGATAAAACCAATTCGAATGTTTTATCCATTACTTCGACGCGCCTCATTTTTTCGTAAGAATCAAAATATCTCGGCTGGCCCTTAAGCGTAAATGGCGCCGAAAGCGAGTATTCGCTGCCTGGAGAAACCGAGAACGCCATGGTCCCACCTAGTTGCGGCTGACCCGCATCCCACAGCTCAACGTCGCACTGATAGTACTTATTACGCGATGTCGGAATGAGCAGGTAATCATAAAAGGCGAGCCCTCCCTCTTCGCTGTCCTCATTGCGAATCGTGAAGCCGACCTCGACAACGCTCTCTCCGCGTCTAAATCATCCTGAAAGTCGATATCCTTTGCACTGTTCCTTTGCAAATAATCGCGAGGAGTTGTGACCGATACGGAATCAACTTTTATTGAATAACCTGAATAATCTTCGGCGGCGGTTCCGAAAACACGCCATCCAAATCAATCCACTCGCCGACTTGCCTATGCTCAATAGGGTAATCCGTTTCGACGGCACAAGCATTAACTATCCCAATACGCACCACAATCAGCAGCGAGACAGCGACCAGCACTCCTACGATCGCGACATGTCTCCCCTCATTTCTCTACCACCTCCTTTCCCGTTATTTTGCCTTCGGCCATCGTGTAAACGACATCGCAGCAATCGTGCAAAAACCGACATATCATGGCTCGCAACAATGAGAATCGCGCCGCGCTTTTTTGGCGGAGCAAAGCTGTTGTTTGAACAATTCGACACCATTCGGGTCGAGCGCATTCGTTGGCTCATCAAAAAAAGAATTCCATGATTGTTCATGAAGGCCGCAGCAAGCCCAAGGCGCTGTCGCATTCCAAGAGAATACTTTCGGTATTTGCGGTTATCATCTGGGCTAAGTCCAACCGAGGCCAGAGCACGCTTTGCAACATCGCAATCGCGACATCCTTCCAGAGAAAGAAGCAGCATGAGATTGTCGAGGCCTGTTCTCGAAGGCAGGAATGCCGGGTTTTCAATAAGCACGCCAATATTCGAAGGGAAATCGATGTCCTGTCCGACCTTTTCTCCATCGATTTCAATTGTTCCGCCAGCAGCAATCAGCCCTGAAATTGCCCGAAGGAGCATCGTCTTGCCTGAGCCATTTACCCCTGCCAATCCAACGACCATGCCAGATTGCGCCTCTAAGGAGACATTCTCCAAAACCGGAATACCGTGAATCGTTTTCGAGCAATTCGAAACCACTAATCTCATTTATTCATACCTTTCGCCCACAACGTCGTGCCGGTCAAAGCAGACGCCTCCCAGCACGACTGACACCACGGCAATCGCGGCAAGAAAAGCACATCCAGCAGCACCACCAATTCCATTGGCCATGAAGAAGTCGCTCCTGAGAGCCATGGCATAGCATCCGAAGAACACAGTCAGGGAGGAAAAGGAGGAGGCGAAAAGCAGAGCGAGCATGACGCCGAATGAGGCAACCGGATGCACCGCAACAGACACCATTAACTGAATAGACACATGGCAACGAGACACACCACGGCGAATGCGCAATACAAGCTGCCTGGCATGCCCTGACGAGACAGGCGCGTTCCCGTGTATCGATAAAAAGCTCCATAAGCTCAGGAGAAGTATCGAGAGACAATGGCCCACCGCTCAATAGGCAAAATACCGCAGCAATGAGCGCGGCAATAACGCAATAGAGAAGCGCCTGAGCAACGGTCCATGCAACCTTCGCAAGCCACCACGACCACCTATTCCCACCTGCGATGAGAAGCTTTTCTCCTCCGTTAGAGAGACTTTGAAGCGGATAGCGTAACGTCGCATAGAGCGCCGTCATCATAAAAACATGCCCATTCAACAGGGAATTCAAAAGGCTCACCGAGCTCTTTACGATAAGGAGAACAGCCCATCGTAAAAGCCACGCACCTGTCGCCGAAGCTTGCCGAATGCGACCAAGAAGCATCGCTTACCCGAACAGAGAACGCGATAGACAAAACGATGCTCGTGACAACCATTAACGCCAGACAGCCATGCCTCCGAATAGTTCCCTCAATCAAGTCGAGAATAAAAGCGAAAAAAACGATCTCATAGGCAATCTCTTTTCAAGATTGCCCAAACCGACAATGCCACAAAAAGAAGCAGCACCATTGACTCTGCAACAATGACATCCATGCTCTGCACATACATTGACGTTGCCGCTCTAAGGTTTTCAAACAAGCTCAATTGAATGCCCTTTATGCCGCCGAGGAGGATAAAGATTCGCTCGTTCACGACTTGAATTATGGCTAAAGCCAAATATGGAGCGGCAATCGTCAGCACCCTATTTCGAACAAAATAAGAGACGCAAGCAACAAACCCCGACCATAATCCAGCAAGAATAAAATCAAGTGCACAATAAGGAAGCACGTACAGTACCGGAGAGCCGTAAAATAAACCCGAGAACAGGTTATCGTCAAAAAATACCCAAGTACATTGCATCAGTAATGTCGGGCATATAGGCAGGCACGAAACAGGCGATTGCAACAAAATTGACTAGCTGGGGAAAGACGACGACAATTCCACCGACAAGAAAAGCATGCGGTTAGCTTGCCAATAATATAAGCCGGCATCGGCTTCCGCGTTCGCAGCTGAGAAATATATCCCGTTCGAAAATCCTCACCTAAAGACCAAGAAAATGGCACCGCGGCGAGCAACGGCGCCATTCGATAGAACAATAGACTAGTCGGGTTGATGAACTCGACAGACATCCACATGCCAAAGCAATTGTAAATATGCGGCGGATAGTATTTCTCGCTGCTGAAATCCAAAGCCACGTACTGAAGATACCGATCAATTTGCAAAGCCGCGCTCGTCAACGCCAATGCCACGCCCACCAAAAGCGCGACCACAAACCACGTATTTTCGAAACGCGCGATTCAGCTCAACGTCAACGCAAGAGGAACACCCCACCCCGGTCACCTTTCTGGTAAATCAAGTTTCCAATGCCCGTCAACGCCAATTTCAGCCTGCGACGGAATGTCATCGGCCATAATTTCAAAGCCTACCCGCAGCGTTTTCTCGGCACCTGGCGGCAAATCGAAATAATAGTATTCGGGAGGAATCGCTTCGGCGGGAGTTCCGTCGAACCAAACTGGCGATGTGAGCCCCAGACGAACGAAATCCGTCACCAGAAACCAAGGTTTACCGCTTCGAGAAAACATCCATCGGGACGGCATTGTCGTTCGCAACGCGCAAAGTAACCATTGCGAATTTCAAATCGCTTCCCCATTCGCCGCCTTTGCTTTCAACGCCCCTCAACGCCTGCATCGGCGGGGGGAATCAAATAAAGAAACATCCTCAACGGTCATCCGCAATACGAGCCCGTCCACACGACTCCCTTTGAACGCGTATCGAAATATAATTCCTGATTGGAGGAGTCGTACCCATCGGCCCAGGGCCGTCCATTGAAATCGATTCCCCAATTTGAATGTGCCGGCCGGAGTCGTTTTTCACGAAATTCGACCGAGGCGATTCAGATTCAGCCAGGAATCCCCTCAATCGCCAGGAAAACCGACCATGCCGCCAATGCAGATGAGCGCAGCAGCCAGGCCCAGCATTAACCCAACAACCGTTCTTACGTTGACGAACGCTCCATCGCCCGCTTCTCGGAGCCCGCATACCGGCGCCTTATGCAGTTAATTACCGGATATGCGCTTTCGTTCCAGCAGTCTGGACTCCATAAGCCAGACGCAGTACCTGCTTCATAGTTAGCCCAGCCAGTAAGCAACGCATACGAGAATCCCTTTCTCTAACCTGGTTCCAGATTTTAAATTCCCCGTATGTCTCACTGCTGCCGCACCGTATTCCGTACAGTTAGTTCGACCGTTGCCGTAGCCATCCTTAGCGCCATCCACATAAACCATAAAGCGGTCGCACCGCATATGATTGACGCCAATATACGTTGAAGAATAGTCGTCCTTTCTCGCCAATGATGGGGCCTGGAGCGGTTGCACCAAGGAAGGTAAAATTAAAGCTCCAAGCATCATCGCGACTACTGCGCTCAATTGCCTCTTGGCTAAGTTCGCATTGCTGCTCATGAACATTCGCGCCTTGGGTATCGTCGGAAGCAAATGCAATTCCCGGCATCATAACCGCGGCGGCCAGCGCATCACCAACGAAACACCGTGCGTATTTTTCTTAGCCATCTCATCTCCTATCATGCGATTCTCGTCAATCCTTCGTTGACTTGAATCAAAGATAGGTGATGCGCTGGCCTCTCATTCCTAACGAGATATCGGCAGGCCAAACAAGATGTTAGGCGTTATTCCGCTCGCCGAAAAAAGAAAGATAGCAAACCATACAGCGACGCATGGGGCAAAACCTTTCAGTAAAATCAAGAAAAAGGAGACCAGCTATATGAAGTCAAGACCTGGATAGAGAATCCTTAAGAAGTTTTAGGTGAGCAAGTTTATTGGATTTTGCACTTTGACAGCTGGATATTGAATGCTTTTAGGCGCAATGGATTGAGGCCCCGTAGGGCCTGCGCGGAAAGAGGGGCTGGCAGGTCTTTAGCCCCGCGACTCGAACGGGGCTTGATCGCGGAGGATCGCGTAGATGATGTGGCAGAGCTTTCTGGCCACCGCCATCACCGCGACCCTGTGGCATTTGCCCCTCGCTCCTCTTCTTGTCGTAGAAGGCGCGCAGGCCCGGATCCAGCCGATATGCTCCCTGGGCCGCAAGGTAGAGCGCCCGCCTCAAGTACGGCGAGCCGTGCTTCGTGATCGATCCGCCCTCCAGCTCGAACTTCCCGGACTGGTTGACGGACGAGTTGATGCCGGCGTAGCTCACGATGGCGGCGGCGTTCTTGAACCTGGAGACATCCCCTATCTCGGCGACTATCTGCGCGCCCGTCGTGGTGGATATCCCCGGGACCGTGAGGATCAGAGGCTCAAGGGACTCCAGCAGCGCGGCTATCCTCTCGTCAGCCTCGGCGACGCGGTCAAGCAGGAACTCGATCTGAGAGATGTATGATCTGACCTCGAAGGACGCGGCCTCAGAGCCGAGGGCGAACCCGATGGAGGCTTTGGCTCGCTCCTTGATCTTGGCCGCTTGCCCGGCGCCGCTTCTGCCATGCGACGCCTCCATTACGATCTTCTCGAGGGTGGATTCCCGCACGCGGGCGATGTCGGCGGGAAGGGGGCACTTGGCGAGCACTGCCAAAGAGGCCTTCCCGAACATGTTGGAGAAGATGCCGCCGTATTCGGGGAAGTAGGTGTCCATCAGGCATATGACGTGCGTCTTCACGGCGGCGACCTGCTCTTTGAGCGACTGCCGGTAGCGCGTGAGGGTCTTCAGGGACTGCAGCTCGTCCGTGGCGAGCGCGGTCTCGTCGAAGTTCCCGATTCGCAGCGTCTCCGCGATGACGACGCTGTCGATGCGGTCGTTCTTGACCTTGGAGAGGCTCTTGAGCTTGCGGACGGCCTTCACCTGCATGGGGTTTATCACGGCCACGCGGTAGCCGCAAGAGGTCAGGTACGAGAAGCAGGCCTGCCAGTAATGGCCGGTGGCCTCCATGCCGACAACCACCTCGTCCTGCGTCTCGGCGACGCCCTCAAGCCACGCGACGCACCTCTCGAACCCCTCCTTGGAGTTCTTGAAGGGCATGGGCTTTGCGACCTCCTCGCCCGTCTCGCCTATAGCGCCGATCACGTGGTCTACCTTGGCGATATCCACACCTGCATAGATCATCGCGGGCATCTCCTTTCTTCGGTTGCCATGGTGGGGCCTCTGCCTTGTCCGTCCAGGACCGCAACCTCCCAAAAGAGACACGAAGTGGGCACTGCCCCCTCATCCAGCTAATTCGCGGCCTCGCCTGAACGGGGCAGGATGCCACCCTCCTTTACGAGATGCATGCGCTCTCACACGACATGACGGCATCCCCGCCCACCAGTCACTGCATTGCACCTAAAAGCATTCAATAGAAGGCTGAAAAATGCAACGTATTTAATGTAAGGCCCGACGAATACAGGTTCATGTCGTTGAGCTTGACGGTGGAAGCGACGACGATAATCACGCCCAAAAACGCCCGAAGTGGCCATCATAATATCGGTCGCACGTTGTCGGTGCCGGTTGCGTGAGCCAGAATAACGGCAAGCAGGTTCATGCCGAGCTCACCCACAAAGGTGCCGATGAGGGTCATCCAGAACACCTGGGTGCCATTCTTCCAGGTAGCGCGCGTAGTCGGGCGTGCAAAATGGCGCCCGCGATAAAGCCGCTGCAGCGACCATGGTGGTTGCCTTGCGTACCGAAAGCCAGCTCGGGACCGGGATGCGGCGTAGTTAAGGAATTCGATGGCTGTGGTCCTGCGCACAATGGCAGCAGAAATAACAACGGCGGCAATGAACAGCGGCACGAACACGGTGGCAAAAGCGAGCAATCCAACGAATGCCGGCGATGACCAGAAGCGTGATGCCCAAGCCAGTGATAATTTCGCCCAAATGGGGAAATTCAGCACGCCGGTGATAGAAAGCATGCCTCAGCGAACACGGAGTTCTGAACGCCGAACCAACCGGACCATCGTGAAATGGCAACGACACCGCCCAAAATAGTGAAACCGTTTTGCCGAGGCTGCACCAGCGAGACAACAAACTGTCGAAAAGGCCTCGCGAGCGGCTTCTTCGCGGTGCCGAGTGCCCAGCTTACGACCTGCAGAATAACCGAGCTGAGCATGGTTGCCCAAAAGCGCCCCAGAACGTCATGCCGTAGCCGAGCGTTGCGCTCCAAACCAACTGCGAGACGCAGCAAATGGCGCCGATACGAATCATCAGAATTTGCCAGAGCGGTTGCTTGGCTCCTTCAGAACGCGCGACAGTGAGTAGTGTCAGTTGTCGACAGATGGGTTGTTCGCCATGGAGACCAACCCCCTTCTTTCTTTTTTGTTAATAGTAATTCGAATATGAAACGATGGTCTTCGAAGCGAACGTCGCGCACCGCAGGCGTGGCCAACCTGCACCATGACGGCTTCCTTCACGCAGAAGTAGTCGAACTCGCGGTCGTCGGCGGGAAGGTGCAGATCGGCGAGCTTCTCCCCGCCATGATGCGGGCCGCGATCTTCGCTAAGGGGACACCCGTGGACTTCGAGACGAACGGCACGGTGCGGCTCGCACGCGGGTTTGCCTCGATTACGTAGATGACCTGGTCTTTAATGGCGAACTGAATGTTGAGCAGGCCAACGACGCCCAGGCGCAGCGCAAGGCGGCGTGCGATGTCGCGCAGCTGCCCCTGAAGGCTGAGCGAGAGCGAGAACGGTGGTGTGCAGCAGGCGGAGTCGCCCGAGTGGATGCCTGCCATCTCGATGTGCTCCAAGATGCCGCCCACGAACACGTCCTTGCCGTCGCAGAGCGCATCGACGTCGACTTCAATGGCAGCTGCGAGGAAGCGGTCGAGATAGACCGGGTGGTCAGGCGAGATCTTCGCGGCCTCGGCCATGTACTTGTCAAGCTGGTCGTTGTCGTAGACGATGGCCATGGCGCGGCCGCCAAGCACGTAGCTCGGGCGGACGAGCAGCGGGAAGCTAATGTGCTCGGCAACCCGATGCGCCTCTTCGAGGGTCGATGCCTCGCCCGCTGCGGGGTAGATGATCTCGAGCTCGTCGAGCACCTGCGAGAAACGATCGCGGTCTTCGGCGAGATCGATCGCCTCGGGCTCGTGCCCATAATGGGGACGCCCGCTTCCTGAAGGGCGCGCGCGAGCTTGAGCGGCGTCTGGCCGCCGAGCGTCACGACGACGCCGTCAGGGTCTTCCACATCGACGATGTCCATCACATCTTCGAAGGTCAGCGGCTCGAAATAAAGCTTGTCGGAGGTGTCGTAGTCAGTCGAGACCGTCTCAGGGTTGCAGTTGACCATGATGGTCTCGAAGCCGGCGTCGGCAAGCGCGTAGCTTGCATGCACGCAGCAGTAGTCGAACTCGATGCCCTGGCCGATGCGGTTCGGGCCCGCGCCGAGGATCATCGCGCGCTTCTTGGTCTTGGGAGCGACCTCGCTCGCAAGTGTCGTAAGTCTTGTAGTGGTAGGCCGTCTTGCTCGGCGTTTCGGCGGCGCAGGTGTCGACCGTCTTGAACGCAGGGACGACGCCGAGCGCTTTGCGGTGGGCGCGCACGGAAAGCTCGTCTGAACCGGTCAGGTGCGCGATCTGCACGTCGGAGAGGCCGAAGCGCTTTGCGAAGCGCATGTCATCTTCGTCCAGCTCCTCGAGCTTGCTGGCCCGAAAGCGCCTGGCTCGACGGCGACCATGTCGGCCATGCGGGCCAAAAACCACGGATCGATGCCCGTCTTTTCATGGAGTTCCTCCACGCTCATGCCACGGCGCATCGCCTCGCCGATGAAGAAGATGCGGTTCGCGGTCGGGCGGCACACCATGTCGTCGAATTCCGCGCCCTGCATGGTGCTTTCCGCACCCCTTGCCGTCGGCACCGAGGCCCGCGCGGCCATTTTCAAGGGAGCGAAGCGCCTTGCCGAGCGATTCCTCGAACGTGCGGCCGATTGCCATGATCTCGCCGACCGCCTTCATGCGCGTTGAGAGGGTGTCGTCGGTGCCCTGGAACTTCTCGAACGCGAAGCGTGGCACCTTGACGACGCAGTAGTCGATGGAAGGCTCGAAGCACGCGGGCGTCGCCTTGGTGATGTCGTTCACGATCTCGTCGAGCGTATAGCCCACTGCGAGCTTCGCCGCGGCCTTTGCGATCGGGAAGCCCGTCGCCTTGGAAGCGAGCGCGGACGAACGCGACACACGGGGTTCATCTCGATGACGATGATGCGGCCCGTCTTCGGGTTGACGGCGAATTGCACGTTAGAGCCGCCCGTCTCGACCCCGATCTTCTCGAGGATGGCGAGCGACGCCGCGCGCATACGCTGGTATTCCACATCGGAGAGCGTTTGCGCAGGGGCGACGGTGATCGAGTCGCCCGTGTGCACACCGACAGGGTCGACGTTTTCGATGGAACAAACGATGATGCCGTTGCCGGCGCGGTCGCGCATGACCTCCATCTCGTATTCTTTCCAGCCCTCGATGGATTCCTCGACGAGCACCTCGCCTGCGGGCGAGAGCCAAGTCCTGCGCTCACGATGAGATGAAGCTCGTCCATGTCGTGCGCGATGCCGCCGCCGGCACCGCCGAGCGTGAACGACGGGCGGCACACCACGGGAAAGCCCAACTTGGCGACGATCGATTCGGCGTCCTCCATGGAGTAGGCGTAGCCGCTGCGCGCAACCTCGATGCCAAGCTCCTCCATGCACTCGTTGAACAGCTTGCGGTCCTCGCCGCGCTCGATGGCGGGAAGGTCGCAGCCGACCATTTCGACGCCGTACTTGTCAAGCACGCCAGACTTCGCCAGGGCGACGGCGGTGTTCAGACCGGTCTGGCCGCCGAGCGTCGGGAGAAGCGCGTCGGGGCGTTCCTTCTCGATGACTTTCTCGACGAACTCGGGCGTGATTGGCTCGACGTAGGTGCGATCGGCGAGACCCGGGATCAGTCATGATGGTCGCCGGGTTGGAGTTGACGAGGATGACGCGGTAGCCGTCGGCTTTGAGGACCTTGCAGGCCTGGGCACCCGAGTAGTCGAACTCGCATGCCTGGCCGATGACGATGGGACCCGATCCGATGACCAGGATGGACTTGATGTCGGTACGTTTAGGCATTGACTTCTCCCCAAACTTCCATCCGGCCAAACGGTCGGCGGCAATGTCGATATCGAGATAATCCTCGCGTCCATCCATCAGGCGCGAGAAGGCGGTGAATAGGTAGTGCGCGTCGGTCGGTCCGGGCGACGCCTCGGGGTGGTACTGCACCGAGAACGCCGGGATGTCAAGAAACGCGATGCCCTCGGCGGTGCCGTCGTTCAAGTTCACGTGTGTGAGCTGGATGCGGCCGAACTTCTCGTTGCGTACGACGGGGCGCCACGCGCTTCTCAACCCAGAAGCGCAGGGTCGTCGCGATGCTCGGTCTCGCCTGCCGACTCCTCGGGGATAAGCTCGCCGAGCGTTGGGAACAGAAGACCGAACCCGTGGTTTTGCGCGGTAATCTCGACGCGATGGGTGCGCAGGTTCATGACGGGGTGGTTGCCGCCACGATGGCCGAACTTGAGCTTCTCGATCTGAGCGCCGGCCTTCGACATCATCTGATGCCCAAGGCAGATGCAAAGACGGGAACTTTGCCGAGCAGCTTCTCGACCTGGGTATACGTGCCCGAAACGGCATCGGGGTCACCGGGGCCGTTGGAAAGGAACACGCCGTCGGGATTCATCGCGAGGACGTCTTCAGCGGGAGTGTCCCAGGGAACAGCGGTAAGCTCGCAGCCCACGCGCACGAGATTCTGGAAGATGGAGAGCTTCGCGCCGCAATCGTAGGCAACGACCTTGTACTTTGCAGGTGCGGGCGCCGAGAGCGCGAAAGCCTGAGTTTTCGGCAGGTCATCGATGCCGAAGGTCGCCTTCTCGGAGCGAGAGACCGTCTCGGCGAGGTTCACGCCGACGATAGACTCGCTTGCGCGAACCTTCGCAAGGAGGCTTTCGGCGTCGGTGTCGAGCGGAGAGCACCGCGGTCTGGGCACCGTTGTCGCGCACGTGGCGAACGAGGGCGCGCGTGTCGACGCCCTCGATGGCGACGACGTTGTTCTCACGCAGGAAGTCGGGCAGCGTGATGCTCGCAGCGCCAGTTAGAGGGCACCTGGCACATGTCGCGCACGACAAGCCCGCGCAACGCCGGGCTTCTCAGACTGGCAGTCGTCGCGGTTCACACCGTAGTTGCTTCCATTTGCGTCTCCTTTTCGGTCTCGGTACCGGTTTAAAGGCACTTTCGCTCTAAATTGCATATTTATAACGAAAAGTGTATTAAACAACCCCTTGATTTGCATTTGGGCGATTATAACGGCGAATCCCGTCTATGGGAGAAATTTCCATAATCCACCACACTAAAGCGCGGTGAGCGGCGAGCGTAAATCAGAATGCGATTTTCTGCCAAAAGTTGCGAATTGGGGGATTGGCAAAAGTGCGAGCCCGTTGCTTTAGTCGTATATCCCCAGGTCGCGGTTAGGCCATGTTAACAATTCGTGGGACAATTAGCCTTTTCGACAGCGTATTCCCCTTGAAAAGGGCGTTTCATGCCCCTTGAATTCCGCAACTTTTGGCAGAAAAACAGAGGAATCATTTACGCTGAGCCTAAAGGCGGGGCACGAATAAAAAAGCTGGACCGATAACATCAGCCCAGATTGAGTTTGTATGCATACGAAAGAACACATCGAGCCGCTCATCGTCCGCGTCAGCGCCTGAGCGCAAAACCCACGTAGCGGCTAAACTGCGTCGCGGCGCATATTGCCCGAAGGCGCCATCTTGGCAAAAACACTTCTCACTTGACGGTGCGCCTTCGCTACTCAGCGACGCGCTCCTCATCTAACGACATGCCTCACCTGGCAACATGTCCGCCTAGCGGGGCGTCTTGTCTAATAAGGCATACCGCTCACTAGCACGTCCGCCCTGCGGTGCGCACCCCATCCAGCAGCACATCGCGCCTAGCGACGCAGTGCATCTGGCAAGCACTTTCACCTGGCGGCGCTTCGTGCCTTATGGCACGCCCCGCCCAACGGCCGATAATACAGCGAGTCCCGTGGCAGTCGTGCCCGCCACGGGACTCGTCAAACCATATTCAAATGAGACTAGCAGAAAGCAGCAGGGGCAAAAAGCCTACAACAGCGCAGGCACATACGTGAGCACAGCGAGCATGCCAACACCCACTACGATGCAAGCCGCCATCGATTTCGTCTTCGCACCCACCACGAGCACCACAGCGGCAGCCAACAGAGGCATGCCCCATTTACAGCGCGATGTCGCCCGAAGCGACTTTCGCGGGATCAAACAGGTCATTCGTCACCAGGGCGGCAAAGCCGCGGGCGGAATGAAATTCAGCGCACGCACAAACCGTTCAGGCAATTGTTTGCCCTTGAGCAAGAAGATGGGAAGGCAGCGGCAGGCGACATACACGCCAAGCACACGCCAAAAAATAATGAGGAAGCTCTCGTAACGTCCATTGCCTACTCCCCCACTTTCATAGTCGTGTTGCGATCATCGTGGCGCACGCTCGAGAATGCGAACGCGGCACCCACGCCCACAAGCGCTCCGATCAAAATGGCGGGACCAGCAAGGCCCACGCATTTGCAGGCAATGACACCCGCGATGGAGCCAAACACGGCGACCAGATTTGCAGGAGTCACCTTCTGCATGCACAGCAAACAAATGAACAGCGACGTCATGGCAAACGAAGCGAGTGCGGTGGGCAGCGAGATTGCCGAACCGATGAGCGCACCCGCGACATTGGAAACGGTCCACGACGTAAGCGAGAACAAATTCACGAGCAAGGCGTGCTTCACCGACCAGTTGCCATTAATCATGCGCGCGCCAAATTCACGCCGAAGCTCTCGTCGGTTACCGTGGCGCCGAAAATGAACGCCAGGCGCTTGCCCGCGCTGCCGCAGAATTGCGAAAGCGATGCGCCATAGAGCATTTGGCGCGTGTTCACAAGCGCGACGCTGGCGATAATGGCACGAAATCGGGTTGCCCGCGAGCCACATATTGGGAATCATGTATTGGCCGGCGCCTGAATAGAACAGCAGGCTCATTACCGCAATCATCCACACGTCCATGCCGGCAGCCACGCCCAAGATGCCGCACGGAATGCCCAGCACGATATAGCCGAGCACAATGGGCCACGCGGCCTGGGGAGGGCCTCTTTTGCATAGCGGCAGAGACGCCGCTTTTTGAGCGACGCTCGTTTCGGCAACAACGGGTTCGGATGCGGCCGATTCAACGACGCCCGATTCAGCGCCGTCTCGTTCGGCGGCGGCAGATTCAACCGCCGCCTGGTTTTGTTTCAAATTTGTTTCAGACATAGTGTCGTGATTATAGAAGGGCGCTGCCGCTTTTCCAACCGTCACGCACAGATATTTCACGCCGCCAGGGCGTATTTGGGTTGTAGAGGCGCACCACCAGCACAACCCGTCACCTGTTAAATGCTCGTAGCATTTAACAGGCTTCTCCTCGCGCGCGTTCCAACCTCCCATGACTGCCATCAGTTACTACCCGCTAAACGTTCTGACATCTGCTAAAATGCTCGTAGCATTTAGCAGGTTTTCCACAGCAGATTCCTCGCAATGCGCTTCCTATAGCGAACCTCCCATAGTGGGACCCCCTCACAACAGGCCCCATAGCGGAACTCCCCAGCACCTGCCGTAACCGCAAACAGCTCGCCATCTGGCAGAGGAATGCGAGCTATACGCGAGAACGCAGAGACACGAGCTGAGGACAGCCGACGGCACGTCATGAAATCGGAGCAAAGTCCAAACCGCCTCGAACAAAACCAGAAACGACCAAAACTGGAACTGAAACCTGTTAAACGCTACGAGCATTTAACAGGTTTCGACGCATCAAACAGCGACCCATGCTTCGGCCCGCCCGGGCTCGGTGCAACCTACGCCTCGCGCGGCACGCCTTTCGGGCGCCTCAGCATCCCGCGCCGCCAGCCTCAGCTCGCCTTTCGAAACCCACCCAAGCTTCTTGCCGAAAAGCGCAGCCACAACGAAAACGACGATTGGGTACAAATAGCAGAAGAAGGCATACCCCATGTAATCGACGCAAGAAACGCCCAGAATGGTAACCATGTAAAATAGCACACGTGTTCCACGGCACAAGCACTGACGTAATGCCCGCCGAGGAATTCACGATATTGCCCCACGCCGCGCGGTCGACGCCGCGGCGGTTGTATTCTGTCGCGGTAGACCAACGTCGACATCGTGATCGCCGGATATTGGTCGGGCAAGCACGTTGAACAGCGCGCCCGAGAACACGGTTGCGCCTGCAAGCGCCACAAAATTCTTGGAGCCTCTCACAATAGGCTCAACCATCGAAACCATGAGCCCGCAATGCTGCATGATGCCCGCATACGCCATAACCAGCAAAATAATGGAGATGGTCTCGAGCATCTCGTTGATACCACCCGTGGAAAGCAGCGTGTCGATAAACTGCACGCCCGTATTCGACTCGGCGCCCTCACCATAGCGCCCAGAAGCATCGACGCATCGACGCCCTGGTAAAACACGGCTTCAATCGCGCCAACAGCGATACCCGCCAAAAACGACGGAATCGCAGGCACCTGAAGGCGATGCAAACGACCATGACCACAAGCGGAATGAGCGTCACGGGGCCAATATTGAAAGAACCCTCCAGCCCAGAAAGAATCGCCGCCGTAGACGCGCCAGCATCGCCCGACGTATCAAGGCCGAAGCCGATAACGGCATAGATTCCCGTGCACGCCAAGCACAAGACAATCACCAAAGGAAGGAACCGCTTGCACAGCGCAAACACGTCGACCTCGGCGATAGCGGCCGCCAAATTTGGACCGTCGACCAGGGGCGATACAATCTCGCTCACATACGCCGCGCCCACAATGGCGCCCGCCGCCATGCCGAGCGGCACATCGAGCGCCGCAGCGATGCCGATGAACGCCAGGCCAATGGTGCCGGCGGCGCCCATGCGCCCCGACAATGCCAATCACGAACGTCGCCAGGAAGCACACCGGCAAGAACAGTTGCGGCGTAACCACCTCAAGCCCGTAATAAATCATCGTGGGCACCGTGCCCGACAGAATCAAACCGCGACCATAACGCCAATGCAAATAAGAATCAGGCACGCTTCCATCGAATCGTCGATGCCCTTCTTCATGGCATCGGAGAATTTCTTCCCAATCAAACCCCAGGTACAGCGCGAGAAAGCCCCGAAATCACGCAGCCGATGAGCATGGGAATTTGCGGATCGGTTCCTAGCCCCACAACGCAGCCGAACATTACCGCCCAAGCAGGCCGAAGGCGAGCATCCCGTGGCGAAACTTCGCCTCTTTTTTTCGTTTTCTCTGCCATAATGCCACCCCCATGCCCCTCGAACGGGGCACAGCAAAAAAAGAGGCCGCACGCCCTTCTCGCGTACGCCTCTTTCTCTCATTTTACATGTTCGCCCTGCAATAAGCGCCTTCTTGGCCGCATGAACGCGTCGGCCCATTGAGTCAACCGAAGCAATCCGAGGGCAAACTCGCGCAACGCCGCGCAAGCTTCGGCCCGTAAACAGGCACGCGCCCACTTGCGCCCGCCCGCATTCAGCAGCGCTTATTTCACGAGCAGAATAATACCAATCACCGTGAGCAGCACATAGGTCACCTTGATGAACGTTGCCTGGCTGATACGCTTCTGCAGCTTGTTGCCGAGCCACGTAGCCAAGCAAAGCGGAATGGCGATGGCGACCATGACCGAGCAATCGGGCGTGTAATGCCCTGGCCAAGCTGCAGCGGCATGCACGAAATTGAGCACCATCAGATGCACGAAAGCGTGGCGCGGAACTGGTCTTTGTCCTGAAGGCGCTGAAGCGCGTAAATCCGCAGAATGGCGCCGCCGGAAACGAACATGCCCTGAATGCGAGGCCTGCGAGCACCAGCAGCACGGCGAGCAGCCACTTCGGCATGAACCGCTGCTGCTTGAGCACCAAGCCGCGCACGCCCACGACCACCACAATGGCGCCGTAATCTTCGACAGAATGCCCAGCGGCACCGTGTCGAGCCAAATGCCCACAAACATGAACGGCGTCATAACCACGAAAGCATAATCTTGACTCGCGCCAGTTGATGTGCTTCCAGTTCTGAATGGCAATAAGCCCGCAGCCGATCATGCCGGTGGCGTTGAGCATGGCGACGCTCTCTTACATGCCGACAGTCGCCATGCCCGCAGGCATCGCGATAATGTTGCCGGCAAAACCCGTTATCGCCTGAATAGCGTAGGCGATGAAGAACACCAAAAATAAACCGCGACCAACCACGAAAAACAGCCTTTCAACCTCTCATATTCCGAAACAAGCAGCCTCTACCGGCGCCTCATTCGGAAAAACGCGACAGCATACATCGCGACCGATTCGCCCAAAGGCCAAGCCCGACCAAGGAAAAGCACGCGCCCAGCGAAACGAACCGTCCTGTAAGTTTCGCGCATTTCCCGCCGCTTGCGGTTTGCCAAATTGTAAACAACGAAGTCTTCGCGTCAACTCCGTACTATCGTGCGCTAAAGTATACAAAGCAATTAACCGACGCGGCACGCCCGCCGCGCATTTTCGCCGAACGTTCAAGCAAAACCAGAGGGGCACCCATGCGCCCTTACCAAATCAGCGTGTGCGGAGATTCCCGCCATCAATATCGTTGTCGCCGATGCCATCTCGGCGAAGCGAAGCGCCCTCGTGCAGCAGCGCCGCGCCATTCGGCGGCGGCATCGCGGGCATCGAAGACATCGTTCCCACGTTTGCGCCGTCATGGTCGCATACAACCCCGGAAATCATTTCCTTGAGGAATTGATTTCCGCCGTGCACGCCAACCTCGACGGCCTTTCCGCCGAAGGGGCCTCGGCCGGCAAAACCATCGTGATTCCCGTGTGCTACGGCGGCGAATTCGGCCCCGACCTGGAGCATGTCGCGCAATTCCACGGCATCACCCCGATGAAGTGGTGCGCCTGCACACCGAGCCCCGTACCTCATCGCGATGCTGGGCTTCCTGCCGGGCTTCGCCTACCTAAGCGGCTTTTCTGAACCCCGATTTGGAAACGCCCTGCCTCGAAGTGCCGCGCGCGCATCGAAGCCGGCGCCGTGGGCGTGGCGGCGCGCAAACGAGCATCCACCCTTGCCCTCGCCCGGTGGATGGCAAATTATCGGCCGCAGCCCGCTGCGCCCTACGACGCAGAACGCGAGCCGGCGTTTTTGTATGCCGCGGCGATTCCATTGAATTCGAAGGCCATTTCCCCGGATGAATATGCGAAATCGGGAGGCCGCGCTGGCTGGAACCTACGAATACCGCGTGAAGGAGGCGATGTAAATGGCAAAATTCACCAAGTGTGCGTGCCGGGTCTTCTGACCACCGGCGTACAAGACCGCGGCCGCATGGGATACGCCGCGAGCGGCTTCTCGCCTTCGGGCGTCATGGATCGCCGCGTTCTCGCTCGGCAACCTGCTTGTGGGCAATGCGGCTAATGCGCCAGCCATCCGAATTCGCCTTCCCGCGGGCAAGTACGCTCCGAATTCGAACGACGCAGTCGTCGCCATTACGGGCGCCGGATTTCAACCCGCGCATCGACGAAGAGCGCGCGCCCATGTACCAGGCGTTCGTGGTGCGCGCCGGCAGCGCACCTCTCAATGCCGGCCGCCGAGCGCGGCGTATACGGGTATTTGGCCATCGCAAACGGCGGCATGGGTGGCTTCCACCAACCTGAAATTTTTTGCCCCTGGGCGGCTTCGAGGGCCGTGGCGCTTCGCGTTCCACGACACCACGCCGAACCCCTACTACGATTTCGGCCCCCCAACCACTACCGCAACGACCCGTTCTACCATTTCGAGTACCTCACGCAGGAAATTCGCGTGGTGCCGGGTCCGCAAAGCGATTTGTTCACGAGCCGCGGCATCGACATCGTTCTATAAGCGAACGCTACCAGGTCAGCGCGCAAACCGACCGCATGGGATGCCGCCTCGATGGCCCGCAAATCGAATCGAGCCGCGGTTCCGACATCATTCCGACGGCATTGCGCTGGGTTCGATCAAATTCCCGCGCAGGGGCACCCCCCATCGTGATGCTCGCCGACCGCCAAACCACGGGCGGCTACGCGAAAATCGCCACCGTCGCGAGCGTCGACATTCCGCTGCTCGTGCAGCGCGCGACCAAAAGCAATACGTGCGATCAAGCCCGTTTCGGTCATCGAGGCGCAGCGCCTGCTCGTGGCCGAGCGCGATTACTACCGCAACGTGCGCGCCAACGCGCGAGGGGCCAGGCTCACGCTGGAAATGCCCGCATCGAGGCCGAACGACCACGCGGGCGAGCCCACCATGCCGCCGGTGGAATAAGCGGCGGAAGAAACCGGCGCGGGCAAGAAGCGAGCCGCCCGCGCAAACCGACCGATGCGACTCGCGCGGCATGCGGCTTTGGCCAGGCGCCGCGCGCAGCATACAGAAACCACGGCGTATGAAGTGGCGGGCGCCGCGCCCGACAAAGCGGAGAAAGATACGCGACCATGGCACAAGAACAGCTCAGCATTTCCGACATTCCCGCAACATCACCCCGCGCGAAATGCGCCATATCATTCGCGAAGGACGCTTCAGCGGCCCCACGAGCGGTTTGTGCCGGGCTATGCGCAGGGCAACCTCATCGTGCTGCCGAAGGAAGACGCCTACGACTTCCTGCTGTTCGCGATGCGCAACCCTAAGCCCTGCCCTATTTTGGAGGTTTCAGAAGTGGGCGACCGCTTCTTCCATACCAGCAGCGCCGACTGCGACATCGCCAACGACTTCCCGCGCTACCGCGTCTACCGCGACGGCGTGATGGTCGACGACCCCACGAGCGTTGAAGATTTGTGGCGCGACGATTTGGTCGCGTTCCTCATTGGCTGCTCGTTCAGCTTCGAAAGCGAGCTCATCGAGGCCGGCATCGAGATGCGCCACAACACGCAGGGCCGCAACGTGAGCATGTATATCACGAACATCGCATGCGAGCCGGCGGGCAAAATGTCCGGCAACATGGTCGTGAGCATGCGCCCCATTCCGTATGACCAGGTCGTGCAGGCCATTACAAATTTCGGGCGCCATTCCGAAGGTCCACGGCGCACCGATTCACATCGGCGACCTGTCGGTCATCGGCATCGACGATATCTCCAAGCCCGATTTCGGCGATGCGGTCGACATCCACGAGGGCGAGGTGCCCGTTCTGGCCGTGCGGCGTCACCCCGCAGTCGGTCGTCATGAACGTGAAACCGAAATTCGCCATCACCCACCCACGCGCCCGGTTGCATGCTCATCACCGATACGAAGAACATCTCCCTGAAGTTTTAGCACCTCGAACCGCACCCGTTAAATGCTCGTAGCGTTTAACGGGTCTCAGCGCAAAGCGAATTCCCGCCCCACCACATCCGAAAGGAGCGCTTTATGGCACGCGTAGATTTGAACAGCGATTTGGGCGAAAGCTTCGGCCGCTATTCCTCGGTCTCGACGACCAGGTGATTCCTTTGGTCACAAGCGTGAACGTCGCATGTGGAATGCACGCTGGCGACCCGTGCGTCATGCGCCGCACCGTGGCCGCCGCAGCCGCCGCCGGCACCTCGATTGGCGCGCACCCGGGTATCCCGACCTGCAGGGCTTCGGCCGTCGCGACATGGCGCTTTCCCCGATGAAACCTATTCATTCGTGCTGTACCAAATCTCGGCGCTTGCTGGATTCTGCAAAGCGGAAGGCACTGCACTCGCCCACGTGAAGCCGCACGGGCAGCTTTACAATCGCGCTGCGAAAGACGCCGCCCTCGCCGAGGCGATCGCCGCCGCCGTGCGCGATTTCGATTCCACGCTCGTGCTCGTAGGCCTCGCAGGCGGAAAGCTCATCGAGGCGGGCGCGCAGCGGGCCTTGCCACCGCGCAGGAATTCTTCGCCGACCGCAATTACATGGCCGACGGCACATTGGTGCCGCGCAAGCAGGAAAACGCCGTGATCGGCGACGAGGACTTCGCCGTAGCGCGCGTGGTTCGCGCAGTCCAGAAAGGCACCATCGAAGCGGTTGACGGTAGCACTATCGAGGTTGCCGCCGACACCATTTGCATTCACGGCGACAATGCCCACGCGCTTGAATTCGCCAAGAAGATTCGCACCGCGCTCGCGCAAGCAGGCGTGGAGCTGAAACCCTGTCGAGCGCAATAAAAAGAAGAGGCCTTACGCCATCCGGAAGCGCTTTCGTACAGAATCTTAGAGCGCTTCCGGATAATGCAAACAACCTATCGAACTGGCAGGAATAGCGCACGTCTATTCATGCTGGATAATTCCATACCATTTCTTATATGTGCTTACCCATGTCATTATTTCGGCATGTGCCAGTTACCGACATGTTAAACTCTTCCACTGCCACTCTAATGCGCTAAAGCGTTGAGTACCATCATAATAGACAAGTTACATTATTCGGTTTTGCGCTCGCACCGCCCGCAACGACGGGGCGCGCGCAAGGCCGAAGCCAAAAAAAGAAAGGAACGCCATGAGCAAAGTCATCGAAAAGCTCAAGAACGTTGGCCGGGTGCTCTCGTGGCCGCGGGCTTCGTCGGCCCCGGCACGGTTACCACGTGCACCGTTTCCGGCGCGAGCGTCGGCTACACCATGCTGTGGGCCCTCGTGTTCGCCACCGTCGCCACCATCATCTTCCAGGAAATGGCCGCCCGCGTCGGCATCGCCAGCCAGAAGGGCCTGGGCGAGAACATTCGCGACCGCATTCCCAATCCCGTGCTGAAGGGCCTGGCCATCGCGATCGTCATTATCGCTATCTTCATCGGCAACGTCGCCTATGAAACCGGCAACATCACCGGCGGTATCCTGGGCATCAGGCCGTCGCGCCCGGCATTCCCATGGGCGCAATCGTCGTTATCGTGGGCCTGCTGGCAGCCATCGTGATGTTCATCGGCCACTACAACCTCATCGAGAAAGTGCTCACGGCCATCGTCGTGTTCATGGGTGTGGTTTTCCTGGTCACCGCACTTGCTTCCAACCCCGATTGGGCGCCATCATCTCCGGCATGTTCACGCCGCATCTGCCCACGAACAACTCCACCGGCCTGATGACCGCCATCGGCCTCGTCGGCACCACCATCGTTCCGTACAACCTGTTCCTGCATGCCTCTTCCGCAGCCGAGCGTTGGAAGGACCCCGAGCAGAATTTCCGATGCCCGCTTCGACGCCGTGCTCTCCATTGCCTTGGGCGGCATCATTTCCATAGCTATTCTGGTCTGCGCAGCCGCAAACCTGCACCCGCTGTGGACGACCTGGGAAGTTGACGGCGCTACCGTCGCCGGCATCACGACCGCCGCGGGCGACCAGATCGCAAGCGCGAAGATCAACGGCCAGGTCATGGCTCTCGCCCTCACGCCGCTTCTGGGCGACTGGTCTACGTGGATGATCGGCCTTGGCCTTCTTGCTGCCGGTTTCTCTTCGGCCATCACCGCTCCCCTTTCCGCGGCGTATGCCGTGAATGGCGTGCTCGGTTGGGGCAAGGGCCTGAAGGACGCGAAGTTCAAAATCGTTTGGGCCATCGTCCTCGTATGCGGCTGCTGCATGGCAATCGCTTGGGGCAAAAGCCCGACGCAGCTCATCCTTGTTGCGCAGGCCGCAAACGCGATTCTGCTGCCCATCATGGCGTTCTTCGTCATCTTCTGCGCAAACGGCAAAGACCTGGGCAAGTTCAAGAACCACGCCTTCGCCAACATCGCCGGCGTCATCATCATCGTGGTTACGCTGTTCATTTGCTACCGCAACATGACGAACTTCCTCACCTCGCTGCAAGCCCTCATCGGCATGTAAGCCGCGGAAGCTATCAATACCCAAGAAAGGCCGTCGAGCGAGCGGCCTTTCATGCGTCAAAATGCCGTCCCGCCGCCCCGCGCCCGCCCCGAGTGCCGCGCAAAGACCACACCGGGCTACCGTTCGCCTACGGCTCACTATGCGCCCGCTTGACGGCGTTTCATTTTGAAATGAAACGCAGGAATGGACGCCGACGGTCTTTACACAGCACTCGGGGTGGGCGCGAGCCTGCACGATTATTCATTGTCAACTCGCCCAGCTTCCCGAAGGGTTGCCGAGGTCGTCTGCGCTCAAACCTGCTCTTCATTCCAAAGTTGAGCGCAACCAGGTGAGCGCATAGCGAGCGAAGCGAACAGTAGCGAACCGTGGCCCCGGCAAGCCCTTCGGGAAGCTGGGCGAGCGACGGAATATGAAAGCACCGTCGAAAAGGGCGCCCTCCCGAAGGAGAGCGCCCTGAGCCTCTTAAAGAGTTGTCAACAGGAATCGACCGATTCGATTACTGCTTGTCGGCGATAGCAGCCTGAGCGGCAGCCAGGCGAGCCAGCGGCACGCGGTAGGGGCTGCACGAAACGTAGTCGAGACCAATCTTGTGGAAGGTCTCGACCGAGTCGGGGGTCGCCACCGTGCTCGCCGCACACGCCGCACACCAGGTCGGGGTTGCCCTCGTGGCCCAGCTCAACGCCCATCTTCACGAGCTTGGCAACGCCCGGGTCGACGGTCGCGAACGGATTGTAAGGCAGCAGCTTCTCGGCGAGGTACTGCGGAATGAACTCAGCCTCAACGTCGTCGCGGCTAAAGCCGAACGTCGTTTGAGTGAGGTCGTTGGTGCCGAAGCTGAAGAAGTCGGCCTTGGTGGCGATTTCGTCAGCGGTCACGGAGCGCATCTTGTCTTCCTTCACCGTGGAAACCAGCGGGATCATGATCTCGGGCTTGGGATCGCGCTGGCGCGGACGCAATGGCGCGAACCTGCATCTCGGGAAGAATCGGGATACACGATGCCCAAACGGCGGCAACCGCGCAGGCCCAGCATCGGGTTCTGCTCGGCCATGGTCGATGCGCTCCATAAGCATGCGCTTCTCGGCGATGACGCCCTTGTCGCCGCCGGTTGCCTCGAGCCGCGCGATCTCCACGTCAAGCGCACGCGGCTCTCCAGGAACTCGTGCAGCGGCGGGTCGAGCAGGCGCACGATGACCGGCAGCCCGTCCATTTCCTTGAACATACCGTAAAAGTCGCCGGTCTGAGCCTCGAAGAACTCACCGACGCCTTCTGGCGGATGTCCTCGTCGTCGTTCAAGATGAACGTCTGGATGATCTGCTTGCGATCGCCCAAGAACATGTGCTCGGTGCGGCAAAGGCCGATGCCCCGATGCGCCGAAGTCGCGGGAGAGCTGGGCGTCCTCGGGGTTGTCCGCATTCGCGCGGACGCCGAGGCTTGCGGAACTCGTCGGCCCATTCCAGAATGGTGTCGAGGTCGCCGGTGAGCTCGGGCATTACCAGGTCGACTGCGCCCAGGACAACGATGCCAGTGGTGCCGTCGAGCGAGATCATGTCGCCCTCTTTGATGACGACGTCGGTGCCTGCAACCGTCGCCTGCTTCTTCTCGGCGTCGATCTTCAGGGCCTCCACGCCGCACACGCACGGGGCGCCCATACCGCGGGCGATGACGGCCGCGTGCAGGTCTTGCCGCCATGAGAGGTCAGGATGCCCTCGGCGGCGATCATGCCGGCCAGGTCGTCGGGCGTGGTCTCCCAGCGCACGAGCACGCACTTGCGGCCGGCTTCAGCGGCAGCGACGGCATCGGCGGAGGAGAACACAGCTTCGCCCACTGCGGCGCCGGGGCTTGCGTTCAGGCCGCGGGCGAGCACGTCGTAGTCGGCGTTCTTGTCGAACTGCGGATGAAGCAGTTGGTCGAGCTGGTCGGGAGCGACGCGGCGGACAGCCTCCTTCTTGTCGATGAGGCCCTCCTTCTCCATGTCGATGGCGATATGGCAGCGCGGCGGCGGCGGTGCGCTTGCCCACGCGGGTCTGCAGCATCCACAGCTTGCCGCGCTCGATGGTGAACTCGATGTCCATCATGTCGTGGAAGTGGTTCTCCAGAAGCACGAAGATTTCCTCGAGCTCCACGGCCGGCTTCCTCGAGGCCTTCGACATGCTTCAGCTCGGCGATGGGGCTCGTGTTGCGGATGCCGGCGACGACGTCCTCGCCCTGGGCGTTCACCAGGTAGTCGCCGTAGAATTCCTTCGCACCGTTGGCCGGGTTGCGCGTGAACGCGACGCCGGTGGCCGACGTGTTGCCCTTGTTGCCGAAGACCATGCACTGCACGTTGACCGCGGTGCCCAGGTCGTCGGAGATCTTGTTCTTCTTGCGGTAGAGGACTGCACGCGGGTTATTCCAGCTGCCGAACACGGCCTCGATGGCCAGCTTCAGCTGCACCATGGGGTCCTGCGGGAATTGCACGGCGCCGTCGACGACGAGCGCCGGATATTCTTCGCCGGAGACGTTCTCGGTGAAGATGCCCTTGAACTCGGCGACGAGTTCCTGCAAGTCTTCCGCGGAAAGGTCGGTGTCGGACTTCACGCCGCGCACCGCCTTCATGGCGTTGATGGCGTTCTCGAACAGGTCGCCGTCAAGCCCCATGACGACGTTCGAGAACATCTGGATGAAGCGGCGATAGCTATCCCACGAGAAGCGGGGTTGTCGGTGTGCTTGATGAGGCCGTGAACCGACTCGTCGTTCAGACCAAGGTTCAGAACCGTGTCCATCATGCCGGGCATCGACATGGGAGCGCCGGAACGGACGGAAACCAGCAGCGGATCTTCCGCGTCGCCGATTTTCTTTGCCGATGCGCTTTTCCAGGTCCAGGCGGTACTCTTGAATGGTGTCGAGCGCGCCTTCAGGCCATACGTTAGCCGGCGTTGGCGTACTCCATGCACGTCTGACAGGAAATCGTGAATCCCGGAGGAACGGGAAGGCCGATGTTGGCCATCTCGGCGAGGTTCGCGCCCTTGCCGCCGAGCGTCGCCTTCATGGTGGTGTTGCCCTCGGTTACGTTGTTTCCCTGAGCGTCTTTGCCAAACGCATAGACGCGCTTCACTGGTTCTGGTCACCTTGTTCTCCTAACAAGCTCCGGTTACCGTTTTTTACCCATGACTTGTCGGAAAACGTGACTTGCGAAGAAACATTTCGCGCACATTTTCCCCTAACGTTTCGAGCACTAGTCAACTATACCAGTAGGTGCGCAGACGCTCGTAGTAGCGCAATATCTCTTGAGCGGTCTCCTCGACGGCACGGTTTTCAGTGTGAACGACGATAGCGCCGAGCCTGCGCATGAGCGCACGCGCCGTTGGCGAGGTCCTCGTAGACATAGGTGGGGTCGGCATAGGCTGCTGCGCGACGCCCACGGCATTGCCGAGCCTGCGAGCGCGGATGCCAAGCGAGCACCTCGGGCGTCGTCATGAGGCCGAACAGGTGCGTCGGGTCGAACGTCGTAGATCTCGCGAGGAGGCTCGGTGTGGAGGTCGAGCGGAACGTTCGCCACCTTATAGCCCTGCTGGGACAGATAAATCGACGTCGGTGTCTTCGACGAGCGCGACACGCCGAGCAAAACGATGTCGGCCTGCGTGAGGTCTTTGGGGGTTTCTGCCATCGTCGTGAGCGATGGTGAACGTCGCAAATTGCCTCGATGCGGCGGAAGTAATGCTGGTCAGCCACATGAAGACCACCGGGCTTCGAAGACGGCTCGAGGCCCGCAGAGGTCTGAAATGGCGTCGATGACCTGGGTCATCAGGTCGATTGCGATGATGTCGGGCTAGCGGAGGCTGCGAACTCGGCCAAGCGAGTGCGCAGCTCCTTGTCGACGATGGTGTAGCAGACGATGAATTCGACGGCGATCCGTTGTTCGCGATGAAGCTGCATGCCATGATCCCTTTCGAGAAAGCGCTTCACCTCGTCGAACTTGCGAACCTTCGGCAGTACCTCGATGCAGGGGTTCGTCACCCCAAACTGCGCAGCTGCGGCACGGGCCAAGGACTGCGCCGTCAACCCCACAGAGTCGCTGACAACGTGAATCGTCGGCACGGGGCGTCACATTCGTATGCACAACGAAATCCATCTCTCGCCTGGCTTTTTCTATTGATGTGGACTACTTTTGGGCCTTCTTCGCCATCAACCCGAAATCGGCGACGTCGGTGAACACGCCGACGAAGCGGTTGAGCAGGCGCAGGCGGTTCTCGCGCAGCGACGCGTTCTCGTCCATGACCATGACGTCCTCGAAGAAGACGTCGATCGGCTCTTTGAGGGCCGCAAGGGCACTGCAGGCTGCATCGAAGTCCTTGCAAGCGAGCGCGGAAGAGCAACCCTCCCCTTCCTCGCATGCACGAAGGAGCGCGGTTCAGAGTCGCCGAGAATCGAGGTGTCGACCTCGCAGCCCAACGCGGCGTCCGCAAGATTATGGGCGCGCGTGAAGGCGCGGCCGCGAGAGCCTCGTAGGTCTCGGGCTGCTCGGCACGGGCCGCATCGAGCGCACAGGCGCGGGCGAAGAACTCGGCAGGGTCGATGACGCCCACAGCCGAGACGGCCTCGATGGAGTCGAGGAGGATGCCTTCGTCCTTCGCGATGATTTCAGGCGCCCTGCGAAGAACTGCTCGACCTTTTCAGCCACAACGGCGCGATCGAATTCAAGGCCCTGCTCAGCGTAAGCGTCAAGCGACGCGGCGATGAGGTCTTCAGGCCGACCGTGGGCATCGTGCGCAGCATGGCGATGATGCCGATGGCGGCGCGGCGCACCGCGTAGGGGTCGGAAGAGCCCGTGGGGCGGGGGCTCGTCGATGGCGAAGATGCCACAGCAGGTGTCGAGCTTGTCGGCGATAGCGACGCACTTGCCGCAAATGCCGGAGGGAAGATCGTCACCTGCGAAGCGCGGACGATAGTGCTCGATGGCGCGGCGCAAACCTCGGGGGCCTCACCTGCGGAAGCGGCGGCGTAATAGCCGCCCATGACGCCCTGCTGGTTGGTGAACTCGACGACTGCCTGCGAGACGAGGTCTGCCTTGGCCAGATGCGCGGCGCGCACGGCGTTCGCGACGCCCGACTCATCCTCGCCGGCTGCGGCGGCGGCCGCGCCCGCGAGCTTCTCCATGCGCTGGACCTTCTGCAAGGTGGTGCCAAGCTTCTCCTTGGAACGTGACGATGCCGAGGCGCTCGACGAACTCCTCCATCGGGCGCTTCAAGTCCTCGTCGAAGAAGAACTTCGCGTCGTCGAGGCGCGGGCGCACGACGCGCTCGTTGCCGGAGACGACGGTATCGGAGACCTTCGGGTCGGCGTTCGAGACGATCACGAACTTGTTCGTAAGCTTGCCCTCGGCGTCGAAAATCGGAAAATAGCGCTGGTTGGAGAGCATGGACTCGCAGATAATCTCCTGCGGCACGCGGAGGAACTCCTCGTCGAAGGTGCCGACAAGCACGGTCGGCCACTCGCAGAGGTTCACGACCTCGTCGAAGATGCGGGCGGGCGTGTCCACGTGGCTGCCGGGGCGCTCGGCCTCGATTGCGGCGATGTCCTCGCGAATGGCGGCCTCGCGGGCATCGGCGCCGAGCACGTAGGAATCCTTGAGCACCTGCTCGTAGGCAGCTGGCTCGGCAACGACATGCTCGCCAGGCGCCAGAACGCGATGGCCGCGGGTGGTGTTACCGCTCGTCACGTCGGCGTAGGTAACGGGCACGACCTCGTCGCCGAGGAGCGCGCAGATCCAGCGATCGGGGCGCACGAAGGTCTCGTGCTCGGCCCCAGCGCTGGGAGCGGTAGTTGGGCCACTCGATGTCGGCGATGACGTCGTGGCCGAGCGCCGACAGGATCGGCATTGCGGGCTCAGAGGGAACGTTTCTCTCGGCGAAGACGTACTCGTTGCCATCCTCGTCCACCTTGCGGGTGGTTCCCGGAAGCATCGATACCACACTTGCGGGCGAAGCCAGCGGCCGCCTTGGTGGGGTTGCCTTCAGCGTCGAAGGCGAATCTGGGCCTTGGGGCCGCGTTTGACCTCATGAACAGCCTCGGTGGCGCAGGCCACGTCGGACACGATCGCGCAAGGCGGCGCGGCGAGGAGACGACGCGCACATCGCCATGCGCCAAACCAGCCTCGTCGAGCTTCTTCACGACGAGCTTCGGAAGCCGCTTGGAAGCGTTGTTGCCGGCGGCGCCGAGGGCATCTCCTCGGTGCCGATCTCGAGCAGGAAATCCAGAGTATCTGCCATTTAGGCCACCTCGCCCTTCGTGGAATACGTGTCTTTCTTGCCAGCAACCTCGGCGAGATAGCTCGCGCAGCACGCCTTCGCGATGGCGCGCACGCGCAGGATGTAGTTGGCGCGCTCGGTCGCCGATATCACGCCGCGCGCGTCGAGCAGGTTGAACGCGTGGCTGCACTTCAGCACGTAGTCGTAGGCCGCAAGCGGCAGCTTGCGCTCGAGGCAGGAATGGCACTCGGCCTCGTACTCGTCGAACTTGCGGCGCATCAGCTCGACGTCGGCGACCTCGAAGTTGTAGGTCGAGAACTCGTACTCGTTCTCATGGAAGACGTCACCGTAGGTCATGGGCGTGCCGTCGGGCAGGTAGGACCACACGAGGTCGTAGACGGAGTCGACGCCCTGCACGTACATGGCGATACGCTCAAGACCGTAGGTGATCTCGACGGGGACTGGGTCGACCTCGATGCCGCCGACCTGCTGGAAGTACGTGTACTGCGTGACCTCCATACCGTCCATCCACACTTCCCAGCCAAGACCCCACGCGCCGAGCGTCGGGCTTTCCCAGTCGTCCTCGACGAAGCGCACGTCGTGCTCGGCGGGATCGAGGCCGATGGCTTTGAGCGTTGCCCAGGTACAAATCCTGGGAATCGACCGGGCAAGGCTTCAAGATGACCTGGAACTGATAGTAGTGCTGCATGCGGTTGGGGTTCTCACCGTAGCGGCCGTCGGCCGGGCGGCGGCACGGCTGCGGATAGCAGGTGCGCCAGGCGTTGGCCCGAGGCTGCGCAGCGTAGTGGCGGTGTGGAACGTGCCCGCACCCACCTCGCTGTCGTAGGGCTGCATGACGACGCAGCCCTGCTGTGCCCAGTAGTGCTGCAGGTTCATGATGATGTCCTGGAACGTCAGCTTGGGCCGCAGGGCCGGCGGATGTCTCTGCCATGACTCTCCTTCTTATCGATGCGCGGGACGCCGAGCGCCCGGTTCTCCACCTTTAAGACAGCACCCCGATATGCGGGATCGGCCAGTAGGTGAACACCGCATGACCGGTCACGCTCGAGGCGTCGATTGCGCCGAAATAGCGCGAATCCTGCGAATTGGTTCGATTGTCGCCCATGACCCAAAGGTAGCCCTCGGGCACGGTATAGGGATAGCTTATGGAAACGGCCGTCTTCTCGAATGGCTCGGAAACCTTGTTCTCGGTGTAGGGGAACCGTCGAGCACGACACCGTCGACGACGTACCTTACCGTTTTGCAGGTCGACCGTCTGGCCGCCGGTCGCGATGACGCGCTTGATCAGCGTGCGGTTGGAGACAAGCGGATCGGCGAACGTGACGATGTCCCCTTTTTGGGACTCGCTCGTGTAATAGGAAAGCTTCTCCGAGAAGACGAGGTCGCCAACTTCGATGGTGTCCTCCATCGAACCCGAGGGAATCTCATAGGCGCCGAACACGAAGGTGTTCAACAGGCGCGAGAGGCCGAACACGACGAGTACCATGATGACGATGCTCAAGAGGCTCGGGCCACCTTCGGCCCCCTGGCGTTCGGCATGCTGACCGGAAAACATGAAGCGCGATATCCTTTCGATACGGGAGGCGGTACCACCCGTGATTCAAGTCGTGAATTCGAATGATAGCGCTTCGCGCGAGACGTTAGCCCTCTTCGCCCAATCTTTGCAGAAAATCCCTGTCAACGGGTGAAAGTTCCACGTCGGCAAGCAGGTCGGGGCGCAGGCGGGCAGTACGCAGCAGGCTCTGCTCGCGGCGCCATTTCGCCACCTTCCCATGGTCTCCCGAAAGAAGCACGTCTGGGAACCCGCATTCCACGGAACTCGGCAGGGCGCGCGTACTGGGGATACTCCAAAGGCCGTCGGAGAAGCTTTCAGTCGATCGCCCCGTCCTCGGCACCGAGCACGCCGGGGAGCTTGCGGACCACGGCGTCGATGACGACCATCGTCGATGCCCCTCGTAGTGCCCGCAAATAAACAGGAGGCGGTCTTTCTCGGGGAAAGCTTCGGTGGCAACGCCCTGGTCGAACGGCTCACCGCTCGGCTTCGGCGGACAATGGGGTGTAGGGGCGCGCTCGCCCTTGCCAGCACGGGCGAGCACGCGAATCGATTTGATTACGCGGCCCTGACGGCCAATCACCTTGCCAGCGTCGTCTGCGGCCACGCGAATCTCCACGAGCTCGCAGCCGTCGTTGGTAAAGGTGGAAGTAACTTCACGGCGTGTCTACGTCATCGACGAGAGGCTCGACGATGCCGCGCACCAACTCGACGATGCCGGATGAAGTCTCGGCCATGACTACCTGAGCCTTCTTGACCGTATCGATCAGGCGAACAACGGTGTCGGTAGGCTGAGCGCCCTTTGGCCATCCAGTCGGCAACCTTCTCGAGGTCGAGAGTGATCTCCAGAGGGATCGGTGTTGGGGTTGTAACGGCCAACCCTGCTCGATGTAACGACCATCGCGGGTGCAGCGGCCATCGGCCACGACGACGCGGTAGACAGGATGCTTTTTTTGCGCCATGGCGGGCGAGGCGAATCTTGACTGCCATTTAGAAAACTCCTTAACGTGTTTTTACTACGAATTAAAACATGCGAGGGAACATGATATCTCCCGCTCCCCATTTTTCAAGCCGGCCTCGCGAAAGAGGTGCTCAGCGGGGTTGAGTTATGCGGGGTTTGTGAAGCCGAAGCCCACAAACCCCGATTATTTGCGTGTGCGGCGGCGCTTGAGTGGCGACGACGCGGGGTGCGATGCTCGTTGGCTTCGCGGTTTGGAACGACGGATGATGGTCGGTTTTTCTCGCCGCGGTCGCGACGCTCGCCGCGATCTTCGCCGTCGCCGCGCTCGTGGCGGGCGCCGGGGCGGAACCTTCGGGAGCGTCGGGCTTCTCCAAGCGGTCGAGCGAGATTTTGCCCGACTTCGGATCGATCTCGATAACCTGGACCTTCACCATGTCACCCATAGAGCACGTCGACCTGGCCGACGCGACCGTTGGCCATGCGGGAAGATGTGCGGCAGGCCGTCATGGA
>VOFG01002703.1_pt1 | contig 43617 bp, 61 predicted proteins | sample 5384171 | NCBI WGS metagenome assembly VOFG01 (sample SAMN12384726, study PRJNA508395) | human gut metagenome | isolation source: healthy gut F | host: Homo sapiens
GACGTATTGGTCAATGGTAAATACGTTGCAAAGGTGAAGTAGTAGTCATTGAAGAATCTTTCAGTATCCGTATTACCGAGATAATAAATAAGAGATAAAAAGGAGAGTAAGAGATGGCAAAAAATATTTTAATTAGTGATGATGCTGCGTTTATGAGAATGACGACTGGCGATATCTTGACAAAGAATGGTTACAACGTTGTAGGCGAAGTTTGAAAACGGTAAGGTAGCAGCAGTTGACAAGCACACGGAGTTGAAGCTTCTGACCTGGTGCTTATGGATATTACTCATGCCGGAGATGGATGGTACCGAACCTTAAAGGCAATCCGTGCAACGATCCAAATGCCTGCGTTATCATGTGCTCCTGCAATGGGTCAGCAAGGCAATGCTGTCGAGTGGCACTCAGCCAGGTGCCAAGGACTTTATCGTAAAGCCGTTCCAGGCAGAGCGTGTGCTCGAGGCAGTAAAAAGTAGTAGGCTAATATGATTTTTACTCAGTTCAAGCCTGAACAGTTTTATACAGCTGCTTGGCGTCCTGCTTATTTTTCTGTTTGTTCTTGTGATTACCTATTTCACAAACAGCAAATGGATTGGCGGGATATCAGAAGGTCCAGATGTCAGGACGAACTTTCAGGTGGTCGATACCATACGGATCGCCACAACAACAAACTGGTTCAGGTAATAAAAATGGGAGATATTCGTATCTTGTGATCGCGGTTGCAAAAGATAATGTGACCATGCTCGCAAAGCTTACCGAGAAGAGATGACTTACGGAGGCAGAGATCTGCAACGGAAAGCCTTCCTGACAGAATGGAGAAAGGTCAAGATGACCTTCCAGGAGACGCTACAAAAGAAGTTAAAGGAACATTTACCGAAAAAACAGGATTAAATTATGCAGCCAAAATCAAAATTAAGGAAATCATATTTTATTATGTCGTTTGTCTTTGCGGTGGTGGTGCTGATCATCGCATTGACGTTGTCCATGGACAGACCAGAGTCTATGGCAGATACATCTTCAGATATGATTACTGGCTTGAGCAATACCGATAGCAGCGATGGACTGACGGATGCGACGAGCATTATCAACAACGACCCTGTCCATTACATACAACAACGACACCGGGCCGTATCCACGCCGATCAAGGCACTTCTGGTGCTGACGATCATTTCACTGGCACCGTCCATTCTGATTATGATGACTTCTTATACCAAGAATCATCATCGTGCTGCATTTCCTGCGCACCGCGATTGTACGCAGACAGCACCGCTAAATCAATTTCGTCGGTCTGGCATTGTTTTTGACATTTTTATTATGTGGCCGACCTTTCAGCAGATTAACGAAGATGCCATACAGCCGTTGGACAATGGCGACATTACCGTGAAGAGGCATTTAAGGCAGCGGAGACACCGATTCATGACTTTATGTAATGGTCAGACGCAGGAAAAGGATCTGCACCTATTTGCGATATTGATGGAGAAGATTATCCGGATCAGATGACACTGAAGCTTTATTGATGTTCCATGACAACCGTGATTCCGGCATTTATCATCTAAGCGAACTTCGGCTGCATTTATTATCGGATTCCTCATTTATATCCCGTTTATTGTAATCGATATGGTCGTGGCATCGGTACTTATGTCCATGGGTATGATGATGCTGCCGCCGACAACGATTTCACTGCCGTTTAAGATACTGCTATTTTATTCTGGCAGACGGCTGGAATCTGGTGATTGGAAGCGTTGTAAAGACATTTTACTGATGCGTGCATTTGGAACAGGAGATGAAGTGAAATGACAGAAGGACAGGTATTAGACATTGCCAGACAGGCATTGTATACAATTATTTTGTGCTCGGCGCCGCTGCTGATTATTTCTCTGGTTGTGGGACTGGTCGTCAGTATTTTTCAGACGGTGACGTCCATTCAGGAACAGACGCTTACCTTCGTGCCAAAGATTGTCTGTGTATTTCTTGGAATGATGATATTTGGTTCCTGGATACTAACCAATCTGACAGAGTTTATCAATACGCTCTGGTCAGACTTTAGTATATATCTGGGTTAGGGTGAGGAATGTTAAATTATACGTTTTTCGTTGGTGGATTTTGAAATACTCATTTTAATACTGGTTCGCATATCCTGCTTTGTGTACGCGGCTCCGTTTTTCGGCATGAAAAATGTTCCGTCAGAGTGAAGATCGGATTATCGTTTCTTTTGTCGATCCTGATATTCCCTTCGGTCGATCAGTCAGCGGTTACCTACACGGGCATGTTTGGATATGCGGTGATTGTTCTAAGAGAAGGAATTACAGGGTTGCTCATGGGATTTGCTGCAAACATTTGTAATTCCATTATTTTATTTGCGGGAAATATCATTGACATGGATATCGGACTTTCCATGGCGCAGGAGTTCGATCCGATGACCAACTCGCAGGTCACCATCACGGGAAATCTGTATCAGTACCTGCTGCTTCTGATGATGGTCGTGACGAACATGCATCATTATGTACTGCGGGCGCTCATTGATTCCTATCAGGTAATCCCCGTCAACGGGCAGGTGTTTCAATGGGACAGCCTGGCAGAGTCCATGACAACCTATATGGCGGATTCTTTTGTGATCGCGTTCCGCATTGTGCTGCCGGTATTTGCCTGCATGATGATACTAAACTGCATCCTCGGCATTATGGCGAAGGTAGCGCCGCAGATGAATATGTTTGCGGTCGGAATGCAGATGAAGGTGCTCCTGGGACTTACGGTATTGTTCCTCACGGTAATGCTGCTTCCGGGAATTTCCGATTTTGTGTTTAAAGAAATGAAACGAATGATTGTATCGATGATAGAGGGAATGTATTAGCTTGGAACAGGACAGAAGACAGATCCTTCCCTATCACCTCCAGTGGTTTGCGAAGGATGGACCGGGCGGAGAAAAGACGGAACCGGCAACCGCGAAAAAGTTAAGAGAAGCCAGAGAGGACGGTAAGGTCGCCAAAAGCAAGGAGCTTACCGCCGCCTTTGATCTGATTGTGATGTTTCTGATGCTGAAGATTTTTGTCTCCACGATTGGCGACGGATTTCTTCAGATATTTTACTATGTATATAATCTGATTCCGGATTTTATCGGAATCAATGCGATGGATGTGTCCACCTATGCGGTAATGTCTTTCTTTTCACCGGTGAATATACAGATGCTCAAAATCGTGGCACCGTTTTTTATTTTCGGATTCGCCGTGACGCTACTTGTAAATATTCTGCAGGTGGGGTGGAAGGTTTCCACGAAACCGATGCAGCCAAAGCTGGACCGGTTTAATCCGGTGAACGGAATGAAGCGGATTATCTCCAAGGATTCCGTTTTTGAACTGTTCAAATCCCTGATTAAGATTGCACTGATTCTCTATATCGCGTATACTGCAATCAAGGATCACGAAAATGACCTTTTTATTTTATATGATATTCCGTTAAATCAGGCGATCGCACTGTGTGGAGATGTGATTATCGGTGCAGGGCTCAAGATCAGTCTGGTGTATCTCGTTGTCGGAATTGCTGATTTCATCTATCAGAAATACCGCTTTAATGAAGAGATGAAGATGACCAAACAGGAGGTCAAGGACGAGTACAAAAATACAGAGGGAAATCCGGAAGTAAAAGGCAGACAGCGCCAGCGTATGCGCGAGGCATCGAGGCGCCGTATGATGCAGGATGTCCCGAAAGCGGATGTGGTTATCACCAACCCGACCCATCTGGCGGTTGCCATCAAGTACGAACCGGAGGTGCATAAGGCACCGGTGGTTCTGGCAAAGGTGAAGATTATCTGGCGCAGAAGATCCGTGAAGCTGCCAGGGAGAATCACATTGAAATTGTAGAAAACAAACCGCTTGCAAGAATGCTCTACGCCAATGTCGAAATCGGCAATGAAATTCCGCCGGAATTGTATCAGGCAGTAGCGGAGATTCTTGCAATGGTATATAATATGAGACAGTAAAACGAAGGAGGAAGGGATATGAAAAAGGCTGACATAGGTGTTGCGCTTTATTTGCTTGCTGCAGTCATCTTTTTAATTGTGCCGATTAACTCTACGTTACTTGATGTAATGCTGGCGCTGAATATCTCGATCGCACTGATTGTTCTGTTCAACACATTGTTCGTGAAGGAAGTTCTGGATATGTCTTTTTTCCCGACATTGCTGTTGTTTACTACCATATTCCGTATTTCTCTTAACGTGTCCTCGACACGTCTGATCTTAACGACCGGTGCTCCGGGTAACGTCGTTGAAACATTCGGAAGCTTCGTGGGCGGCGGTGATATGATCGTCGGAGCGGTTGTATTTATCATTTTGATTATCATACAGTTCGTCGTTATCAATAAAGGTTCCGAGCGAGTGGCAGAGGTATCCGCACGATTTACACTGGATGCTATGCCCGGTAAGCAGATGGCAATCGATGCTGACTTAAACACCGGAGCCATTACGGAGACACAGGCGAGAGAGCGGCGTAATAAGATTCAGGAAGAAGCAAGCTTCTTCGGTTCGATGGATGGTGCTACGAAGTATGTCAAGGGAGATGCCACAGCCGGACTGATTATCACGTTTGTCAACTTAATCGGTGGAACTGCGATGGGGATGATGCGCGGTGGACTTGATTTTTCGGAGGCGATTCAGCGCTATGGTCTGCTTACCATGGGTGACGGACTCTGTTCCCAGATCCCGTCCCTGCTGATCTCACTTTCCACCGGTATCCTTGTCACGAAGGCATCCAAGAATGCAGACTTCTCCAACATTCTGGTAAAACAGCTGTTCGGTATTCCGAAGGCACTCTATCTGGTCGGTGGATCATTGATCTTCCTCGGTGCTGTGACACCGCTGAATGTGGTACTGTTTGCTGCGCTGGGCGCTGCGTTTATCGTAGCGGGCAGAATGGTGGACAAGAACATCGGCATTGAGAATATCGAGGAGGAAGTCAGCCAGGCAGAGACGGAGGCGGAGGAGATCCGCAAGCCGGAGAACGTTGTGTCGCTGCTTCAGGTGGACCCGATCGAGCTGGAATTCGGCTACGGTATTATTCCGCTTGCGGATGTGAACCAGGGCGGAGATCTCTTAGACCGCGTGGTTATGATACGAAGACAGATTGCACTGGAACTTGGTACGGTTGTGCCGATTATCCGACTGCGTGATAACATTCAGCTGAACCCGAACCAGTACATTATCAAGATCAAAGGAATTCAGGTGACCGAGGGAGAGATCCTGTTCGATCACTATATGGCGATGAATCCGGGATATGTGGAGGAGGAGATTACGGGAATTCCGACGTTTGAACCGTCCTTCCACCTGCCGGCAATCTGGATCACGGAGAGCCAGAGAGAGCGTGCGGAGAGCCTTGGCTATACGGTGGTGGATCCGCCGTCGATCATTGAGACGCATCTGACCGAGGTGATCCGTTCCCATATCGCAGAGCTGCTTACCAGACAGGATGTACAGAACCTCGTCAATAACCTCAAGGAGAGCAATCCGGTTCTCGTGGATGAACTGGTGCCGAAGCTTCTTGGACTTGGCGAGATCCAGAAGGTTCTGCAGAATCTGCTCTCGGAGGAATTTCCATCCGAGATCTGCTCACAATTTTTGAGACGCTGGCAGACCATGCGCCGGCGACCAGGGATACCGATGTGTTGACGGAGTACGCACGCCAGAGCTTAAAGCGCGCGATCTCCAGCAAATATTTCCCGGCGAATGAGACAACCAGCGTGATCACGGTAGATCCGAAGATTGAGCAGGAGATCATGGGCTCTGTCAAGCAGACGGAGCAGGGGGCATATCTGACGCTCGATCCGGAGCGCACGAAGGCGATTATGGCATCCGTTGAGGAGGAAGTGGCGAAGTTGGAGAACATGGGCAAGCCTGCCATCATTATGACATCGCCGATTGTGCGTATGTACTTTAAGAAGCTGACCGAGGATTACTTCAAGGATCTGACGGTGCTGTCTTACAATGAGGTGGAATCCAACGTAGAATTACAATCAGTAGGGATGGTGACAATATAAATGACCATTAACAAATATCAGGGCAAGACAAAGGAAGAGGCCGTTGAGAAGGCAAAGCAGGAGCTGGGCGCGGGGGCGGTCGTGCTGAACGTGAAGGAGATTAAGCCCAAGGGCATGTTTAAGATGTTTAAGAACACGCTGTATGAGGTGACGGCTGCGGTGGAGGAAAAGGAAGCGTTCCCGGCGCAGACGCTCCGCAGCGAGACAAAGCCTGTGCACGATACGATCAGTCTGGCTGCAGATGAAAAGATTACCATTCCGGGGGTGGCAAGAGAGAACACCAGACCGGCAGTGGCACCGGCACCGGCGGAACAGGAGGTTGTTCCTATGAAAGAAGCAAAGCGTGAATCTACGAATGAGGGACTGGAAAAGCGGCTGGAGAACCTGTCGAATATTCTGGAAAAGCAGTTTTCCGTGGAGGAGATGCGCAAGTCTCATCCGGTAGAGCCGCAGGAAAAGGAGAACCGCACGGAAGGGTTCCAGTTTATCAAGATGCTCTACCGCACGCTGCTGGAGAATGATGTGAATGAGAAGTATGTCAATCAGATCATGGACGAGGCGGAGAAGGTGCTTCACAACGGAAGCAGTGTGGATTCCATTCTTTCCAACGTTTATCAGAAGCTGATCTTAAAGTTCGATCAGCCGCAGACGATTGAGCTTACAGGCAAAAAGCCGAAGGTGATTTTCTTCATCGGACCGACCGGCGTGGGAAAGACAACAACGCTTGCCAAGATTGCGTCACGCTATAAGGTAGACAAAGAGAAGAAAGTGGCATTTCTGACTGCGGACACCTACCGGATTGCCGCGACAGAGCAGCTGCGCATCTACGCAAATATTCTGGATGCTCCGATGAGCATTATCTATACGCCGGAGGAGATGAACGATGCCATTGCGCGCGTGAGCGAATATGATCTGGTATTTGTTGACACGGCGGGATTCTCGCACCGCAATGAGGCACAGTGCCAGGATATGAAAAAGCTGATCGACGGACTGGATGAGGCTTACGAGAAAGAGGTATACCTCGTGCTCAGTGCGACGACCAAATATAAGGATCTGCTGGAGATCGCAGATACTTACAGGGAAATAGCAAATTATAAGTTGATTTTTACAAAGCTGGATGAGACAATTACTTATGGTAATATTTTAAATATCAAGCTGTATTCGGGGCAAAGTTATCCTATATGACGAGCGGTCAGAATGTACCAGATGATATTGAAGTATTTGATACACAAAAGATTGTGAAACAGCTGCTGGGAGGCAGATAACACATGGATCAGGCAGAGAAGCTTAGAAGTGTTGTGAAATTAAAAAAACAAAATTATAAGCCGGATGCCAGAGTCATTACCGTCACAAGTGGAAAAGGTGGCGTTGGAAAGTCGAATGTGGCTGTGAACCTTGCGGTGCAGATGCAGAAGATGGGAAAAAGGGTGCTTGTTTTTGATGCGGATTTTGGCCTTGCCAATGTCGAAGTAATGTTTGGCGCCATTCCCAAGTACAATCTGGCAGATGTGATATATCATGGAAAACAGATCACGGAGATCATATCGGAAGGTCCGATGGGAATCGGGTTTGTCTCGGGGGGAACCGGAGTTACCGGACTGGGCAATCTGACCGATGAACAGATCTCTTATCTGCTTCACTGTTTCGGGGAACTGGATCAGATGGCAGATGTGATTCTGGTGGACACCGGCGCGGGGATTGCCAATCATGTACTGGAGTTCGTGCTGGCAAGCCCGGAGGTTCTTGTGGTCACAACACCGGAGCCGACATCACTGACAGATTCTTATTCTCTGTTAAAGTCTCTGTACCGGAATCCGAAGTTTGACAGGGAGTACACCAAGATATCGGTTCTTTCCAACCGTGTGATATCTGCTGCGGAAGGCAGAGGAGTTTATGACAAACTGAATACTGTGGTAGGTCAGTTCTTAGAGGGGGAAATTACATATGCGGGGATGATTCCCCAGGATAGCGCGCTTGAAAAGGCGATCCGGATGCAGAAACCAGTATCGCTTCAGGCACCGTTGTCAAAATCTGCAAGAGCATTTGAGGTAGTGGCTGCGGAATTGCTGCAGGGTGAGAGCAGTGACGCATATCGTTCTTTTGGACTGTCAAGATTGTTTTCGGGATTTTGGAAACAGAAGAATGAAGGAGTGGAATGATGACAATAGCTGAAATTATTCAACCGGGAGATAAAGTTGACATCAGTTTCGTACAGAATGTGGAACGGGCAAAAAAGACCAGTCCATGCCGAAAATCTACAAAAGCCAGGTGCTGGATTTAAAGGAGAACGGCAATCTTGAGATTTCCATGCCGGTGGAGAGAGGAAAACTGGTGCTGCTTCCGCTGGGCATCCGGATGGAGTTTATCTTTTTCTCGAAGGGAACGCTTTACCGCGCCGTCGGCCAGGTGCGGGAGCGCTACAAAAGAGAGAATGTATACATGTTAGAGATCGAATTAAAATCCCAGATCTCCAAGTATCAGAGAAGAGAATTCTTCCGGTTTCCATGTATTATGGACATGAATTATTACACCATTGAGGAACAGGAAGCCGCATTAAGGACGGGAGAAGCCCTATTTATTGAACTGCAGGAAGCGGAGGGAAAGAGCAGAGACCGGGAATATGCCGGAAGGATCGTGGATCTAAGCGGCGGCGGTATCCGGTTTCGGACGGATCAGAAGCTTCGGGAGAATCAGTATGTTCTCTTTGAGATACATCTGCAGAATGAAAATTTAGACAAACAATATTATATCATTGGAACAATTATTTCCTGTATCAAGACAAAAAACGCCGGAAACGCCCTACGAGGCCAGAGCCAAATTCCTGATTACCGACAGCAGTGTAAGGGAGGAAATCATCCGGTTCATCTTTGAAGAAGAACGCAAAGCGCGTCAAAGGGGTAGAGCATAAGATATGAGTAAAAAGATTTTAATTGTTGATGACTCTGCACTCATGAGAAGGGTCATGTGTGATATAATCAATTCAGACGGAACATTTCAGGTCACAGATACTTGCTGTGACGGTCTTGAGGCATATGAGAAGCTTAAGACGACGCGCTATGATGGCGTTGTTCTCGATGTCAATATGCCCCGCATGGACGGACTGCAGCTTTTGGAACAGTTACAGAAGGACAGAATCCGTGCAACGGTCATCATGGTAAGTACGACGACAACCAAGGATGCGGATGTCACGATCCGGGCGATGGAGCGCGGGGCAGTCGATTTTGTCACGAAGCCAACCAATGTTATTGAGGCAAAGGGCGAGGAGTTCAAAAAACAGCTTCTCGGCGTGCTCTCGGCGGTATGCGCGACCCAGAGTTACAATCGTGAACGGCGCATCACACCGCAGACCAAGGCTGTATCGGCTCCTGCGGGGACCGCAAAGCCGGTTGCAACAGCCGGACATGCGATCAAGAGTGGCAGCAAGATCGTTGCGCTTGCATGTTCGACGGGCGGTCCGAAGGCGCTGCAGAGTGTCATTCCGTATCTGCCGAAGAATCTGGACGCACCGATGGTACTGGTTCAGCATATGCCTGCCGGATTTACCAAGTCAATGGCAGACAGACTGGACGAGGTCAGCCCGATTCATGTCAAGGAGGCGGAAGACGGAGATGTGCTGATGAAAGGAACGGTGTACATCGCACCGGGCGGCAAGCACATGGAAGTGAAGCGCCAGCCGGATGGAAGTCACAGGATCCGGTTGAACGATATGCCTGCGATCGGCGGCTTGAAGCCGTGTGCCAACATCACGTACGATTCCCTGCGGGACTGCGGTTACGATCAGGTTGTATGCGTGGTTCTCACCGGAATGGGTGCGGACGGCACCAAGGGGATTGTTTCCCTTGCCAGGAAGAAGCCGGTCTATGTGATCGCACAGGACGCCGCATCGTGCGTGGTATACGGAATGCCGAAGGCGGTTGCCGAGGCGGGCGTTGTGGATGAAGTGGTTCCTCTTAATGACGTAGCTAAATCAATTATTAAGAATGTGGGGGTAAAGTAATATGGATGTAAGCCAATACCTTGAGATTTTTATTGATGAGACAAGTGAACATTTACAGAATTTAAGTGACTGCATCATGGAGCTGGAAAAAGATCCGGAGAACATGGACACGATCAACGAGATTTTCCGTGCAGCACACTCCTTAAAGGGAATGGCTGGAACCATGGGCTTTAAGAGAATGCAGCGCCTGACACATGACATGGAGAATGTGTTCCAGGAGGTCCGCAGTGAGAAAGTCAAAGTGACCAGTTCTATGATTGACCTTCTGTTCAAGTGCCTGGATGCGATCGAGGGCTATCTCGACAACGTAAAGGCAAGTTCGGATGAGGGAACAGAGGACAACGAACTGATCATCAAGGAACTGAATGATTTCATCGCGGCGGAGGATGGCGCAGCAGCTGCACCTGCACAGTCGGAGCCGAAAAAGAAGAGGCACCGGCACAGACCGCGGGCGGAGATGATAAAAAGTATTTTGAGTTCGGTCTCAGCGAGTCCGAGAAGGATAAAATCAAGCAGGCGGAAGAGGGCGGCGCACACATTTACGGCATGACCATCTATATCCAGAAGGAGTGCCTGTTAAAGGCAGCGAGAGCATTCCTGGTATTCAAGGCAGTGGAAGAGTTTGGAGAGATCCTTGTATACAATCCGAGCTCCCAGGATATTGAGGATGAGAAGTTCGACTGCGATTTCAGCATTTTTATTGCGTCGGACGAGCCGTATGAGAAGATTGCGGAAGCTGCAAAGTCGGTATCTGAGATTGATAAGGTTGTCGGTGAGGAAGTAAAATACGAGACGCTGGCTGCAAAGCAGGAGAAAGCGGAAGCGGACGCTGCGGCGGCAGAAAAGTCCCAGGATGCACCGGCTGAGGCGGCACCGGCACAGGAGCAGCCACAGGCACAGGCAGCAAAGCCGGCAGCGAAGACACAGAGCAGCGGCAATAAAAAGCAGACGGTTGCAAAGCCAGTCACAAACCGTACTGTCCGTGTAGATATTGAGAAGCTGGATGCATTGATGAACCAGGTATCCGAGCTTATCATCGCAAAGAACAGTCTGGTGTCGATCAGCTCCACCGATTCCGGAGATTTCCAGAACCAGTCCTTCCATGAGCAGATTGAATATCTGGAGCGTATCACGACCAATCTTCATGAGTCCGTGATGAAAGTCCGGATGGTGCCAATCGAGAGTGTAGTTGCAAAATTCCCGCGTATGATCCGTGATCTTTCCAGAAAGCTGGACAAGAAGATGGAACTGTACATGACAGGTGAAGATACAGAACTTGACCGTACCGTAGTCGATCAGATCGGTGACCCGCTGCAGCATCTGCTTCGTAATTCCGCGGATCACGGACTTGAAGACAACGCAACCCGTATTGCAAAGGGCAAGCCGGAAGTCGGAAGCATTTTCCTCAACGCATTCCAGGAAGGCAACAATGTCATCATCCAGGTTGGCGATGACGGTAACGGAATCGATGTGGAGGCTGTGCGCAACAAGGCAATCGAGCGCGGTGTCATCACTGAGGAGCAGGCTGAGACAATGAGCCAGAAAGAGATCATCAATCTGCTGTTTCTGCCGAGCTTTTCCATGGCGAAGAAGATTACCGATATTTCCGGACGTGGCGTAGGACTTGACGTTGTAAAATCCAACATCGAGGCTCTCGGCGGCGATGTGGAAGTAAAGACAGAGCTCGGTGTGGGAACGACCTTTACCGTACGCCTGCCGCTGACACTTGCAATCATCCAGGCACTCATGGTAGAGATCCGCGATGAGAAATACGCAATCGCACTTGGTTCCATTTCCAACATCGAGGATATTCCGGTGAAGGATATCAAGTATGTGGAGGCTCAGGAAGTGATTCACCTCCGCGGCAAGGTAATTCCGCTGATCCGTATGGATCAGGTTCTGGATATTGAGCCGAAAGAAGAAGAGCCGGAGAGCCTGACGGTTGTGATTGTACAGAAGGGCGAGAATCTGGCAGGCCTTGTGGTCGACAACCTGATCGGACAGCAGGAAATCGTTATCAAGTCACTTGGTAAATACATAAACAACAACAAGATCATCAGCGGCGCAACGATCCTTGGCGATGGTGAAGTGGCACTGATCCTTGATGTGAATGTACTGATGTAAAGAGGAGGCGGACAACATGGCAGAAAAGAACGTGGAAGTAATTGACAAAGAGTCAAAACAGTATATTGTCGTAATGGTCGGAAGCGAGCAGTACGGAATTGATATCAGCTATATTGACAACATCGTGCGTATGCAGAAGATTACCCGTGTCCCGAAGATCCAGTCCTACTTTAAGGGCGTGATCAATCTGCGCGGTGAGATCGTATCCGTAATGAGTATCCGCAACAAGATGGGGCTGGAGGATGATGTGTTCACGAACGCGAGCCGTATCATCATCTTAAAGCTGGAAGAAAAAGGCGCGATCGGCGTGATTGTCGACGAGGTGAAGGAAGTCGTCAATTTAAGTGAGGATGAAATTGAAAAATCGACCAACAAGGGTAAATTCATCAATGGAATCGGTAAACACGGCGATGATCTGATCTCACTTCTCGAGATTAACTCGGTGGTGGATGACAACGCATAAGCACACAGAACATATGCGTGCATAGACGTGTGCGCAGGTTAGCGGAATGGAATACATTCCGCTAACCTGCTTGTTTTACTACAGGGAATGCAGCGGGAGAGAACCAGAGACATTCCTCTTAGAAAACCATGGATATATTATGTTGAGAGGAGAAAAAACGTTCATGGGTAATATGACACTAGAGCAAGTGAATGACATGTACCTGGACGTATTGCGTGAAATCGGCAATATCGGAGCAGGAAATGCCACTTCAGCCATTGCAAATATGCTTGGCATGAAGATCGATATGAATGTACCGAGCATCCGACTGATGGAAGTATCACAGTTGGGAATGGCGGTAGGAGCGGAAGATGAGACAATTGTCGGCATTTTCCTTGAGGTGGAGACAGATATTGAGGGAAGCATGATGTTCCTTCTGGATATTCCGTCTGCACGTTATCTGGTCAACAAGCTGATGATGACAAACGAACCGGATGACCAGCCGTTTGGCGAGATGGAACTTTCCGCATTAAAAGAGATCGGCAATATCATTGCGGGATCTTATCTGTCCGCATTGTCCTCCCTGACCAATCTTGTCATCACTCCGTCCGTTCCATACATCGCGGTGGACATGGCAGCATCGATTTTGAGCGTGCCGGCGATTGAATTTGGACAGTACGGTGACAATGCATTGTTGATACAGACGGAGATCTGTGCGGATGTGGCGATCAACGGATATTTCATCTTGATGCCGGAGCAGGATTCTTACGAAAAAATATTAACGTCACTTGGTATCTCAATATAAGGAGAATGCGTATATGAGCGAAGTCATAAAAGTAGGCATGGCGGACCTGAACGTTTGCAAGGCTCCGGATGTAATTACGACTTTAGGTCTCGGTTCCTGTATTGGACTGGTTCTTTATGATCCGGTGACAAAAGTGGGAGGCATGGTGCATTATATGCTTCCTGACAGTACAAAAGTAAGAAACAACAGCAATATAGCTAAGTTTGGAGATACGGGAATTCGGGAATTGTTAAAGCGTGTTGTTGCAGCGGGAGCAAGTAAGCCAAGACTGATCGCCAAGATTGCCGGGGGCGCGCGGATGTTTGAGGTAAGCGGACTTTCGGATGTGGGAAATATCGGAGCGAGGAATGCGGAGGCTGCCAAAGCGATTTTAAAAGAACTTGGAATCCGGCTGGTAGCGGAAGATACAGGACTCAATTATGGTAGAACAGTGGAACTGCATTGTGATACCGGAGAATTTTATATTAAGTCGGTGGGCAAGCCGCTTAAGATTATTTAAGGAAGGGCTGTAAGTATGAAAACAAAATCAGTACCTGCGATTGTGATGCTGTCAGCCGGGTTTGTCGCCTGCGTAGCGGGCATCTGTGCACACATGGAAGTGGCAGATTTCATGAAAATGCTTTTGATTGTCCTGATTGTATTTTACCTTCTGGGCGGTGTGGTCAAAATTGTTCTTGACCGCAATTTTGCCGGGATGAATGACGAGGAAACCACGGATGGTACATTGCCGCAGGAAGAAGAGGATCCTGAGGCAGAAGAGAATGAAACGGCATCGGAGGAGACAGAGAATGCCGATGCGAAAGAACAGTAATCTTTAGACGTGGGGGCTTCAATGAAAACGGTTGACAGAGAAAAACTATGGGGAGAATACCAGAAAAATCCATCGTCTGCGCTGAGAGAAAAGCTGATTACGGAATATGCACCGCTTGTGAAAGTGGTTGCGGGCCGGCTCAGCATGTATCTTGGATACAATGTGGAATACGAAGATCTGGTTAGTTATGGAATATTCGGACTTATCGATGCCATTGATAAGTTTGATCCCGGAAAAGACGTAAAGTTTGAGACATATGCGAGCCTGCGTATCCGCGGTTCCATTCTGGATCAGATCCGCAAGATGGACTGGATACCAAGGACTGTCAGACAGAAGCAGAAGCGGATTGAGGAAGCAATCAAAAATATCGAGGCGCGGACGGGACGTGCTGCGGCGGATGAAGAGATTGCAGGGGAGATTGGAATTGCGGCGGCTGAACTGAATGAGTGGCAGTCGCAGTTAAAAGTCACAAACGTGGTATCTCTCAATGAGTTCGTGGAGCAGGGCGGAGAGCCGGTGATGGATGCGCGCGGGAACTCCCATTTCGCACAGCCGGAGGACAATATTGAGGAGGAAGAACTGAAAAAGTTCTGTCCGAGACAATGGATCTGCTCACGGAAAAAAGAGCGCAAGGTGATTCTTCTGTATTATTATGAAGAACTCACGTTAAAGGAGATCAGCAATATATTGGAAGTGTCTGAATCGCGTGTGTCGCAGCTTCACACAAAGGCGCTGCTTAAGATGCGCAAAAAGATGGGAAGCTATATGGGAATTCTGACTGAGTAGCAGATGAGCGGAGGTGTGTTGCATGTCAATAAGACCAGTTGTTTTAAACGGGATGATTCAGAGGACGCAGGATGTCGGGAATCTGAAGCAGCAGGAGGATAATAGGCCGATTGTCGAACAGCAGAATATTCAGATTGAACAGCAGAAGCACGAAGACCAGCTGACCCATCGTGTGCAGGATCCGGAGGAAAAGGAGAACGATGGCTATCGTTATGATGCCAAGGAAAAGGGCAATAACGAATATGAGGGCGAATCTGGCAGGCACAAAAAGCGCCGCGAAGAGGAGCCTGAGAATGAGGAAAAGTCATATTAAAAGGGCAGGGCAGCCATTTTGATATCAAGATATAGATAGGTGAGGAGAAGCATATGACCGGAGTAGCATGGATATTACTTCTGATCGGTGTGGTTTTTATGATCGGAAGCTTTTTTGTGACGGAAAAGTTATCGCCGTCAGAATTGAACCAGATTGCAGAGTTGAGCGAAGAGGAATTAAAGAGAATCATTGACCGGGGACTCAAGAATGCGGAGACACGGATTGAGGATGCGATTGATGAGCAGGTTGACCAGTCTTCCGAAAAGGTGGATCGTTCCCTTGAAAAAGTGACAAACGATAAGATCATGGCGATCAGTGAATATTCCGACACGGTGATCGAGAGCATGAATAAAACGCATAATGAGATTATGTTCTTATACAGTATGCTGAACGATAAACACACGGAGCTTACCGGTATGGCGGCGGATCTGCAGCGCCTGGCTGCGGATGTAAGAAGCCTTGAGGAGAAAGCACCTTTGACTGCACCGCAGGCTGCATCGGAGCGTGCCGCAGCGGTATCTGCGGCTTCGGCAGTAACACCGGTACCGGTTGAGACGGCAGATACGACGGAGAGAGAGACGGCTGCTGCACCGGCAGAGCAGAAGGAAGAGATGCCGGAGACGGAAGAGACAAAGCAGGAAGGACTGCATGCAGAGATTCTGAAGTTGAAAAAACTCGGAATGACGGAGGTTCAGATTGCCAAGAAGCTTGGAATCGGAATCGGTGAAGTTCGCCTGGTCAATGGGCTTTACAGAGGAGAGAGTGATTCGTGAAACTGAAATATTATTTGCGGGGACTGGGGATCGGAATCATTGTCACAACGGTGATACTGGCAGTCAGTTTTTCAAAGAAAGAGATCAAGATGTCTGATGAGGAGATCATGGCGCGGGCGGCACAGCTTGGCATGGTCATGCAGGAGACGGAGACAACAGAGCAGGGCGATACGGAGCAGGATCCGGACGGCACGGACACCGGAGCGAAGACGGAGGTTGTGACCGAGCAGACGGCATCCGAACTGTTGGAAGAACGGACCGCGGCAGAAGAGACCGCGCAGAATACGGAAACTGCAGCTGAGGACGTGGCAGCTGAGGCGCAGGAGGATAGCGCGAACACGGATGAGGAGACGCAGGCACAGCAGGAGGCTGCTGGTGCAGAGAATCCGTCCGGCGTATATCGTCTGGTGATTCAGAAAGGGGATGTCTGCCGTATTGTCTGCGAGAAGCTGGCGGAGAACGGAGTCATTTCCGATGCGGAGACGTTCCGGCAGTATTTATCGCAGATCGGCTACGCTTCCAATATGCGTGTCGGCAACTACGATATTCCTTACGGTCTGTCGAATGAGGAAATTGCAAAAATTCTGCAGGCGGGACCGCTTGAAGAGTAAAAAGGTACTTGCACAGCAAAGATGTTTGTGATATAATATGCGAGGTTCAAGCGTGGAAAATCATTTCCACACAATAATACACATATGCTGACCACCGGGCCGGTGCCGAATGGTTGCCTTGCGGGATGAAGCATATGGAAGATTTCAACCATGGAGGTAAGAAAATGAGCGTTATTTCAATGAAACAGTTACTTGAAGCAGGTGTTCACTTCGGACATCAGACCAGAAGATGGAATCCTAAAATGGCTCCGTACATCTACACAGAGAGAAATGGTATCTACATCATCGACTTACAGAAATCTGTAGGCAAGGTAGACGAGGCTTACAAGGCAGTATCTGATATTGCAGCTGAGGGCGGCACCATTCTTTTCGTAGGTACCAAGAAGCAGGCACAGGATGCAATCAAGACCGAAGCAGAGCGCTGCGGCATGTTCTATGTAAATGAGAGATGGTTAGGTGGTATGCTTACCAACTTCAAGACCATCCAGAGCCGTATTGCAAGATTAAAAGAGATCGAGACAATGGCAACCGACGGTACATTCGAGGTACTGCCGAAGAAGGAAGTTATCGCACTTAAGAAAGAGTGGGAGAAGTTAGAGAAGAACCTTGGCGGTATCAAGGAGATGAAGAAGCTCCCGGATGCAATCTTCGTTGTAGACCCGAAGAAGGAGAGAATCTGTATTCAGGAGGCTCATACATTAGGAATTACCCTGATCGGTATTGCAGATACAAACTGTGATCCTGAGGAGCTTGATTATGTGATCCCGGGCAATGATGATGCTATCAGAGCCGTAAAACTGATCGTTTCAAGATGGCAGACGCAGTGATCGAGGCAAACCAGGGTGCAGAGATGACTGCAGAAGAGGCTGAGTCCGCAGAGGCAGATGCAGCAGAGGAAGCATAATAAGTTGGAAACAACGGGTGCCTGATTGGCAGGAACGCCCATATGTCAACAATCGGAAAGGGACGCGTGTTACGTCCCTTTCTGTGGCATAAAGATAAAGAATCAGGATAAATTATTTTTGGAGGATGAGAAAATGGCAATTACAGCAGCTATGGTAAAGGAACTGCGTGAGATGACCGGCGCAGGCATGATGGATTGCAAGAAGGCATTAAATGAGACAAACGGTAACATGGACGAGGCTGTAGAGTTCTTAAGAAAGAACGGACAGGCTAAGGCTGAGAAGAAGGCAAGCAGAATCGCAGCAGAGGGTCTTTGCATGGTAGTGACCAAGGATGACCAGACAGCAGCGGTTGTTGAGGTAAACTCTGAGACAGACTTCGTTGCAAAGAATGCAACATTCCAGGAGTTTGTTAAGGCTGTTGCAACACAGGCAGTGAATTCCGATGCAGCAGACATGGATGCTTTCATGGCTGAGAAGTGGAATGAGGATGCCAGCAAGACTGTAAGTGAAGCACTGGTTGAGAAGGTTGCAGTGATCGGCGAGAACTTAAAGATCCGCAGATTTGAGAAGGTTGTAGCTGAGCATGGCTGTGTTGTACCGTATGTACACGGCGGCGGAAGAATCGGCGTTATCGTTGATGCAGACACCGATGTTGTAAATGACACTGTAAAGGAAGCAATGCACAATATCGCAATGCAGATCGCAGCACTCAATCCGAAGTATGTTTCCAGAGACGAGGTAAGTGCTGATTACATCGCTCATGAGAAAGAGATCCTCTTAGCACAGATCATGAACGATCCGAAGGAGTCCCAGAAGCCGGAGAAGGTAATCAACGGAATGATCGAAGGACGTATCAGCAAAGAACTCAAGGAAGTATGCCTGGTAGATCAGGTTTACGTTAAGGCTGAGGACGGCAAGCAGACCGTTGCCAAGTATCTTGAGGAAGTATCCAAGGCAGTTGGCGGTACTGTGAAGGTTAAGAGATTTGTTCGTTTTGAGACTGGCGAAGGTCTTGAGAAGAAGCAGGAAGACTTTGCAGCAGAAGTTGCAGCACAGATGAACGCATAATTTGATATTGTGCTAAACTGTTGAAGGATAATGACCCCTACGAATGGTGGAGACACTATTTGCAGGGGTCATTTTGTAAGAAAAAACCTTATCGAACCTGGTTATGATTCGATAAGGTTTTTGCGTCATAAAGTATAAATTCTACAGTCCCATGATCGCGTCGACCGGCAGGGCAAAACTGACGCCGTGCGCCGGTGTGTCAATGCCGTGCTGCTTGCTGATGGCGGTCATGATTTCGGTCTTTTTATCCTTTGGAACGACGATGGCAAGGACTTCCTGTTCCTCCTGGAGAGCCATGCCGAAATGTTTGGCAACCTCCTCCGGACTGCAGCGCAGACCCTTTAAGATCGTTCCGCCGGTAGCACCGGCAGCGCGCGCGGTGTACATGACATCATCGCTGTATCCCTGATTGATTGTGACAAGAATCATTGCATGTGTAATCGTTTCACTCATTTTTTTCACCTCTTTTTCTATCTCCGGCTCGGAGGAGTCCAAAGAACCGGAACCGAGAACTTTATAGAGCCATCCCTGAATGCCGGATAACGGTATGCTGACAGCGATACCGGTTCCTCTCTTGTGAAGCTGCAGCGCCTGATTCATCTCCGCCAACAGCATACGGGTGCGTTCCTTCGGGACGATGCATAGCATGATGGTTTTGTTGGGTGTCGCCGAGACCGCACAGATTCAGAAAATCGGAACTGACGGTGCCGACGCCGTGCATCTGGTAATAGATCGGGATGGAGGCATCGGTGAGAAATTCGGTCAGTTTATCACGGATATTGGAATCTATGATAATGACGAGGCACCGGAATGCCGGCATCTTTTTTTTATGTTGCATGGTATGATCCTGCATAATTATTCCTCCTCAATATCCATAATGGCATTGTCGTCGACATCGATCATGATAAGCGCAGCGGATGTCGCCCTCTTAAGCTTCAGCTGATACAGTACGCCCATGATCTGAATGGCAATTAACGGTGCCATTGCGACCATCGCCACGACGCCGAACGCATCGGTTACCACATTGCCGCCCACGGCGGTACATGCGCCCATGGCAAGCGGAAGAAGAAACGTGGAGGTCATGGGACCGCTGGCAACACCGCCGGAGTCGAAAGCGATACCGACAAATACTTTTGGAACAAACCGGGTGAGCACCAGAGCAATGATGTAGCCCGGAATTAAGAGCCAGTAAATGTTAAGTCCGGTCAGAACCCGGAGCAGCGCCAGCGCAACGGAAGCGGAGACACCGATGGAGAGACAGAGGTTCATCGCACTGCGCGAAATGGAACCGTTTGTCACATCCTCCACCTGCTTGTTGAGCACCTGCACGGCAGGCTCGGCTTTTACAATATAATAACCGATTAACGCGCCGATGGGAATCAGAACAAAGCGCCATGTCTGTGCGGCGAGATTGCTGCCGAGCAGACTTCCGACGGGAGCAAATCCTACGTTGACACCGGTCAGAAACAGGATCAGTCCGATGATGGTGTAGAGAAAGCCCATAAGCATCTTGATCATCTGGTTCTTGTGGTAGCGCCTGGAAATAAGCTGAAACAGTAAAAAGACGATCAGTACCGGAAGGATGGAAGAAATGACTTCCCTGCCATAGCCCGGCAGCATATGTACAAACTGACGCATGACATCCTGCATGGTCACAACATCCGGTATTTCGGTGGCATTGTAGGATGCACCGGCTGGATGGTAGAAAATACCGAGCAGGAGTACCATGGCAATCGGTCCGATGCTGCAGAAGGAGATCAGACCGAAACTGTCGCTCGAACCGTCCTTGTCACTTCGCGTGGAGGAGAGACCAACACCGATGGCCATAATAAAAGGAACGGTCATCGGACCTGTCGTCACACCGCCGGAGTCAAATGCGACTGCGATGAAATCAGCCGGCGCCGCAAAGGAGAGCAAAAACAGTGCAGCATAGAGGATACACAGCAGCAGGGGAGGCTCAGCTTGAAAATGATACGCAAAACAGCGATGACCAGAAAGACACCGACGCCGAGAGCGACCGTCCAGATTAAGGTTTCATTTGGAATAGAAGGAACCTGATTGGCGAGAACCTGCAGATCCGGTTCCGCAATTGTGATGATGACACCCATCACAAAGCAGACAATAATCAGAATCGAAAGACGCTTCGTCTTCATGATATGGGAACCGACACCTTCGCCGAGCGGTGTCATCGCCATCTCAGCACCCAGCTGGAAAAATGCCATGCCGATGATCAGCATGAACGCTCCGACCAGAAACAGGGCAATGGTTCCGGTCTCCATCGGCACGACAAAAATGCTGAGCAACAGCACAATGACGGTAATGGGAAGAACGGCGCTTACAGATTCGTCGAATTTCTCTTTTAATTTTTTGTTCAAAATAGCATCACACACTTTCTAGAATATGGTTAATAGAGTTACCAGTTAAACAGTTCACAAATCAACTATTATTTTATCGGTTGTTGTGAAGAAAGTCAACCGAGTCGGAGTGATTTTTCTGAAATCTTAACACTTTTTTAATTGACTTTTATACAGATTTCAAATAAAGTTTCTATATAAACAGTTCACAAATCAACTAAAGCGAAGAGAAGGCATGAACCGGCGGAAAGGAGGGGGAATATGCTGGAGGACTTTTTTGAAAATTATTTTAAGATAGAGAAAGCATACCGGAAATACTTTCAGGATGAGATGGAGAAATATCATCTCACGCCGAACGAATTGCTGGTGCTTCTTTTTTTGGCACGCGACAACGGTGGATGCAATACGGCGCGGGATATTGCGCAGTACGAGGGGGTGTCCAAGGGACTGGTTGCCAGATCGGTGGAGAGCCTCGTGGAAAAGCAGTTTCTTGTGGTGGAACGGGATGCTGCCGATAAGAGAATCTGCCATTTATATCTCACGCAGCAATGCAGTGCGCTCACAGAGCAGATGACGGAGAAAAAAGCTGCGTTTTTCCGCAGGCTGGCCGAAGGTATTCCGGAGGAAGCGATTGCGACGACGGAACAGACACTGCGCAGGTTTATGGAAAATATATCCGCATCTATTGACAAGTCGTAAGTGCTTTGCTATCGTGAGGAAAGAGTCTTGGAATGGGAAAGGAGCAGGGAACATGCGCAGTGCAGATAGAAGAAAAGCATTTTTTGCGGTTTGCATGATGGCGGTTCTGCTGTTTTCCCATCTTGGTGTCTGTCTGTGGCAGACACAGATCGCCCAGGTGCAGAATCTGACGGCAGAGGCCGGAGGGGAAGCACAGGGTATTTTACGGACGACGGACTCCGATTATGTCTCAAACGCGTTCTCAGCGGAACCGGAAGCAGGATTGTCACAGAGTATGATTGTCGTGACGAGAAAAATGACCGGGACGGCGGAGCAGCGTCTTTTTTTTCATCTTTTACTGCTGTTTTATTCAAAATAGCAGAGATTCCCTATGCAGAGGCGGTAGTGCTTACCGTCACGGCGGCGTGCATCTGCCTGGCAGGTTACCGCATGGTACGATTCGTGCACAATTCCGACGGTAAAAAAGATTTGCCCTTTTGGTTATCACAGGTATCAGAAGCGTCATAAGATTAGGATAAGAAAAGGGGAAAAGAAGAAAATGGAATATAAAAATTTTTTTGCACTGCTGGGCGGGCTTGCACTCTTTTTGTATGGAATGCATCAGATGAGCGAGGGGCTTAAATGCTGCCGCAGGTGAGAAGATGAAGCAGATCCTGGAGCGGCTGACAAAGAACCGCTTCCTTGGCGTGGGCGTCGGAGCAGCGGTGACGGCGGTGATCCAGTCATCCTCAGCCACCACGGTCATGGTCGTTGGCTTTGTGAATTCCGGGATGATGACTCTGCGCCAGGCGGTCTGGATTATCATGGGGGCAAATATTGGCACCACAATCACCGGTCAGCTGATTGCACTGGATGCGGGAGCCGTTGCGCCGCTTCTGGCTTTTTTGGGGGTGGTTCTGATTCTGTTTGCGGGAAAAGACCGGATCCGGTACACAGGCGAGATTGTGGCGGGGCTTGGAATCCTGTTTATCGGCATGGATATGATGGGGGAAGCCATGCAGCCGCTCTGTGATTCGCAGGTGTTCCTTCAGGCAATGACAAAGTTTGAACATCCACTGCTTGGAATCCTGGCGGGCGCGGCGTTCACGGCAGCCATTCAGTCATCCTCGGCTTCGGTCGGTATCCTGCAGACCCTGGCACAGGGAGGAGCCGTATCTTTCGCGGGGGCGGTGTATGTTCTGTTCGGTCAGAATATCGGCACATGCATTACGGCGGTTCTTGCTGCCATAGGCACCGGAAGAAACGCCAAGCGCACCACGATCATTCATCTTTCGTTCAATCTGATCGGAACGGTGGTGTTTACCGTGCTGTGCATGACAACACCGCTCGCTTCGCTGGTTGCGCAGCTGACGCCGGGACGGCCGGCTGCCCAGATTGCCAACATGCATACGATTTTTAATATCGGAACGACCCTGCTTTTGCTTCCGGCCGGAAATCTGCTGGCAGGGATGGCAGAGCATCTTCTTCCGGATAAGAAGAGCGAATCGCTTGCGGCGGAATAGAGAAAGGCAGCATGCAAAAAAGTGGAGGATGTATGGAATTCATAAAGAATGTCATAAGAGGAATTACGATCGGAATCGCCAATGTAGTTCCAGGAGTGAGCGGCGGTACGATCATGGTGTCGCTGGGGATTTATGATGAACTTCTGCAGGCGGTCACCGGATTTTTCCGTCATAAAAAGGAAAGCATCTTAAAGCTGTTTCCGTATCTGTTTGGAATGGGGATCGGAATTATCTGCCTTTCCTTTATGATCGGTTATCTTTTTGAGAATTTTCCGTTCCAGACCGCGATGCTTTTTATCGGACTGATTTTCGGCGGCGTGCCGCTCATCTGGCGCAAGGTGTCCAGGGGATATCCGAAGGTGCCGGAGCTGGCGCTGTTTTTGGGATTCTTCTGCCTGATGATTGGAATGCAGTTCCTTGGAAAAGGCAGCGAACAGGTTCTTGCCGCCGGTCCTGGGACGGCAGTGAAGCTTTTTGCGGTGGGGCTGGCTGCCGCGGCTACGATGGTCATTCCGGGGGTGAGCGGTTCGATGCTTTTGATGGCGCTCGGATATTACACGCCGGTCATTGACCATATCAATGCGTTCGTTGTGGCGGTGGTCATGCTGGATGCCGGGACGGCGTGGTACTGTCTTGTCCTATTAGTCCCGTTCGGATGCGGCGTGCTTGGAGGTATTTTTCTTGTCGCAAAGCTGATGGAATATCTGCTCTGCCGGTTTGAGAGGCTGACCTACTGGGCAATTTTCGGGCTGCTGGCGGCGTCCCCGGTTGCCATATTAGGGAAAATCCCGCTGCGCGGGACATCGCCGGCTGTCATCGCCTGGGGGCGTGATGCTGTTTAGTGTGGGGCGGTGGTCACCGGGCTTTTAGCTGGAGAAACATAAAAATTCAGAAAATACATGAAAAAGTGTAGAAAAATCATACGATTTTTTTGCGCTTTTTTCTTTGAAAAATACAAAAATGTGATACAATAGATAAAGTATTATGATTAACTTGGGGGTTCTACATGCAGGATAAGGATTCTGAGGCACTCCGCAATCAACGCAGGCGGAGAAAGCGGATTGCAAGAATGAAACATACCATAATCGCGATAATTGCCGGGTGGATCATCCTGTCCATGATTCTGATCATTTTTCTGCTTGTCCGGACGAGATCCATGGAGAGAAAGTTAGATGAACTCTGGCAGATGCAGCGGGTGATGAACCAGCAGGTGCCGGATACGGAGGCACTACCCCAGGAAGAGACCAGCGGCATGGATACGGAGACAGTGGCTGTGACGGCACCTGCATCCGGGATCGACGAGACAGACAATCTGGCACAGGATGGAGATGTACATAAAGTTTATCTGACGTTTGATGACGGGCCGTCTGAGAATACGGACGCCATTTTAGATGTGCTGTCGGAGTACGATGTCAAGGCAACCTTTTTTGTGGTCGGAAAAGAGGATGAGGCATCGGCAGCCATCTACCAGAGGATCGTGGATGAGGGGCATACGCTGGGAATGCATTCCTATTCTAATAAGTACAGTCTGATCTATCAGTCGGAGGATGCGTTCGAGGCGGATTTTCATCAGCTGCAGGATTATCTCTATGAGGTGACCGGTGAAAAGAGCCGCTATTACCGGTTTCCGGGCGGGAGCAGCAATCAGATCAGCAATGTGCCGATGAGTTCGCTGATCCGGTTTTTAAACAGCGAGGACGTCGTTTATTACGACTGGAACGTCTCGGCAGGCGATGCGGCAAATGCTGCATATACACCGGAAGAACTGGTCGAGAATGTTGTTTCAGATGTTTCAAAATACAAGACCTCGGTTGTGCTTTTGCACGACTCGGAAGATAGGTCAACAACGGTAGAAGCGGTAGGACCGCTGATCGAGGCATTGCAGGATATGGATGCCGAGATTTTACCGATTGATGAAGATACACAGGTTATCCAGTATGTCAAAGCCGACAGTGCCAGATGACCAGATTATAAATGGAGGTAAGAACATGGGATTTTTCAAGGACTTTAAGGATGATTTCTCACAGGCAGTGAATGAACTTATGCCAGGAGAAGACAATCTCGAAAGCACGGACAAGGATGATGACATGGTCGTGAACACACTGGAAGATGAAGTGGATGTGGCGAGCGAATTGTCGAAGCTGGATGGTCTGTTAGAGCAGGTAACGAAGCAGGAGCCAGCTTTGGAGCGGACACAGGCAGCAACGGTGGAACCACAGAAAACAAGAGAAGAATACACACAGCATGCAATGGCAGCAGCACAGGAGGAAAAGAAAATGGCTGATAATACAGTAACACCAGTACAGGTAGCACAGACAGGAGCACAGGCGGCAGCACCGCAGGAGAAGCCGATCGTATCGGATGAGGTTTCCGTGATTACAGAGGGAACGATTATCAACGGTGATGTAATTTCAAACGGATCTCTCGACATCAGAGGTCAGGTAGACGGAAATGTAAGCTGCAACGGAAAGCTTACCGTGACAGGTGTTGTCAATGGTAACAGCAACACTTCCGAATTCTTTGCGGATTCTGCACAGGTAGAGGGTGAAGTCGTAAGCTCCGGTACGGTTAAGATTGGTCTTGGTTCTGTAATTATAGGTAATGTAACATCCAACTCGGCAGTGATCGCAGGAGCCATCAAGGGTGACATCGATGTGCAGGGACCGGTTGTTGTGGATACTTCCGCAGTGGTTATGGGTAACATCAAGTCCCGTTCTGTTCAGATCAACAACGGCGCTGTGATTGAGGGATTCTGCCCCAGTGCTATGCAGATGTGGATGTTCAGAGCCTGTTCAATGCCAAGAAAGGAAACTAAGCATCATGAAGAGAGTTCTGTTAAAGTTAAGTGGTGAGGCGCTTGCAGGTGATAAGCACACAGGATTTGACGAGCCGACAGTCACAGAGGTTGCAAAACAGGTAAAGCAGATTGTGGATGGTGGTACCGAAGTAGGCATCGTGATCGGCGGCGGCAACTTCTGGAGAGGACGCACCAGCGAGACGATCGACCGCACCAAAGCGGATCAGATCGGCATGCTTGCAACGATCATGAACTGTATCTATGTTTCAGAGATTTTCCGCTCTGTGGGCATGCAGACACAGATTCTGACACCTTTTGAGTGTGGAAGCATGACAAAGCTGTTTTCCAAGGATCGTGCGAATAAGTATTTTGCAAAGGGAATGGTTGTGTTTTTTGCAGGGGGAACGGGTCATCCATACTTTTCGACAGATACGGGAATTGTTCTGCGTGCGATTGAGATGGAGGCGGACGGAATCTACCTCGCAAAAGCGATTGACGGCGTGTATGATAGTGATCCGAAGCTGAATCCGAATGCAGTGAAGTATGATGAAGTCTCTATTCAGGAAGTAATTGACAAGAAGCTTGCTGTGGTGGATCTGACAGCCTCCATTATGTGTATGGAGAACCGGATGCCGATGTATGTATTCGGACTGAATGAAGAGAATAGTATCGTAAAAAGCCATGACGGGAGAGTTTAGCGGCACGAAGGTTACGGTTTCTTAGAATTGATAGAAAGGCATGGTATATATATGGATCAGAGATTAGCGGTATTTGATGAAAAGATGGGCAAAACAATGAACAATCTTGCGGAGGAGTTCGGCGGAATCCGCGCGGGACGCGCCAATCCGCATGTGCTTGACAAGTTGAGAGTGGATTACTACGGTACTCCGACAGCAATTCAGCAGGTGGCGAATGTCAGTGTTCCGGAGCCGCGTATGATTCAGATTCAGCCGTGGGAGGCATCCATGGTAAAGGAGATTGAGAAGGCGATCCTTACTTCCGATCTTGGAATCAATCCTACGAATGATGGAAAGACAGTCCGTCTTCTGTTCCCGGAGCTTACCGAGGAGAGACGTAAGGAACTTGCAAAGGATGTAAAGAAAAAGGGCGAAAATGCGAAGGTTGCAATCCGCAATATCCGCCGTGATGCCAATGATTCCTTTAAAAAGCTTGCCAAGGAGGATGTCTCCGAGGATGAGATCAAGCAGCTGGAAGATCAGGCACAGAAGATGACCGATAAGTACATCGCAGATGTGGATCGTGCCGTTGAGGTAAAGACAAAGGAAATCCTTACCGTATAGTTTGGATAGATTTGAAACGAGAGGAGATACAGGTGTTTATGGAGGCATACATCTGTATCTTTTCCGTTATTTTGTATAGTTGATACTTCAGTACAGATACGAGGGAGAAGCACAGGTATGGAGACGGGAAGAAAGATTCCACAGCATATAGCGATCATACTGGATGGAAACGGAAGATGGGCAAAGGCAAAGGGAATGCCCCGGAATTACGGACACACAGCGGGAGCCAGGAATGTCGAGACGGTATGCCAGGCGGCACATGATCTCGGTGTAAAGTATGTTACCATGTACGCATTTTCGACGGAAAACTGGAACCGCCCGGAGGGCGAAGTGGAAGCGCTGATGAAGCTTTTGGAAAGCTATCTGAAGAACTGCATTAAGACAGCAGACAAAAACAATATGCGCGTGCGCGTGATCGGCGATACGACGAGACTCAGTGAGCGCTTTCAGGAGCGCATCCGTGAACTGGAGGCTGCCTCCGCAAAAATGACGGCTTGAATCTTCAGATTGCCATCAATTACGGCAGCCGCGACGAGATGACACGCGCAATGCGCCGTATGAGCGAAGATGTTGCGGCGGGGAAGAGAAAGCCGGAAGAGATCACGGAAAGTGTGTTTGAGGAGTATCTGGATACCGCAGGCATTCCGGATCCGGACCTTTTAATCCGCACGAGTGGGGAACTCAGGTTGTCAATTTCCTGCTCTGGCAGCTCGCATACAGTGAATTTTACTTTACCGATGTGCCGTGGCCGGATTTTTCACAAAGAGGAATTAGAGCGTGCCATTGAAGCGTATAATAAAAGAGACAGAAGATTTGGCGGTTTGACGGACAATAAGTAGGCTGGACTGCCGGATGGAGGAGATATGTTTAAGACGAGATTATTGAGCGGAATCGTTCTTGTGATTGCCGCATTGGTATTGATTATTACCGGCGGGGATGTGCTGCTGGTGTCCACGTTGCTGATTTCCTGGATCGGGATGTTTGAATTATACCGGATTTTTCATATTGAGAAGTCTGCGCCGGGCATTGTCGGGTATGCAACGGCGGCGGTCTACTATGCGAATCTGCGCTTCGGCTTTCTGCCGGATCTGATGATGCTGGTTTTAGGTCTTCTGATCGTATTGATGTTCGTGTATGTGTTCACTTACCCGAAGTATCAGACGGAGCAGCTGCTCGCCGCATTTTTCGGCGTGTTCTATGTGGCAGTGATGTTGTCCTACGTGTACCAGACCAGAATGCTTGGCGCCGGAACCTACATTGTGTGGCTTATTTTTCTGTGTTCCTGGGGATGCGACACCTGCGCGTACTGTGTCGGCATGCTGATCGGGAAGCATAAGATGACGCCGAAGCTGAGTCCGAAAAAGTCTGTGGAGGGCGCCGTGGGAGGTGTGATCGGAGCTGCGCTTCTCACCGTGATTTACGGCATGGTATTTCGCGGGGCGATGGGAAGTGAAATGTCACATGTCTGGATTATGGCAGCCATCAGTGCGGTGGGCGCACTGGTATCCATGGTGGGAGATCTGACAGCTTCCGCTATCAAGCGCAATTACGGCATCAAGGATTATGGAAAACTCATTCCGGGACACGGCGGTATCCTGGATCGTTTCGACAGCGTCATTTTTACGGCGCCGCTCATCTATTTCCTTGCCGCTAATTTGATTGTATTGTAATTTTGGAGAGACCTATGATGAAGATAGCTATTTTGGGATCGACAGGCTCCATTGGGACACAGACGTTAGATATTGTCCGGGAGCAGGGCGACATACAGGTGACGGCGATTGCGGCCGGAAGCAACATCAAAAAGCTGGAAGAGCAGATGAGAGAGTTTCATCCGCTGCTGGTATGCGTTTTTCAGGAGGACGCCGCCAAAGAACTGCGCGATCGCACGAAGGATCTGAATGTCCGCGTGGTGTCCGGCATGGATGGACTTCTGGAGGTGGCGGTACAGCCGGAGAGCGAGATCCTTGTGACGGCGATTGTCGGGATGCTCGGCATAAGACCGACGATTGCAGCCATTGAAGCGGGGAAAAAGATTGCACTTGCGAACAAGGAGACGCTTGTGACGGCAGGCCATATTATTATGCCGCTGGCAAAAAAATGCGGCGTGCCGATTCTGCCGGTCGACAGCGAGCACAGCGCTATTTTCCAGTCGCTGCAGGGAGAAAACGGGAACCGCATTGCGAAGATTCTTCTCACGGCGTCCGGCGGACCGTTCCGCGGGAAAAAGCCGGAAGATCTGGCACACATTCAGGTGGAGGATGCGCTGCGTCATCCGAACTGGACAATGGGACGCAAGATCACGATCGATTCGTCAACGCTTGTCAATAAAGGCCTGGAAGTTATGGAGGCAAAGTGGCTGTTTGATGTGGAACTGGAGCAGATTGAGGTGGTTGTTCATCCGCAGAGTGTGATTCATTCTGCGGTGCAGTATGAGGACGGCGCAGTCATTGCGCAGCTCGGCACACCGGATATGCGTCTGCCGATCCAGTATGCGCTCTATTATCCGAAGCGCAGACCGCTCTCGGGCGACAGACTGGATCTGTTTGCATTGGGACAGCTGACGTTTGAGAGACCGGACACGGAGACGTTCCGCGGTCTTGCGTTAGCTTATCAGGCGATGCGCCGCGGCGGCAACATTCCGACGGCATTTAATGCGGCGAACGAAAAGGCGGTAGCGCTTTTCCTGGATCGAAAAATTGCCTATCAGCAGATACCGGAGATGATTGAATCGTGTATGGAGGCAGCTGATTTTATCGCCAATCCGACGGTTGATGAGATCCTGGAGACGGAGGCAGCCGCATATGAACACATTGCAGGCAAATGTGGAAAGGTTTTTGCATGAAGATTATTATCGCAATTCTGATATTCAGTCTGATTATTATTTTTCATGAACTGGGGCATTTCCTTCTGGCGAAGGCAAACGGAATCCGGGTGAATGAATTCTGTCTCGGACTGGGACCGAAAGTGTTTGGCATTACAAAGGGAGAGACGACATACTCCCTGCATCTGTTCCCAATCGGTGGAGCGTGCATGATGGAGGGAGAGGATACGGAGAGCGAGGACGGCAGGGCGTTCGGGAAAAAATCAGTCTGGGCGCGCATCAGTGTGGTGGCTGCCGGGCCGGTATTCAATTTCCTGATGGCGTTTGTCTTTGCTTTTATTCTGTTATGCAATATCGGCTATGATCTGCCGGTGCTCGCCGGAGTGACGGAGGGATATCCGGCCGAGGAGGCGGGAATGCAGGCGGGAGATACAATCTTAAAGATTGATCACACCCGGATACATTTTTTCCGGGACATCAGCGCCTACACACAGTTTCATTCCGGGGACGCGGTCACAGTGACCTATGAGCGGAACGGAGAACGCTATCAGACGGTGCTCACGCCCAAATATAACGAAGAATACGGCTATTATATGTACGGCTTTCAGGGAAGCGCGCAAAAGACGAAAGGTTCTGTGCTTTCCAATTTAAAATACAGCGTATATGAGGTGGAATACTGGATCCGGGTGACGATTGACAGCCTGAAGTCTCTGGTGGGCGGAAAGGTGAGCGTCAATGACATGAGCGGTCCGGTCGGGATCGTCAATATGATCGGGGACAGCTATGAGCAGAGCGTGACGTACGGCTATTATATGGTATTTTTGCAGATGCTTTATATTGCGATCTTCTTATCGGCGAACCTCGGTGTGATGAATCTGCTGCCGCTTCCGGCGCTGGACGGAGGCAGACTATTGTTTCTGATTGTCGAGGTGATCCGCGGAAAGCGCGTCGATCCCGACAAGGAAGGCATGGTGCATTTTATTGGCATGATGCTGTTGTTTGCACTCATGTTCTTTACATTTTTTAACGATATCCGCAAGCTGTTCGGATAGAAAGGCAAAAAGATGACAAAAGTAGTGAAAATTGGCGACCGGGTGATCGGCGGAGGCAATCCGATCCTGATCCAGTCCATGACAAATACAAAGACGGAGGATGTGGCTGCAACCGTGGCACAGATTCAGGCGCTTACCGCTGCCGGATGTGATATTATCCGCTGTGCCGTGCCGACTATGGAGGCGGCGGAGGCATTGACCGAGATCAAAAAGCAGGTGAACATTCCCGTTGTGGCAGATATTCATTTTGATTACCGCCTGGCGCTTGCCGCGATCGAGCATGGTGCGGATAAGATCCGCATCAATCCGGGAAATATTGGAAGTACAGAGCGTGTGCGCGCAGTGGTGGATGCCGCAAAAGAGCGCGGTATTCCGATCCGTGTCGGCGTCAACAGTGGATCTCTGGAAAAAGATCTTGTGGAAAAATATCACGGTGTGACGGCGGAGGGGATTGTCGAGAGCGCCCTCGATAAAGTACATCTGATCAAGGATATGGGGTATGACAATCTGGTCATCAGCATCAAATCCTCCGATGTGATGATGTGCGTGAAGGCGCACGAGCTGATTGCGACACAGACGGATCATCCGCTGCATGTCGGTATCACGGAGTCCGGCACCATCATCAGCGGCAATATCAAATCCTCGATCGGGCTGGGACTCATTCTGCATCAGGGAATCGGCGATACAATCCGCGTATCGCTCACGGGAGACCCGTTGGAGGAGATCAAGTCCGCGAAGCTGATCCTGCGTACCTTAGGGGCTGCGCAAAGGGGGCGTGGAAGTGGTTTCCTGTCCGACCTGCGGAAGAACCCGCATTGATCTGATCGGGCTTGCCAATCAGGTGGAAAATATGGTGGCAGACATCCCGTTAGACATCAAAGGTGGCGGTTATGGGCTGTGTCGTCAATGGACCGGGTGAGGCAAAGGAAGCGGATATCGGTATTGCCGGAGGAATCGGAGAGGGACTCTTGATCAAGAACGGTGAAGTGTATAAAAAGGTGCCGGAGGGCGAACTGCTTGAGGCATTGCGCTATGAGCTGCTGCACTGGAATGAGCAGCAGAAGTAGAACAGACTGAGGAAGAAGTGAGAAAAGGGCATGGCAAAACGGTTTTTTGATGTATTTCCATCACTGCAGGTAGAAGGCGACATGAAAAATCTGCTGACGGAGACGGAAGTAACGAAGGTGGGCATGAATCATGAGCGCGATCATCTGCGCGTCTATTTAAGCAGCACGCGTTTGATTCACAAAAAAGATATCCGCCAGTTGGAATCTGCCATTGCACAACAGATTTTTAAGGGCAGGATGATGCAGGTCAAGGTCATTGAAAAGTATCATCTCTCGGAACAGTATACGCCGGAAAAGCTGCTTGATCTGTACCGCGACAGCATTTTAGAAGAACTGAAAGATTACAGCCTGATGGAATACAATCTTCTTCGGACGGCGAAGATGGAGTTTACGAGCGAAAGCCACATGCTGCTCACGCTGGAGAATACGATTATCGCACAGACGCGTTCCCATGAGATCGTGGAGTTTTTAGAGAAGGTGATCTGCGAGCGCTGCGGACTCGATCTGGCGGTGGAGCTTGCCTATGAGGAGCCGAAGGAGAGCAAATATAAGAAAAACAGTGATCTGCAGATTCAGTTTGAGATTAAAAACATCATGAAAAAGGTACATATCCGCAATGACGACGGGGAGAGTGTGCCGGCGGTCGCAGAAGGCGGTGCCGAGGCGGTTTCCGATGGCACAACAACATCTGGTGGTACAGGCGGCAATGCTACCACAAATACCGTTTCTTCTGCAAAAAATGCTGCAAAACCTGCGGAACATGCAGGAAAAACTGCAGGAAATGGCGAAAAAGGGAAGAAGGAATTCAAGCGCAGATTCGAGGGCGGCGGCTTTAAAAAGTCGGACAATCCGGATGTGATTTACGGGCGTGATTTTGAGGATGAACCGATCGCGATCGAGAAGATTGTGGGAGAGATGGGAGAGGTGACGATCCGCTGCCAGGTCATGACGTTAGAGACCAGGAGATCCGGAATGAGAAGACGATCGTGATTATGTCCGTGACGGATTTTACCGATTCGATTGTGTTAAAAATCTTTACCAGAAAAACGATCAGCTGCAGGAACTGCTTGATGGGGGACTCGCCAAGGGAGCGTTTTTAAAGATCAAAGGGTGTGACGACGATCGACAAGTTCGACAGTGAGCTTACGATCGGTTCTGTGGTCGGCATCAAAAAGATTGCGGATTTTACGTCCACGCGTGCAGACACCAGCCCGGAGAAGCGCGTGGAGCTGCACTGCCATACGAAGATGAGCGATATGGATGGCGTCTCGGATGTCAAGGATATTGTAAAACGCGCCATGAAGTGGGGACACAAGGCGATCGCCATCACGGATCACGGCGATGTACAGGCTTTCCCTGACGCGAACCATGCGGTTCCGCCGGATTCAGATTTTAAGATCATCTACGGCGTGGAGGCGTATCTGGTGGATGACCTGAAGGATATTATCGTTGACTCAAAAGGACAGAGCTTAAATGACAGCTATGTCGTATTTGACCTGGAGACAACCGGACTTTCGCCGGATAAGAATAAGATCATTGAGATCGGTGCCGTCAAGGTGGTGGACGGAGCTATCACGGAGCGTTTTTCGACCTTCGTCAATCCAGAGGTGCCGATTCCGTATAATATTGAGCAGCTGACGTCCATCAAGGATGACATGGTGCTCGATGCGCCCAGGATTGAGGAGATCCTGCCCGAATTCATGAAGTTCTGCGAGGGGACCGTCATGGTGGCACACAATGCGGAGTTCGATACCGGATTCATCCGCAAGAACTGCGAGCGCATGGGACTGCCGTTTGATTTTACCATCGCAGATACCGTGGCGCTGGCGAGAATCCTGCTGCCGCAGTTAAACCGTTTCAAGCTGGATACCGTGGCAAAGGCGGTCGGTGTATCGCTGGATCACCATCACCGGGCGGTCGATGACGCGGCATGTACGGCGGAGATTTTTGTCAAGTTTATCGAGATGCTTCATGAACGCGGCATGGAGACGTTAGACGATGTGAACCAGATGGGCGCGACGTCGCCGGAACTTGTGAAAAAGTTAAAGAGCCATCACGCGATCATACTGGCGACAAACGATATCGGACGCATCAATCTCTACCGTCTGGTCTCCATGTCACACCTGACCTATTTTCACAAGACACCGCGTGTGCCAAAGAGCGAATTTGTAAAGTACAGAGAGGGACTGCTGCTCGGATCTGCCTGTGAGGCAGGCGAACTCTACCATGCGATTTTAGACGGCAGACCGGAGGAGGAGATCCTCCGTCTTGTGAAGTTTTACGACTATCTGGAGATTCAGCCGATCGGCAACAACAGTTTCATGCTGCGGGATGAGAAGAGCGCCATCAACTCTGTCGAGGAGCTGCAGGATATCAACCGGCGGATTGTAAAGCTGGGCGAGACATTCAACAAGCTGGTGGTCGCCACCTGCGACGTGCATTTCCTTGATCCGGAGGATGAGGTATACCGCCGTATCATCATGGCGGGCAAGGGATTTAAGGATGCCGATGACCAGGCACCGCTGTTCCTTCGGACAACGGAGGAGATGTTAAAGGAGTTCGAGTATCTCGGAAGCACCAAGGCGGAGGAGGTTGTCATCACGAATCCCGGCAAGATTGCCGATATGTGTGAGAAGATCGCACCGGTGCGCCCGGACAAGTGCCCGCCGGTCATTGAGAATTCCGATCAGATGCTGCGTGACATCTGCTACACCAAGGCGCACAGCATGTACGGCGAGGAGCTTCCGTCCATCGTGAAGGAGCGATTGGACCGTGAGCTGAATTCCATCATTTCCAACGGCTATGCCGTAATGTATATCATTGCACAGAAACTGGTGTGGAAGTCCAACGAGGACGGTTATCTGGTAGGCTCCAGAGGTTCGGTCGGATCTTCGTTCGCGGCGACCATGTCCGGTATCACGGAGGTCAATCCGCTGCAGGCACATTACCGCTGTGCCTACTGCAAGTACAGCGACTTTGATTCGCCGGAGGTCAAGGCGTTCTCCGGGCGAAGCGGATGTGATATGCCGGATAAGATTTGTCCGGTCTGTGGCGAGAAGCTGGTCAAGGACGGATTTGACATCCCGTTTGAGACATTCCTTGGATTCAAGGGAAATAAGGAGCCGGATATCGACCTGAACTTTTCCGGTGAATATCAGAGTAAAGCGCATGCCTACTGTGAGGTTATTTTCGGATACGGTCAGACATTCCGTGCCGGAACGATCGGTACGCTGGCGGACAAGACGGCGTTCGGATACATCAAGAATTACTACGAGGAGCGCGGTGTCCACAAGCGGAACTGTGAGATTGACCGTATTGTGCAGGGATGCGTCGGCGTCCGCAGGACGACGGGACAGCACCCGGGCGGAATCGTCGTGCTTCCGGTGGGAGAGGAGATCAACACGTTTACGCCGGTACAGCATCCGGCGAACGATATGACGACAGCGACGGTAACGACGCATTTTGATTACCACTCGATCGACCACAACTTGTTAAAACTTGATATTCTCGGACACGATGATCCGACGATGATTCGTATGCTGCAGGATCTGACGGGAATTGACCCGACAACGATCCCACTCGACGATGAGTCGGTCATGTCCTTATTTAAAAATACATCGGCACTTGGTGTGACGCCGGATGACATTCATGGAATTCCGCTCGGATGTCTCGGTATTCCGGAGTTTGGAACCGATTTCGCCATGCAGATGGTTATCGATGCCAAGCCGCAGGAGTTCTCGGATCTGATCCGTATCTCCGGTCTGTCCCACGGTACGGATGTATGGCTCGGCAATGCGCAGACACTCATCGAGCAGGGACTGGCAACGATTTCCACAGCGATCTGTACCCGTGACGATATCATGATCTACCTGATCCAGAAGGGACTTGACAGTGAGCAGTCCTTCACGATCATGGAGTCGGTGCGTAAGGGAAAAGGCTTAAAGGAAGAGTGGAAGACGGAGATGCGCGCGCATGATGTGCCGGAGTGGTACATAGATTCGTGTCTGAAGATCAAGTACATGTTCCCGAAGGCACATGCGGCGGCATATGTTATGATGGCATGGCGTATCGCCTACTGTAAGGTATATTATCCTCTTGCTTACTATGCGGCATATTTCTCGATCCGCGCGACGGGATTTAACTATGAGATCATGTGCCAGGGCAAGGAGCGTCTTGAATATTTTTACAAGGATTACACGCGGAGAAAAGATTCGCTCTCCAAAAAGGAGCAGGATACTTACCGCGATATGAAGATCGTGCAGGAGATGTATGCCAGAGGATTTGATTTTACACCGATCGACGTGTACCGTGCAAAGCCGGACCGTTTTCAGGTGATTGACGGCAAACTCATGCCGGCGTTAAACACGATCGATGGTATGGGCGACAATGCTGCGATTGCGGTTGCCGAGGCGGCAAAGGACGGCAAGTTTTTGTCTAAGGACGACTTCAGGCAGCGCACCAAGGCGACCAAGACGGTCATTGATCTTATGGCAGATCTGGGACTGCTCGGCGAACTGCCGGAGTCGAACCAGCTGTCGCTGTTTGATTTTGCATAAATTGATATTAAAAAATTCAATCTTCCGAAATTCCTTGAGTTTTCAAGGCTTACCGCCTATCAAATATCAAAACCTTATGTATTTTCCCTTGTTTTTGCCCTTATGAGCCGAAACAAGGGAAATTTTTTATGCTTCGCCCACAACCTTATCCAAGAGCCTTGCGGAAGTCCGCTTTGCTTCTCTGGTAGAGTGGGCATAAATGTTCATTGTGGTACTGACTCAGCGTGTCCGAGAAGTTCCTGCACATCTTTGGGTTTTGCACCGCCTGAAAGCAGATTGCTTGTGTAGGTATGGCGGAGTGTGTGGAAATGAAAGTCCTCAATCCCTCGACCTCTGCCTTTGCCTTGCGGCAAATCTGACCGACTGCACTTGCAGAAACAAAAGCACCGTCCTCCTTTAAGCAGACAAAGGATAATTCCCTGTCATCTTCGGGCGTTCCCTGCGTCCTTTGCAGACTGTAAACCTCGTAATAGGTGCGCCCCTTTTCTTTGACTGTCTTACAGTAGTTCAGATGATACAGTTCGCCATAGCGGAAACGGTTTTTATGCTGTTCCGTCTTTGCTTTCCGTAAGATGTCTGCCAATGTGTCGCAGAAATCAACGGTACGGACTTTACTGCGTTTTGTCGTGCCGACTTCGTGCTTATGCCTTGTGCCATTGTACCGCATACTGCGTCTTACAGTTAGATATTGCTCGTCAAGGTTGATGTCCTGCCAAGTCAGACCGCAGACTTCTCCGATACGCAAGCCTGCATAATAGGCTATCTGCACCGCAAGCAGCGCTGGGTGTTTCTTCCCAGTTAAGAAGTCCGCCAGCTTTTGGTATTCCCCATGTGTAATCGTAGGAATAACAGTTTCTTCCTCGCTGTCCGAGAAAATATCTGTTTCCTCTTTTTTGCCACGCAGTTTTACATACTGCATCGGGTTAAAGGTTATCAGCTTTTTGGGAAATACCGCAAAACGGAATGAGTCTTGCAGCACCGCCGAGAATTGCAGCATATAGCCTTTGCTCATAGGCTTTGAAGTTGTCCCGTCCGGGTTTGTCCACCGTAGCTCATAAGGTCGATAAACGCCTGTAAATGGTCGGCGGTCACGGTTTTCAGTTTTCGACTTTCCCGACAAACTTCTTTTCCTCATAGTCAGCGATTGCCTTTCTGAGCAGGGCTTCGGTTTCCGACTTGCTTTCTGTTCCTACAAACTCTTTCTGCACTTTTCTGCCGCTTTCATCTTCGATGTAAAAGCGAGCGTACCACTTTTACCTTTCTTACAGAACCTTTTGCCATAGATAAAATTCCCCTTTCTATCCGTGGCAATCGGGACTGTGACATATGGTGTGCGTAAAATAATAGTGTCACTTATGCCGGTGAATGTCAATCGGCATTTTCACTTGTCAAAGTGCCACGGAATTTTTCTTTTTCAGCAATCCGTTCTTCGGCTGCTGTCACTACGGAAAGGCTGTACCGTCATTAAAAAGAGCGAGGTTTACGAAAGTCACCTCTTTACCGTGAAAGACGATAAATTCAAGAGCGAGCCTTTTCTTCGGGAGGTAAAGCGATTTATACCGACCTTATCAATCGGCATATCTCTGATCTCGAACAACAGTTAAAGGTATTTGATAAGAACAGCGTTTATCTTCCTACCAAGAAAATCGGCATGAATAACCCCAAAGCCGCCGAGATTAAAGCGGACAATACCGCAAGACAGGAATGGAACAGGACAGCGGATATGGCGCAAAGATTTTTAGAGGTCAAGCAGACCGAGATACACGAAAAAGCAAGCCAATCTATCAAGAGCAAAGGCTGGCTGCCTAATCTGTTCCGAGGGATTGTGGCAAAGGCAAAAGACTTTCTGCAAAACCCTATCCGTGAAAAGGATATGCTGCCCAAGCCTACGCTTGATATTGATATGGCAGAGTTTCGCCATATGCGGAATCTGATGATAAAGGCGCAGGACAAAGCGGCGGAAATCAAACACTTGCAGGACGAGGTACTGCCAAAGTTAAAATCACAGCTTGCCGAAGTAAAAGGAATATTCAAAGGCAAAGAGCGTAAAAAGTCTTACCGAGCAGATAGAGCAGACCGAAAAGAAAATATCTGAGAAGCTGGAAAAACTGCCCTATGTTCTGAAGAAAGACGGTTATCCCGATGTACAGGCGTTTATGCGTATTTTCCGAGAAATGGAAAGTGTTGTAGAGCAATACAACCGTGATCTTGTCGAGTGGGAATACCAAAGCAGAAGAAAATCTGCAGCCGCCAACAAAGAACAGCGCAGACCGCCCGAAAAGCAGAGTGTACTCAAACATCTGCACGAGATACAATACAGGAGCGAAACAGACAAAAGCCACCGCAAAAAATCCTTTGACAGAGATAGCCAATAGGCATTGAAAAACCGCCGTTATGGTGTTACCCATAGCGGCGGCATACATAGCAATCTCATTTCTTCTCACAATTTTGTTTTATTGGGTTGACTAAAATTGTATAGATGATATAATGTACTTGTACATTAAGTACACACGCGAAATAAAAGGCGGTGAGGTATGGAAATCATTATCAGTAATAATGCCAACAAGCCCATATATGAGCAAATCACATCACAGATTAAAGCCATGATAATGAGTGGCGAATTGAAAGCTGGTGACGCAATCCCTCAATGCGAGCATTGGCAAAGTCAATTCAGGTAAGCGTCATTACTGTTCAGAAAGCCTATGAAGATTTGCAAAGGGACGGTTTCATAGAAACCACGGTTGGTAGAGGAAGTTTTGTATCTGCACAAAACAAAGAATTTTATCAAGAAGAACAGCAGCGTATAGCAGAAGAACATTTACAAATAGCTGCCGAAATCGGGAGAACAAGCAATATTTCTCTTGAGAAATTGACAGAATTATTAACTTTATTTTATAAAACGGAGGAATAGCATGGAAAATATTTTAGAATTACAGCAGGTTTCAAGACATTTTCAAAATCAAAATTTTCATTGGAAAATGTGTCCTTCAACTTGCCGTATGGGGCAATTATGGGGTTTGTTGGAGAAAATGGAGCAGGAAAAACAACGACGATTGGTTGCATATTAAATACAATAAAAAAGGACAGCGGAAAGATAAAACTGTTTGGACAGGAAATGTCAGACGCAGACACAGATATGCGTGAAAAAATAGGCGTTGTTTATGACGGAGATAATTTCCCGACTTATTGGACGGCTACACAATTAGCAAAAAGTTATGGCAGGCTTTTTATAAACAATGGGATAATATCTTGTTTCTGAAGTATTTAGAAGAATATAAACTACCTGCAAATCAAAAAATCAAACAATATTCCAGAGGAATGACAATGAAATTAGCGATTGCGGTTGCTTTATCACACCATCCACAACTGCTTATTTTGGACGAAGCTACTGGCGGACTTGACCCTGTTGTACGCGACGAGATGTTAGATACATTCCTTGATTTCGTACAGGAAGAAGACCACTCTATTTTACTTTCTTCCCATATTACAAGTGATTTAGAAAAAGTTGCAGATTATATTACATTTATTCATAACGGGAAAATGATTATGACCATATCGAAAAATGATTTGGTTTACAATTATGCGGTTATGCGTTGTAAGGAAAATCAATTCCTTGCATTAGATCCAACAGATATTATTGCCTATCGAAAGCGTGATTTTCAAATTGATGTCCTAGTTTCTGATTGTAAAGCAATGCAGAGAAAATACAAAGATACGGTGATAGACCATATTTCAGTTGATGATATCTTTTTACTATTGGTACGAGGGGGGAACGTATATGAAAGGGCTTTTCAAAAATAATTTTCTTGCCGTATGGACAAATGCAAAAATATTTTTATTTTTTTATGCTTGTAATGGGTATTGTCGTTATCATTATCCCAGACCAGACATGGCAAATGTATTTCATAATTATTGGAATTGTTGGATTGTCAGTAAATGCAGCTACTGCTATCGGAAATGAATTTTCCTCAAAATGGGGGAAATATAAGCTCACTTTGCCAGTAAAAAGGATTGATATTGTAAAAAGGCTTATACATCAATCAGTTATTGTGGATTGTGATAGGGACACTTTTCGTTGGTAGTATAACAGCCTTATCCTATCTGTTACATGGAGTTCCTTTTTAACCAGTTTGAAGGTATAGCAGGTGTACTTATATTAGGACTCAGCATAAGCCTTTCAATGGGGGCAATATTTATTCCTAGCATTTATTTGGCAGGGGAAGATAAACTGATAGTGTTTCTTATCATATCTTTGCTTTCCGCAGTTGGTATTGCTGCAATGCTTTTTAATATACCGTTGTTCGGACCATTTATTTTAATTGGTTGTTCTATATTGCTATTTATCCTATCCTTTCCTTTGACTGTACGTATTTTCAAGAAAAAGGAATACTAAACGAGATAGCAAAGTCAGCCGAGCCAGTCAACGGCAAGTAAATGGGCTGCCCTCAACCATTGACAGCCCCGACTGTCCTTACAATATGGTAATTAAAGAGAGCGACAGCAAAAATGCTGTCGCCCTCTTTTTTAGGTCATTAGGCTTTAGCCTGCTGAATGCGTGTTTACGAGTTTCTCAACAGAGAAACGAAGTACGCATGAAGCAAAACCCACCTGCTATGCGGGTGGAGTCAAATCGTTATACAGAAAAACACCTTTCCGTTACAATAGAGTTGTTCAGTCACTATTGCAAGAAAGGAAAGGTGTTTTATGGCGAATAAGTCTAATGATCTCGCCCATACAAAATGGATGTGTAAATACCATATTGTATTTACTCCTAAGTATAGACGAAAAATTATTTATAATCAATTAAAAGAGGATATACGTGATATTCTGAAACAGTTATGTGCATATAAGGGCGTGGAGATTATTGAAGGGCATCTCATGCCTGCCCATATTCATATGCTAGTAAGTATTCCGCCAAAGATGAGCGTGTCGAGTTTTATGGGATATTTAAAGGGAAAGTCAGCGCTTATGATTTTTGACAGACATGCAAATCTCAAATATAAATTTGGAAACAGACATTTCTGGTCAGAGGGATATTATGTCAGCACCGTAGGATTAAATGAAGCGACAATAAAAAAGTATATTCAAGATCAAGAAAAGTACGATATCATGCAAGATAAATTAAGTGTGAAGGAGTACGAAGACCCTTTTAAGGGTTAAGTCGAAGTAGTACAAACGCCCATTCATGGGCATAAGCAACGCGTCAAGTGCAATAGTGACTTGAACGAAGAGAAAGTCTAGGCGCCTTGAGACGCTGCGGGTACCAAGGGGTTACACCAGCGTCCCGAGCCACCCTTTTTAAGGGTGGCGGCGACTATAAATCAGTTCTTGATATACAATTTCTCTCGCCCTTGCTTGTATCTCATTCATTCTTCCAACCCATAACATCGGGCTTTCTACTTTTAGTTGTTCGGTCACGCCCTCTTTGTCAGCCATTTGCTCGACCAAGCGAAACATCATATCCGTTGCCTGTTCGTCAGAGGTTTGCAGGATCAGTTTAATAACAGTGATGCTTTTAACGGGTATTTGCGATCAGCAGGAACGAATACAGGTCACTGGATCAACAAGGCATATATATTTACATCAAGTCGAGAAAGAGAAGTATTCAAAGGAGAAAATCATTAAAACTTATAAAGAGTTTATGGAAGAGATGTACATTGTCAATAAGAGAGTGTAAATATGAATACAGAAACAAGACCGTTATTTTTAACTCTGGTCTTGTTTAGAAAGTCGGTGGTGTAGGTTTTTTGGAGCAGAGCAGCGCCGATGTATTTTTCGTTACGGAGAATTTTGTTGATGGTGCTTGTTCATAAATATTCCTTTCTTCCGCAAAGGGCGTATAAAATTCAAAGTTTCGTCATAAAATAATCTATGCAAATGCTTGCAATCGCAAGCAAATGCAAATATAATAAAGAAAAAGGAGGCAATACTATGGCAAATACATCCGTTGTTTATGCAAGAATAGATACCAATCTCAAGGATAATGCTGAGAGCATTCTTTCTCAGCTTGGCATTTCTCCATCCAGTGCAATTCAGATGCTTTATAGCCAGATTGTACTGAAGAAGGGTATGCCATTTGAACTGAAACTTCCTTCTTCTAAGCCATTAGCTGTTGGTGCAATGACCAGAAAACAGCTTGATGCAGAACTCCAGAAGGGTGTTGATTCCATCAAAGCAGGAAAGGTATATTCTGCAGATGAAGTCGATGCGGCACTTGCAAAGGAGTTTGGCATATGACAGATAGCTATAAGGTCGGCTATTCTGTAGATGCACTTGACGACTTACGTGAGATCTATTCATACATTGCGAATGAACTCCTTGTTCCAGAGACTGCTTCTGCTCAGCTTGGCTGCATCCGAAAAGAGGTGCGCTCATTGGATTTCATGCCAGCTCGCTATGCGTTAGCTCATTGGGAACCTTGGCATTCGATGAAAATGCATCAGCTTCCGGTAGACAATTTTATTGTGTATTATCTGGTTGATGACGAAAAAGGGCAGTTACAGTAGCTCGAATATTCTACGGTGGTCGTGATATTGAAGAAATCATAAATTCAAATAAATAAACAGTAATGGAGCTTTTGAGTAAAAAAACAAGAGCTCCATTTTTATATGAATAAAATTCCTCGGGGGCATCCCAAAGTTTGTGTAAACCTCCAAACTGATGTAAGATAAAATTACTCAGTTTACACGCCAGAAAATGAGAGAATTTATTAATGAAGATAAAGATAAGTTTTTTCAATTGAAGGCGGAAGTGAAAGATCAAGATGGTTATACAGTTTCTAGTAGTCATGTTTTTTCGATTATGGAAAG
>VOFG01004521.1_pt1 | contig 43603 bp, 81 predicted proteins | sample 5384171 | NCBI WGS metagenome assembly VOFG01 (sample SAMN12384726, study PRJNA508395) | human gut metagenome | isolation source: healthy gut F | host: Homo sapiens
GACCTGGAAGGAAGAACTCTATACGACGCTGGCCCATGAACTCACCCATCATGTAGAAGGGCTTGGCCAACGCCCATGGACTGGACGATAAGGATGAGGAGCAGTTGCTGCGTATGTTAGAGGAATACCAAACGGAGTTTCCCAAGGAACCGTAATCCGATGGGTTCCCCTGTGCCCCCTACATCTTGTGTCTCATTTTGCCACTATTTTGGAAACAGCAGGCGGATACGCCGAAAAAAGTTGCAGAACGGTTTCAATATATTGAAAACAATTACAACCGCTCACAAAATATTCCACAAAACCCTTGAAATTTCTGCTCTTTTGTAGTATCATGTTAGAAACACTTGATGAAACCAAGAGTTGTGTTCTTGTTATTTGGGGACCAAGACCGAAAGAGAGCCAATTACTACAGAGGAGGTACGCACATGTCACTCTTTAGCGCGTTGCGCCGGAAGCCGGAAGAAGACGACCTGTACGATGAATACGAACCCAATTATGCCTACGAGGAGGACGATCAGGGTTGGCAGGATGAAGGGGTCCAGCCGATTCACAGTGTAGCAGATATGCAGATCGTCCTTGTGGCCCCTCAGGAGTATAAAGATGCATCTAAGATTGCAGACCTTCTCCGGGACATGAAATTTGTGGTTCTGAATTTGGCCAAAACCCAGCGGGATGTTGCCCGTCGGCTGTTGGATTTTGTCTCTGGCGTGATCTATACGGAAGATGGTCATATCATGAAGGTAGCCACCAACGTTTATGTCGTTGCTCCCTATTTTGTGGATCTACTCGGAGCCCAGGGGGAAAACGAGGATCTTTACTTTAATTATTGTAAAGCACAAAAACAGCAGGTACTTTGTACCTGCTGTTTTTTATGCCGTTTAAAGGCTGTTCTGCAATACTTGCAGCACATCGTCTCGCGTGAGGGTGTAGTAACCACCTCGGCGAAGATTGCACGTGTCTGCGATGGTTTGTAACGGGGCCTGTTCTGGAATACCCAAGTCTCGGAGGCTTGTGACCATGTGACTTTCTCGAATGAACGCGGCCAGGGTATCAATGCCCGCGTGGGCAACTTCCAGATCACTCTTTCCTGTGGGATCAATCCCCACACCTGGGTGGCGAACCGACGGAAACGCGGGAGCCCATGGGACAGACCAGGCGGTAGTAGGCAGGAGAAATGGCGGCCAGCCCCATACCGTGAGCGGAGGGGTAGTATGCTGCGATCTGATGCTGAATCTGGTGCACTTCCCAGTCCTCCTTTTTTGAAGGGGCGAGAATGCCGCTGTGGGCCAGGAGGAGGCCCACATCAGATTGCTCCGGGCGACATAGTCCCGGGGATTGGCAATGGCCACAGGGTGTTGCGGATGATGCTGCGCATCAGAGCTTCTACAAAGTCGTCGGAGATATTGTCCTCATCCTCGGGGCTGAAGTAGATTTCCATGATGTGGGAGAGGGTGTCAAAGATACCAGATACCATTTGGTATTCCGGTACACTGTAGGTAAACTCCGGGTTCAGGATGGCAAACTGGGGATAGAGAGAATAATCCCAGCAGGAAGTTTTTTCCGTTTCGTGGCTTCGTGGGTGATGACAGCATCCCCATCCATTTCGAACCGGTCCCTACCATCGTGAGAACAGCGCCGATGGGGAGAGGGTGCAGTCAAGGGCTGCTTGTTTTGCCAGTACTTCGTCCAGATGTCACCCTCTTCCACAGCGGCGATGGCGACACCCTTGGCGCAGTCAATCACAGAGCCACCGCCCACGGCGAGAATCAGGTCTGCTTGGCTGGCCCTGGCCAGGCGCCCGCCCTCCAGAACTTTTTTTTCATAGGTGGGGTTGGGCAGGATACCAGAAAAACTCTGTTACGGTTTTTCCGCAGGCTTGGAGGGTATTCATAACCTGATCGTATACCCCGTTACTTCGAATGGAACCGCTGCCGTAGGCCAGCAAAACGCGATCGCCATACAGAGAAAGCACGGAGGACAGATTCTCCATGGCAGAGCGGCCAAAAAACACTTGGGTTGGATTAAAAATTCAAAATCGTTCTTCATTTTACGCCCTCCTTGTGATACAATAAATCCTATAAGAGAACACTTTCCAGTGCATCCGGATTGAGCACTGTGACCGTTCCCCGCCCAAGGGAGACAATTCCCCTGCTGGAGAACTGATTCAGCATCCTGGTGACCACTTCCCGAGACGAACCGATGTATCGGGCAATCTGCTCATGGGTTGCCGAAAAGGAATCGGACTTTCGCCGTTGGCTTTCTTCCAGTAGAAAGGTGGCCAGCCGCTTCTCCAAGCTGAGAAAAAATGATTTGCTGCATGGTGCGCAGTACGCTGGAATACTGCCCTACTGCCTGCTTGTACACCAGACGCTCCACGTCATGGTTGGCGTTCATAAGGCGAGAGAGGGTGGGGGCCGGAAGGATGGAGATATCCGAGTTCACTTCTGCGGTAATCTGACTTTCAAACTCTAAACTTTGGAGGACACAGGCGGCGGAGAGGATGCAGGTCTCCCCTCTTTCAGTGCGAAAGACGGTGATTTCTCGGCCTTCCTCGGAAAGAATGGAAAAGGCCAGCCTTCCCCGCCGAACGAAAATGAGGCCGACGCAGGCATCACCATGCCGGTGGACTACTTTGCCCTTTGCGGCAAGATATCCTCTGCATCGAGTTGTCCAGCAGTTCTTGCTCGTCTGGCGTTAGATAGTTGTAAAAGGAAATTTCTCGGTTCATGGGAATGTAGTCCTCCATTGTCAGAACGCAAAACGCGCTTTGGTTTCTTTGGAATTGCGTGACAAAATCACTGTGGTTGGGGTGATTTCATGGTAGTATCATACCATAAACAAGAAAGCAGACACAACCTCTTATTCTATATTTTATCAATGTAAAGGAGATATGCACCATGGATATGAAGTTCTTTAAATGTTCCCATTGCGGCAACATCGTTGCCTATGTCCAGAGCAACGGCCCCAAGGTCAGCTGCTGCGGCGAAGAGATGAAGGAGCTGGTGGCCAACACCACCGACGCTGCCACTGAAAAGCACGTTCCGTGGTTGAGATTGACGGCAACCTGGTTACCGTCTCCGTGGGTTCCGTCACCCACCCCATGGAGGAGAAGCACTACATTCAGTGGATCAGCCTCCAGACCGAGCAGGGCAACCAGCGCAAGGCTCTTAAGCCCGGTCAGGAGCCCAAGGTCACCTTTGCCATGGCACCCGGCGACAAGTTTGTGGCTGCCTATGAGTACTGCAACCTCCACGGTCTGTGGAAGAAGGCTTGATTTCTTATCGATGCTTTGCTCCCGTGCCCTTTCAGGGCACGGGAGTTTTTCTCGTGAGGAATTGGCCTCTATCAGAGAACCTTACGGGAAAGAAACCGCCTTTCCGTTGCGTATGCAACGTGTTTTGCGACGGTTAGGGGGTAAAATAAAGCCATTAACGCCATGGGCGAGAAAAAGAGGTTATGATTATGATGAAAAAATTCCTTGCACTCCTTCTCTCTGTCTGCCTGCTTGCGGCGCTCTGTGCTGGCTGCGGCAGCACACAGACCACCGCAGAAGACCCTGCCACAGACGAGACAACCGCCGCTGACACAGAGGATCCGGTTACCATCCGCTTGGGTGGTCTGAAAGGCCCCACTTCTATGGGGATGGTCAAACTTCTTTCGGACAACGATGCCGGTACCACCACCAATCACTATGCGTTTACCATGGCTGGTTCGGCGGATGAGTTGACCCCAAAATGCTCCAAGGGGAATTGGATATTCTGGCGGTTCCTGTCAATCTGGGCCCGTTCTCTACAATAACTCGGAGGGTTCCGTCCAGCTGCTGGCAGTGAATACCTTAGAGTCATTTACATCGTGGAGAAAGGCGGCCAGACCGTCACCGATTGGGAGAGCCTCCGCGGCCAGACCATTTACGCCACCGGAAAAGGCTCCACCCCGGAGTATGCGCTGAACTATCTGCTGGAGGAAAACGGTTTGGATCCCGCCACAGACGTTACCATTGAATGGAAGAGCGAACCCTCGGAAATTGTGGCACAGATGGCGGCAGAAGACCATGTGATCGCTATGCTTCCCCAGCCCTTTGTTACGGTGGCCCAGGACAAGTTCTCCGATCTGCAGATCTCCATTGACCTCACCGAAGAGTGGGACAGCCTGGACAACGGCAGCCAGCTGAATACTGTTTACCTCATCGTCCGCACGGAGTTTGCCCAGGAGCACCCGGAAGCCGTGGCGGCGTTTCTGAAGGAGTATGCAGCCTCCACAGAGTATGTCAATGCGAATGTGGCCGAGGCAGCCCAGCTGGTGGGGCAGTATGATATTGTAGAGGCTTCGGTGGCAGAAAAGGCGATTCCCTATTGCAACATCGTCTGCATTACTGGGGAAGAGATGAAGACCTCTGTGGAAGGCTATTTCCAGGTCCTCTTTGACCAGAACCCTGCGTCGGTGGGTGGGACATTGCCTGGAGACGATTTCTACTACATTGCCCAGAGTAATCAGACAAGAATCCCAAGGAGGGTACCATGAACCTAAACACCAAGCAAGAAATCTTAGAGGTACTCACCATGCCAGAGGAGACCTTTTGGTCTCAGGTGGCCCCTGCAGCTCGGGAAGTGTGCCAAAAACAGTTTGGCACTTCCCTGCTGGTCACTGCCATGCTGGCCTACACAAACATCTGTAAGAACCAGTGTCTATACTGCGGCATGCGGGCGGGGAACAAGATTCCCCGCTATCGCATGTCTCCAGAAGAGATTCTTCCCCTGACACAACGGGCCAGGAGGACGGCCTGGGGCGTATGTTCCTGCTGGCCGGGGAAGACCAGAACTATGGCTTCGAGAAGCTTTTGACCCTCATTGCAGGGCTGCGGCAGCAGGGGTATACCATTGCGCTGGGAGCCGGGGAACTCTCTCGGACCCAATACCAGGAACTTCACGATGCTCGGCGTTGAGGAATATGTTTTGAAGTTTGAAATGTCCCATCCGGACAGTTTCCAACGGCTGAACCCCTCCACCACCTATGCCAAGCGAATGGGCTGCGCCCAGTGGATCAAAGAGGCTGGCATGAAATTGGCTTCCGGGAACATTGTAGACTGGCCGGGACAGACCTTGGATGAATTGGCGGATGATATTCTGCTTATGAAAGCGTTGGAAATCAGTTGGGCTCCCAATATCCCCTACCTTCCTGCAGCCAACACCCCTTTGGCCAAGGAAGGCGGCCCCGGCCGTTTCCTCCTGAACAACAAGGAGATGGCCATACTCCGTCTGATGATGCCTACCATTAAGATCACAGCCCAGCAGCCGGGCATCAACCCGAAAACGGGGTTGGCGGATGAGACTGGGAACCTCAACGCCATTGCCTGCCGGGGCCAATCTCCTATTCTGTGATCTTTTGCCGGACGCCCAGGCGGATGCCTTCCGCCCCATTGACCAGCGCCATGTTTCTGGGCTGCAGCACTGTGAAGCGGTGGCGCAATTATCGGGTCTGACTCTGGACTTGGGAGGGGAATGATATGGGAATACAGGATACCCCCCGCGCCAGCAGGCCCCACATTGGCTTGTTTGGAAAACGCAACGTAGGAAAATCTTCCCTGATTAACGCCTTAACGGGACAGGAGATCTCTCTGGTCTCCCCCTGTCCCAGGGACCACGACAGATCCCGTTTCCAAGTCCTTTGAGCTGCACGGTGTGGGTCCGGTGGTGTTTTTGGGACACGGCAGGGCTGGATGACACCGGCCCGCTGGGCCAGCTTCGGGTGGAGGCCACCCGGCAAGCCGTGGAAAAAGACCGACCTTGCTCTTCTGGTGCTCACTGAGCGCCTCAGGAAGAGCTGACCTGGCTTTCCCTGTTTCGGGAGAAGGGCATCCCAGTGCTGGTGGTCTTGAATCAGTGTGATCGGCTTGCGGAGAGTTCGTTGCTTTCGAGCGCCCTCTCGCAGCAGGTGGGCGGCCTTCCTGTTCTGTGTGTCAGCGCCAAAACGGGGGAAGGGATTCCGCAGCTGCGGCAAGCCATCCAGGAAGCCGTTCCCGATGATTTTGGGATCTGACCATTACGGGAGATTTGGCCAATGAGAGGGATGTGGTTCTGCTGGTCATGCCCCAGGACCTGCAGGCCCCCAAGGGGCGGCTGATTCTGCCCCAGGTGCAGACGATCCGGGAACTCCTGGACAAAAAATGCTCCGTGATGAGCTGTACGGTAGACTGCTTGCCAGCCACCCTGACAGCCCCTCAAAACGCCGCCTCACCTGATTATTACCGATTCCCAGGCGTTTCCCACGGTGTGGGCCTTAAAAGCCGCCAGAGAGCCTTCTGACCTCCTTTTCCATCCTATTTGCAGGGTACAAGGGGGACATCCAGGCCTTCCTGGATGGGGCCAATGCCATCGCGCATTTGACGGAGCGCTCTACGGTTCTCATTGCGGAGGCCTGCGCCCATGCCCCGCTGACGGAAGATATTGGGCGGGAAAAGATTCCGCGGCTCCTGCGAAAGACCGTAGGGCAGGGGCTTTCTTTCGACTTTGTACGAGGAAATGACTTTCCAGAAGACCTCTCCCCTTACGACTTGGTCATCCATTGCGGGGCCTGCATGTTCAATCGCCGCCATGTTCTGCACCGCATTGCCCAGGCAGAACAGCAGAAGGTTCCCATCTGTAACTATGGTGTGGTGCTGGCCTATCTGGCTGGTATTCTCGACAAAGTAAGCTTTGCAAAATAGGTGAAAAAAATCCCCCCCTGTCGCTGAAATGGCTGCCTGGAATGGCCGCCAGTGGCAGGGGGGATTTTTCGTGGTTTGTACAGGGATCTTGCGGGAACTAGGGTCATTCCTCTGCTTTGAATTTATAGCCAACCCCACGGACGGTTTCAATCCGTCCTCCAATGGTACCTAGTTTATGCCGGAGCGTACGGATGTGGACGTCTACCGTTCGGCTCTCCCGCCCCATGGTGTCCTGCCAGACCCTATCTAAGATTTTGTCGCGGGACAGGACGATCCCTCGGTTTTCTACCAGCAGGCAGAGAAGTTCAAATTCTTTGAAGGTTAGTACAATCTCCTGCCCATTCACCCGGACCAAATGCCGGGAGGGGGACAGTTCTAGCCCGTCGATGTGGTACTCCTCCGATTCTGGAAGGGTGTTGTACCCCTCTGCCCGCCGAATCAAGGCACGAATTCGGGAGAGAAGCTCCATCATGCGAAAGGGCTTGGGGACGTAGTCATCGGCTCCGGCATCCAGGGCCAGCACCGTGTCGTACTCCCGTGCCTTTCGCGGTGAGCATCATGACAGGAAGGGCCCTGGTGGCGCGATCGGCTCGAAGCTTGCGGAGAATGGAGAGACCATCTTCCTCGGGAAGCATGATGTCCAGTAAAATCAAGGTGGGCCGCACCTGTTCCATAGCGGCCCAGAAGGCGGAGGGCCGTTCAAACCCTTCTGCCTGCAATCCCGCGTTGTTGAGGGGTATAGAGGACCAACTCTCGAATGCTGGCGTCGTCTTCTACAAAGTAGATCATACCTTCCCTCCCCTGTCTCTCTGGGCTACTGACATCGTTTTATATGCAGAAAAGGTCTTGTCACAAGACAAGACCTTTTCTTTGGAGGCGCCACCCAGATTTGAACTGGGGTGAAGGTTTGCAGACCTCTGCCTTACCACTTGGCTATGGCGCCATCTGGAGCGAGTGACGAGGCTCGAACTCGCTACCTCCACCTTGGCAAGGTGGCGCTCTACCAGATGAGCTACACTGCAGATCCGTTGTGGGGATTCCACAACGGGTGGTGCCCAGGGCCGGAATCGAACCAGCGACACGCGGATTTTCAGTCCGCTGCTCTACCAACTGAGCTACCTGGGCAAATGTCGGGGCACCAATGGCACCCCTTGGCGACGCGGAAGGGACTCGAACCCTCGACCTCCGGCGTGACAGGCCGGCGTTCTAACCAACTGAACTACCGCGCCAAATTGGGTGGGTGGGAACAACAGGGCTCGAACCTGTGACCCCATGCTTGTAAGGCATGTGCTCTCCCAGCTGAGCTATGCTCCCGGTTCACTGCCTTTGGTTGGAAGCGCCAACCCTCAAGCAGCGAAGCTTATTATATCGAAGACCAGGCATTTTGTCAATAGCTTTTTTCAAATATTTTTCTTTTTCCAGAAGCTGCTTTTCGGGGAAAAAAGGCGCTGCCCCTCATAGAGAGGCGGCCAGCGCTTCCAATTCGTCTTTCTCAAATACGTGTACAGCGTCGCAGAACTGGCAGGTCATTTCAGCCCGTCCCTGTTCGTGGATGAGCGCCTCCAGCTCCCTCTTTTGCCCAGGCTGATGAGGGCTCTGCGCATACGGTCCCGGCTGCAGTAACAGCGGTACTCCACGGGCACTGTCTTCAGCAGCTCCAGGTCGAATTCTGACAGGACCATCTGAAGCAGTTCCTCTGGGGTGACCCCTTGCCGCAGATGCTCTGTGACCGGGCCCACCTTGGCAATCCCTGCTTCAATTTTGTCGATCATCTCGTCGGTAGCACCGGGCAGCAGTTGGATGAGGTACCCACCTGCCGCTGCTACAGACAGGTCTTTGTCCACCAAGACCCCAAGGGCACAGGCGGTGGGGAATCTGTTCACTCTCGGCAAAGTAGGAGGTGATGTCTTCTGCAATTTCCCCAGACACCAGGGGAACGGTTCCCACATAGGGCTCTTTCATCCGCAGATCTTTGATGACCGTCAGCGAACCGTCGGTGCCCACTGCCTGGCCGACGTCCAGTTTGGCAGGTCCTTTCAGGGGAAGGTCTACCTGACCATTCTGTACATAGCCCCGCATTGCGTTTCCCTCGCTGTCTGACACGGCCAGAATGGTCCCGAGAGGGCCGCCGCCCTGGACCCGAATGGTGACAGAGCCGTCTTTATCTTTGAGCTGCTCCCCCCATCATGGAGGCGATCAGCAAGGTGCGTCCCAGGGCTGCGGTAGCCACAGGGAACGTGTGGTGGATTTCTTGGGCGCGATTTACAAGGTCGTGCCCCTGAATGGCCATGGCAACAATGGGCGCGCCTTTGGCAATCATTCTTACAATATAGTCCATGTCATACCTCTCTTCCTATTCCGTTGTCTCCGCTTTGCGTGCGGTAAAAAGATCCGTTCTTCCCCATCACGGGGAGGACGGAGTTTCCGATTTCCATACTGTCGGATTTGGGTAAAGCCAACCTGCTGCAAATACGCGGTAAGTTCCTCGGGGGAATAGGCTTTTTCCTCGTGGATTTCTGTTTCTCGCGCCCACATTGAACCCTCCCGGTGGAACACATCCATGACATAGGTGCAGACCCGGCGTTTGGGATGGTAATCGGTGCGCCAAACACAGTAGTCGTCCTCGGTCTCATCCAGGAAGATGCCGCCGTCTAAGGCCTCCAAATGCTGGGGCGTGGACATCAAACACAAATAAGCCCCCTGGCTCCAAAAACAAATGGACCCGCTGCAAGGCTTTGTACAATTTCTCTGGATTGGTGACGTGATTGATGCTGTCCAGCAGGCAAACATAGGCGTCTACCGTACCGTAAAGGTCTAGCTTTTCCATGGCTTGGCAGAGGAAAATGGGAGGGATCCCCTTCCCTGCCAGGGTTTTTGTTGGAGGCAATGGCCAGCATTTCTGGGGAGAAATCCACGCCAATCATCTCATACCCCCGCGCTGCCAGTAGAAAGGACATGGTGCCTGTGCCACAGGCCAGATCCAGGACGGTTTTGATGGGACGAGTTTCCCGGGAAAACAGCTTTTCAGGAAATCGGCCCAAGCGGCATAATGCACGTCTTCCGTCATTTCATCATAGCAACCGGCCAATGCACGGTAGGTTTTCGTTCCCGTGGTTCAAGGTGTCTTCGTCTCCTCCCAGAGGGCATCCAGACGGGGCAAGACGGTTTGATACCCTTCGGCGCCGTACTGCAGGCACCGGTTGACCCGACTGATGGTGGCGCTGCTGGCGCCTGTGCGTTTCAGGATATCTTGATAGATCATCCCTTCCCGCAGGTACATCGCCACTTCAATCCGCTGGCTCATGGCTTTTAACTCTGTGACGGTACAGAGATCCTCCATGAACCGGCGGCACTCATCGACATCTTTTAACTGTAGTAGACTCTCGTATAGCAAAAGCGTGGTCGCTATCGGATGTTGAGTGTTTCATGCAATCCGCCTCCTTGCTTTCTATTGCCTTTATTTTAGCAGTGTAAATTGCGAATGTAAAGAGAAAGATCCCAGATTTTGAGACAAATTTTTGCAAAAAAATGAAATTTTATTCTCGCCCCCTTGCATCTTGAAAAACCGAGGATTATAATGAGTTGTATTTGAAATGCACTGCTTCCGCTGGAAGTATGTGAGGCTTGTGTTCTTTTTTGTGAGGAGGAATCTCTGTGGTAAAAAGCAATCGTTGGTGCCAACTGGGGCGATGAGGGCAAAGGGAAAATTACCGATTTGTTGGCGGAGCAATCCGATATCGTGGTCCGTTTTCAAGGGGGCCAATGCAGGCCACACGATTATCAATGAGTATGGCCGGTTTGCTCTGCATACCCTGCCCTCCGGGGTGTTTTACAAACATATCACCAATGTGATCGGCAATGGCGTTGCATTGGACATTCGCAAACTGGCCGAAGAGATTACCAGCCTGGAAACCGCAGGGGTCCCTGCTCCCCAATTTGATCATTTCAGAACGGGCCCAGCTGTTGATGCCCTACCATATCCTGCAGGATACCTATGAAGAGGAACGGCTGGGAGGCCATGCCTTTGGTTCGACCAAAAGCGGGATCGCTCCCTTCTATTCGGATAAATATGCTAAGATTGGCATTCAGGTCTGTGACCTTTTCCATGAGGACCGTCTGCGGGGCATTTAGAGCATGCGGTGTCCATTAAGAACATTCTGTTCCAGACGATGTATCACAAACCAACGGTAGACGTGGAGGCCCTCTTTGCGGAGTTGCTGCAATTGCGGGAAATCATCCGCCCCTATGTGGGAGATGCGGTAACCTTTCTCCATGAAGCCTGTCAAGCCAATCGCGCGATTCTTCTAGAGGGGCAGCTGGGCGCCATGAAGGACCCCGACCTGGGCATCGTTCCGATGACAACGTCGTCGCACACCCTGGCTGCGTTTGGCTGCGTAGGGGCACCGGTGCCGCCCACGTCTGTGGAGGAGATCATCTGTGTGTCTAAGGCATACTCCTCCTGTGTGGGGGTCCCAGACAGAGCCTTTCGTGAGTGAAGTGTTGGGAGAGGCAGGGGGATGAACTCCGCCGCCGCGGTGGTGACAAGGGAGAATTTGGCGCCACCACAGGCCGTCCCCGTCGGGTGGGGTGGTTTGACACAGTGGCCACTCGGTACGGCTGTATGATCCAAGGCGCGACCCAGGTGGCCTTGACCTGCTTGGACGTGTTGAGCTATCTGGATGAAATCCCCGTTTGTACAGGGTATGAGATCCAGGGCCAGGTAACCAAGCAGTTCCCCGTCCCTGCTCTGCTGGAGCAGGCAAAGCCTGTCTTCACGGTGCTGCCGGGGTGGAAGACAGATATCCGCGGTGTGACGGATTATCAGGCCCTTCCTGCCAATGCCAAAGCGTATGTTGATTTCATTGAAAAGGAAATTGAAACGCCCATCCACATCGTCTCCACCGGCCCCAAGCGCCATGAGATTGCTATGAGACCGTAACCAGAAAAAAACGGACAGTATGTACCCCAGTTGAGAGGGAGACATACTGTCCGTTCTTTATGGTTTCTTTTCCATCTCCTCCCGGAGTTTGGCCAGTGCTTTTTTCTCGAGGCGGGATACATAGGACCGGCTGATGCCGCAAGCGGTTGCAATTTCGCGTTGGGTACGTGGCCCCTCCCCGTCCAAACCGTATCGAAGCGAGATGACCTTGGCCTCCCGCTCATTCAAACAGTGCTCCACGCATTGGCGTACCTTAGCGCAGGAGTCCCGGGTATCCAGGGTTTCCAACATATCGTCATCGACGCTGATGACATCCATGAGCGAGCGCATTCCCCTCTCGGTCCGAATCAATGGAGTCTGACAGGGACACATCCCCTTGATATTTTCGCTGGCTGCGGAAATACATGAGGATTTCATTTTTCAATGCACCGGCTGGCATAGGTGGCCAGCCGGACCTTCTTATCGGGTTTGAAGGTGGAGATTCCCTTGATTAAGCCGATGGTTCCAATGGAGATCAGGTCATCTTGGTCCCCTGCTTGGACATAGTATTTCTTAAGAATGTGAGACACTAAGCGGAGATTGTGCTCGACCAACTTGTTTCTGGCCTCCAGATCGCCCTGCGCGTACCGTGCTAAGTATTCCCGCTCTTCCTCTGCCTTGAGCGGACGGGGAAAGGATCCGCTGTTTCCCAGACGAAGCGGAAAGCAAACTGTGTGAAGTAACAGTAATATCCATGCCGAAAGCATAGGCAACACCTCCTGTGCTCTACTGTATTCCAGAGCGGCCTGTCTCTATTTCCCAAATCCACAAAAGAGCATAGAGGAAAGAACCCACTACGCCCATGGGGAAACCCATTGGTACACGATAGCAGATCCGCATGCGTGAGGCATCCTGATTTGTCGGATGCGTGCCGGTAAGCGGACTTTTGTGAATTCCTTTGGTTTTTGTCCAAATCACAGATTATGTCCTCGTTTTGGGGTATCCTATCCTCAACAAAACAAACAAAACCCTGAAAGGAGCGCTGAATATGGCAATCACCACCATCAATCAAGATAATTTCGAGGAAAAGGTTACCAATGCCGCCTCCCCTGTTTTTGCTGGATTTCTGGGCTGCGTGGTGTGGACCCTGCACCATGCTCTCCCCTGTGGTAGAGGAATTGGCACAGGAGCATCCCGAGATCTCTTTTGGCAAGGTCAATGTAGATGATGTTCCGGAACTGGCTCAAAAGTACCAGATCTCTGCCATCCCCACGCTGCTCCTCTTCCGGGACGGCAAGCCGGTGGATATGTCCATTGGGGTAAAGTCCAAGGAAGAGTTGGAAGCGTTTTTGAAGTAAGTCACTGATCCAAAAATCTCCTCCTATTCTCATAATCTCATACACGGACCCAAGCAGGGGGCACTCCAGTATGGAGTGCCCCTTGCCCCTTACGCTAGGAGAGAGACAAAGAACCGTGCATGCCTGCCCACAAATGTTTTGGCACTGCGTGACATCCCGAGAAAATCTGGTATGATGGAGACATTCTCAGGAGAAAGGATGCGCCGCTATGTATGAACTTGTCCAAGTAGGACCGCGCAGTTACTATATTAACGCTCCCGTCAAAATCGGAGTCTATCTGGCAGAGGAAAACCAAGTCTACCTCATCGACAGCGGAAACGACAAAGACGCCGGTCGGAAACTCCGCCAACTGCTGGAAAAGCAGGGATGGACGTTGCGGGCCATTCTCAACACCCATTCTAACGCAGACCACATTGGCGGCAACCAGTACCTTTGGAAGCAGACCGGCTGCAAGATTTACGCCCCTGGTGTGGATTGTGCCTTTACCCGCCATCCTTTGCTGGAGCCCTCCTTCCTCTACGGTGGGTTTCCTCCCAAGGACTTGCGGCACAAGTTTTTGATGGCCAAGGAGAGTCCTGCAGAGTATCTTACCGATGCCGTGCTGCCCAAAGGGTTGACCTCCTTTCCCCTTCCTGGCCATTTCTTCGACATGGTTGGTTTTCGCAGTGAGGACGGTGTGGTTTATCTTGCCGACTGCTTATCCAGTAAGGAGACCCTGGAGAAGTATCAAATTGGCGTTATCTATGACGTAGGCGCCTATCTGGACACGCTGGAACAAGTTAAGCAGCTTTCCGCCACATGGTTTGTACCGGCCCATGCGGAGGCCACCCAGGACATTGCACCTTTGGCACAGTACAATATCGATAAAACCCGAGAGGTTGCAGAAACGATTCTTACGTTCTGTGCCGAACCTATTGGCTTTGAGGCGTTGCTGCAAAAGCTGTTTACGGCGTATGGGCTCACCATGGACTTTTCCCAATACGTACTGGTTGGCAGCACGGTGCGCTCCTATCTGGCCTGGCTGAAGGATCAGGGCGCTCTTTCCGTGGACTTTGCAACCAGGATTCCCCTGTGGCATAGGGTAGGATAAAGCATTCCATCAAAAACAGAGCAAGACGTGTTTCGTCTTGCTCTGTTTTTTCTTGTGAGATTAACCGATGAGGAAACCAGCCGCCAGGTACAGCAGAACGCTGGCCACCACTGGAACTATCAGCATTGGCGTGGCAGTTTGGGCATAGCGCACGTTTTCAATCTGCGTGGCAGAACAAGCGAGGGTAGCCTCCGAGCCAAAGAAGCAGAGATGGGATCCAGCTGCCGTAGCAGAGATGATGGCGCCCGCCGTCAGCAGTACGTTGGCATCAATGCCTGGGCAATGGGAATGATCACCGGGAAAGCAATGGCGCAAATCCCCAGAAGTTGCTTAAGCAGCCACAGCCAGTACGGTGACAATCAAAAAGCAGCAACCGGGAGGACTTGGGGACTCATAGCTGCCTTGGCAGCGCCAATGACAAACTCGGGCATGCCCAGCAGACTGTTGATGTCCCGCAACATGAAGGCGCAAGTGACAATGGCGAGGACCCCAATCATACTTTTAAAACCGGACATCGCGGTATCTAAGAATTGCCCCGGTGTGAGAAGCTTTTGCGGCAAGTAAAGGGCGCGCAGAACACCAAACAAAGTAGGGTGCCATACAGGATCTCCCGGGTGAGGATGGTGACCACCGTGACCAGCACAATGGGGAGGAGAAAATTGAGCGCGTGGGGTTTCTTCCACTCTCATGCACAGGAGATTCCTCTACAGGAGCTGTCTGCTCCTTGGCCAGGGCGTAGGCTTTGCGCATGGGACCAATTTTGGGAGGATACCCACCGAATATAGGAACCCCCACAGCAAGGCGACCAAGGGGTAAAACAGGAAGGGCAAAACTTGGACAAAGGTGCTCATCCCAGCTTCGCTGGTGCAGACATCCGTGGCAACCAGTTGGCTGATCATGAACACGCCCCAGGTAGAGGTTGGCACAATCACGCAGATGGATGTGGCCGTTGCATTGCTGAGAAAGGCAAGCATTTCCCGGGGAATGTGGAACCGATCCGTGGCACGGCGCATGGCAGTTCCCACTGAGAGGATCGACAGCCAGTCATCCACAAAAGTGACAATGCCCAAAGAGCCAACTGGCCACCAGGGTCCGTTTTTCTCCCTTGCAAACCTTGGCCGCGATGGCGGTGAAGCCATGGATCCCGCCGGAGGCTTCGAACAGCGCCACCAGGCTGCCGAAAAACCCACAGACCAGCACCAACCAGATCCAGAGGTCGCTGCCCATAACGCCGTAGACCACATCCAACCAAGGTTTGGCAAACCCGGTTCCGTAGAGGCATAACCGCACCTACGAGGGTTCCCACCAGTAGGGACACTGCGGTTCGCTTGGTAAAAAAAGACCAATACAATGACCACTGCCACAGGCAGCAGACTCAGGATCCCATAGTCTGTCATCCTTTCCTTCTCCTCTCTATCCCGGTATTTTCACATGGGTTTCTACTATTTTAATGGATAAAATGGAGTTCGTCAAAGGAAGTGTTGTGCAATTCCAATAAAAGAAGTGTAAAAAACGGGGAGGACTCTCAGGGGCTCCCCCCATACAAATGGGCCGGTGAGAAGTTGCCGCAGGTCAGTGATGGCGTGGGGCAAAATGGTGTTGGCAGGGGGGGCGCTGTGTGGGGTGGTACCAGCAACCATCCATACCCACAGAGAAGGCCCAAGCAATATCGGCGGTCAAACTGTCGCCGACCATCAACACGTCCTCCGCCGGGAAACCACTGCGCTGCAGGCAGAAGGTAAAAAACGCGGGTCCGGTTTTTCGGCCCCGATCTTGTCCGATACGAAAAGACCGGAAAAATAGGTGGTCAAGTTTGCCTTTTCTAAACGGGCTTGCTGGATGGCAAGAATTCCGTTGGACGCACCGTAGAGAGGCACTTTTTTGTGAAGCAGGGACAGGGTTTCCGCGCATGAGGTTCTAGGGCAGCCTCTTCCGCCAAACACTGGGAGAAGCGCTGCTGAAAGGCAAGGCTTTTGCTCTGGGTGCCCGAACCAACGAGCCATAGATTCGGCCCGGCGGTGGATGACTTGCTCCACCGTGAGATGCCTGCCTTTTGCTGAGACCACAGCATCTGGTCTAAGCGTTGAAACTCGGTGAATGCTTCCTCGGAACTGGACCAGTGACAGCATCGGCAGGCCTGGAAAAGGCCTGCCGGCTGCACTGTCCGAAGTCAAAAATTGTGTCATCCAAATCAAAGAACACGGCGCGATACATGGCGGCTTTCTTGGCGCCATCAGTGCTGCTCCTCGTACAAGAGGTGGATTTGGCAGCTCTCCATGACAGAGAGGGCTTTGCCGTGATGCTCAGGGTGCTCCCGGCACAGCAGGGGCACGTACCGAAATGGGAACCTCCCACAACCGGGATTTTAAGCACAATGCATTGGAAATCACACAAATGTCGGTGCACACGCCCACCAACTCAATGGCATCATAGCCCCCTGCTGCGGCGAAATCCACCAGTGCGGCAGAGGCAAAGGTGGGTTTGTCCAAGATCGCAGCGGTTTTCCGGCGCTGGCAGCTAGAATTTCAGGGAGAATCTCCCAACCAGGGGTGCCGCGCAGGCAATGCGCCACGGGGAGATGCTTGCCCTCTTGGGTGGAGAGATAGTTTTCGTCATGGGTGTCACGGGTGTAGACAATGTCCCCTGGAAAGGCCTGTATTCTTTGGCACACGGCAGGGACAATGGCTTGGGCCTCAGGGGTACCCAGTGTACCGGTGATGAAATCTCTCTGCATGTCAATGACCACCAACAATGGTTTCATACGTTGACACATCCTTTCTGGAGTATACGGTTATATTTTCGCCATTATAACATCTCGGAAACGGAGTGTAAAGCAAGTCCCCCATATAGAAAAAAACCACTTCCCCGGACGGGTCCCGTCCGGGGAAGTGGAATCTTTGGATTGCGCTCTATCGCGAACTCTTGTCATAGGGAATGCCTTCCGCTTTGGGGGCCCGAGAGTTTTTAGAGGTAAAGGCCAAAACAATCAGGGTGATCAGATACGGCAGCATCCGATAGAAGTGGGCGCTGATGCCGATATCGGCCAGGAGATATACGCCGTCTCCATTGATGTCGATACTGGAATAGCTGGCCGCCACACACTTGAAAAAGGCCGAAGAAGGGAGGCCCCTGCAATGTTCAGCGGTTTCCAGTTGCCGAAGATCATAACGGCCAGGGCCAAGAAACCGAACCCAGCCACGTCACCGTTGGCGGTGCAGTTTGCTGTGGTTAAGGAGTAGACGAAGCCGCCCATGCCTGCCAAGGCACCGGAAATGGTGGTGTAGGCGTAGCGCATCTTATAGACATTGATGCCCAGGGAGTCTGCGGCTTGAGGGTTCTCGCCGCAAGCCCGCAGGCGGAGGCCAAACCGTGTCTTGTACAGGATGATGGCCAAGACAATGAACAGTAAGATACACAGATAGGTGGCCAAATAGGTACGGTTGATAAAGGTTTCCCCTAAGGGGCCCCATATCTTCCATACGCCCATAGCCAAACATGGCCTTCTTAATCATAAACCAGCTGGCAGCGTCCCCTTCCGCCATCTGCAGGGTGTTCTGGTTGGCGATAATGCGGATCAGGAAGAGAACCAGCGCAGGGGCCAGCAGGTTCAGGGCGGTACCGCCGATGGTCTGGTCAGCCCGCAAGTTGATGGAGGCAAAGGACAGCAGCAGGGAGAAGATGGCCCCATCAGTGCTGCCACGACCATGGCCATGAGTTCCAAACCTTGAGGGTGGCATAGTCCCCCCGCGGCTGCTGCTGCGGTGAACACTTCCGAACCCTGCATGGTCCGCACAAAGAGGACGCCGATGAAAGCGCCGAAGATCATGATACCTTCCAAGGCCAGGTTGATGATACCGCTTCGTTCAGCGAAGACGCCAACCAGGGCCACGATCATCAGCGGCACGGCATAAATGAGGGTTTGTTGAATCAGGAATGTCATGCGCCTTCGCCTCCTTTCTCAGCTTCGGAGGTAGAGGGAGGGTTCCCGCCTCCGTCAGGGGCTGCAACGGGTACGGTGCGCTTGCCCTTTACGCTTTCTCCGCCCGCTGATGAGCATCTTAATCACCAGGAGAAGGCGCTGAGGTAGACGATGGTGGCGATGATGACGTCGGTGATGTACTCGTTGTACGCCGTCAAATTGGTCAGCTGGAGGCCGGAGATGTCCAGCATGGACATGAAGCAGCCGGTAAAGATGACGGCGATGGGGTTGTTGACGGCCAACAGGGCCACGGGAATGCCATTAAACCCAGTGGACGGCAGCGACTGGTAGGTGGTCCAGAAAAATTCGGTGTTGCCGGAAAGGTAGTAGAGGGAAGCACCGCCTGCAGCCAAGGCACCGGCAATGGCCATGGATAGAACAATGTTCCGCTTGTCTTGAATCTTAGGCGTATCGTGCTGCGTGCCGGTTGGCACCGCAGGCCTTCAACTGGTATCCCAGTGTGGTTTTGTTCATGATGATGTACATGAGGATTGCAATCACGATGGCAATGATGATCCCCATGTTGACCTGGGAGTTGGGGAACAGGTGATCCAACCCCATTTTGGGGGTTTCCACCCCCATTGAAAGAGGTCTTGTAAATATAGCCCGACTTGGTGTTTTCCACCACGTTTTTAAAGTTGCTGATGTCAAACATCCAAGTGACCAAGTTGGCGGCCAGCCAGTTGGTCATGATACAGGCGAGCACTTCGTTGATGTTCAGGAAAGCCTTGAGCAAGCCGGGGATGGCCCCAAACAGCAGCAAAGCCAGGCAGCCGCCCACGAAGGCGATGATCCAAATGAGGCCAGCAGGGACAGACTCGGAGGGAATCCCCAGGGCCAGCATCAGGGTGACCATGGTACCCATGAGGTACTGGCCGGGGGCGCCGATGTTGAACAGACCTGTCTTAAAGGCCACAGCCACAGAGGCCGGTCATAATCAAGGGGTGGCTCGGAAGAGCATATTTCCGATGTTTGTAGGGTTAAAACCAAGGTCAAGTTGCCTGCGGCATCCCGCCCTGTGCTGAACAGACCGCCAAAGATCAGCTGGATACCGTCCAGTGCGCTGGAAAGGGTCAAGTTATCACTGGTGAGGCCTACAATCAAGATGATGATGCAGCCCACCATCAGGCCAATGATAATCGAGAGAATGGAGGCCAGGATGGACTGGGTCGCGTCCTTTTCAGTAAAGGAGAGTGCTGCTTGTTCATGCGTCCCCGCCTCCTTTCTCAGTTCGTTTGGCGCCGGCCATATACAGACCGAGCTCCTGTACGGTGGTTTTCTTGGGATCCAGTTCCCCACGATTTCCCCTTCGTAGAGGACCAGGATCCGGTCGGACAGGTTCATCACCTCGTCCAACTCCAGGGAGACCAAAAGGATGGCTTTTCCCTTGTCTCGCTCTGCCACCAATTGGCTATGGATGTATTCAATGGCGCCCACGTCCAGACCGCGTGTGGGCTGGACGGCGACAATCAATGGCTTGTCCCGGTCGACCTCTCGGGCAATGATCGCTTTTTGCTGGTTGCCGCCGGACATGCTGCGCACCACGGTAATGGGCCCCTGTCCGCTGCGGACGTCGTATTGTTCAATGAGCAGGTTGGCGTAGTCCCGGATGGCATCCTGCTTCATAAAGCCAAACTTCTGGAACCGGGGTTCCCGGAAACGCTGCAGTACCGTGTTTTGCTCCAGGGTAAAGTCCAGGACCAGGCCGTGTTTGTGACGATCCTCCGGGATATGACTGAGGTTTTTCAACCGTTTGCGTATGGGGGCGTGGCTGATTTCTTCCCCGCACAGGGTGACAGAACCGCCGGCGGTTTCTCCAAGCCGGTGATGCCATAGATGAGCTCGCTCTGGCCGTTGCCGTCGATACCGGCGATGCAGACGATCTCTCCGGCGCGGACATTGAACGTGACATTGTGCACAGCATCTTTCTTGTGAAGCTTCGAGTGTACACAAAGGTCCTTCACGGCCAGGACGACGTCCCCCGGCTTGGCCTCACTTTTTGACCACTTCCAATTGGACCGGACGGCCAACCATCATATTGGAAAGAGCCTGCTGGTTGGTGTCTTTGGTCTCGACGGTACCGATGCACTGTCCCTTACGAAGGACAGTAACCCGGTCTGCCACGGCCATAATTTCGTTGAGCTTATGGGAAATGAATAGAATAGACTTCCCCTCCGCCGCCAGGTTTTTCATGATCTTCATGAGCTCATCAATTTCTTGGGGGGTGAGCACGGCGGTCGGTTCGTCAAAGATCAAAATTTCATTCTCCCGGTAGAGCATTTTAAGAATCTCTACACGCTGCTGCATCCCGACGGTGATGTTTTCTACCTTTGCATCCAGGTCGACCTTAAGGCCATACCGCTGGGACAGGTCAGGACTTTAGCACGGGCCTCCTTCTTTTTGAGAAACCCTAACTTGGTGTCTTCCGCGCCCAGAATGATGTTATCCAGGACCGTGAACACATCGATCAACTTAAAGTGTTGGTGCACCATGCCGATTCCCAACGCGGTGGCGTCGTTGGGGTCTTTGATGGACACCACTTCCCCGTTTTTGCGGATCTCTCCGGCGTCTGGTTGATACATGCCGAAGAGAATGGACATCAGCGTGGATTTCCCGGCACCGTTTTCGCCCAACAGCGCATGGATTTCGCCCCGCTTGAGCTGGAGGGTAATGTCGTCTTGGCTTTGATACCAGGAAACTCCTTGGTTATGTGGAGCATCTCGATCACATAGTCCTGCCCATGGTCCATTCCGTCACCTACTTTCCTCTCTTTTCTTAGCCAGACGATGGCCATAATAACGGAACCTATTATAATGGTTCCGACAAAAAGTTGCAAGGTTCCATACCAATTTCCCCGGGAATTCTCTGTAAAAATAGTAGTTTCTGAAGGGCACCTTTTTGTTTGCCTCATTGACGCAAGCATTTGGCAATGTTATACTGAATTAAAATAAGGTTCAAACCTGTATTTAGTACACTCTCTATCTACCAAAAGTTGGAAAAAACGTTATGAAAATTCTTGTTCTCAATGGAAGCCCTAAAGGAGAAAGAAGCACCACATTGCAAACCGTACGATACCTTCAAGTGTTGCATCCAGAGCACCAGTTTTTGGAGCTTCCCGTCGGGCAGCGGATCAAACGTTATGAGAAAGACTTTTCCACCCCGCGGGAAGCTTTGTCCCAGGCAGAAGTCATTCTCTTCTGTTACCCGGTATACACGTTCCTGGTGCCTTACCAACTGCATCGTTTTCTGGAACTCCTTCGGGCAGATGGAGTGGACCTTTCGGGAAAGATTGCCACTCAAATTACCACGTCCAAGCATTTTTACGATGTAACGGCCCACAAATTCATAGAAGCCAATTGCTTTGATTTGGGAATGCATGTGGTCGGGGACTGTCTGCGGATATGGAGGATCTTCTGACAGAAAAAGGGCGGGAAGAGGCACGCATGTTTTTTGACCAGCTGATGTTTACCTGCCAGTATGGCGGTTTTCTCCCCCCCCTTCTGCCCAACCGGAAAGCATCCCTGCCGTCTACCAGCCAGTCTGTTCCAGGGTGGAGAAATGTTCTGGGAAAAGAGTGGTTCTTGTCACCTGTTGTCGGGAGGAGGACCAGTCTCTCCTTCATATGATCCAAGACTTTCGAGCCGTGCTTCCCTATGAGAGTCAAGTGGTTAATTTATGGGACGTTCCTTTTCAAGGTGGCTGTCTGGGATGCTTGCACTGTGCAGCGACAGGAACCTGTATATACTCTGATGGGTTTGACCAATTCCTGCGGCGCGAAATTCAGACAGCGGATGCCATTGTCTACGCATTTCCCATTGTGAACCATTACACCTATTCGGTGTTTAAGTGCTATGATGATCGGCAGTTTTGCAACGGGCATCGAACGGTTACACGGGGCACGCCGGTGGCCTATCTTCTCCAGGGGAACTACCGGTATGAGGCAAATTTGCAGATGGTTTTGGAGGGGCGCAGTGAAGTAGGCGGGAACTATCTCTGTGGTGTGGTCACCGACGAAGAGAACACAACCGCGAACCTTCAGGTATTGGCGAAAAATCTGGTCTTTGCGATGGAACATCACCTGCGCCGTCCAGCGAACTTCTATGGTGTGGGAGGAAGTAAGATTTTCCGGGATCTCATCTACCTCATGCAAGGAATGATGAAAGCAGACCATGCATTCTATCGAGCCCATGGGGCGTATGACTTTCCCCAAAAAGCAGAAAGGGCGTTTGCTCCAGATGAAGTTGGTAGGGACGTTGCTCGCCATTCCCTCAGTTCAGAAAAAGATCAAACCCAAGATGGCTGACTACATGGTGGCTCCTACAAAAGGTAATTGCCCAGGCGCAAAAGGAACAAAAAACCGAACGATGAGCCGTCTTTTCAGAAGCCAAAACTAGAAAAGAGAGCCTGTCCCTTGCGGGGACAGGCTCCCTTTTTACGCGTCAATCAGTGAATCAGATGATATTGAGGGTCAGGTTGGAATACTCCTGCTCCAGGTTATCATAGTTGTCATCCACAATCAGGGTGCCGTCTTTCACCTGCTGATACAGAGCTTCATACTGCTCCACGGTGAAGTTGGTCATGCTCCAAGTCTCGGTGGGCAGGCCGACAGCGTCGGTTTCCACACCCAGAGAGGTAGCTACGCCGCCAATCTCGGAGAAGGTGTTGTCATACACCTTAGCCAGAGACCACTGCACGGCATCCGCCAGTTCCTTCATGGCGGAAGTGATAACCGTGGGGACTCGGTGGACTGGTCCACGTCCACGCCGATCACAGCGCCGTCGTTGGCAGCAGCTGCGGCAGAGATGGACTGGAACATGGAGCCGCCGCAGGCGAAGATCACTTCGGTCCAGCTCTGGTACCAGCCGTTGGCCATGGTCTGCAGTTCGGGGAAGAGCTGAAGTTGGAGCCATACTGCCAGGAGTAGTTCATTTCGACCTGAACGTCCTTCTCAGCAGCTGCGGCATTGGCGCCCTGGACGAAGCCATAGCCGTACCGGCAGCAAGCGGGGTTGGTGCCGCCGCCACCACCGGAGAAGCCCAGCTTGGTGTAGCCTTCCATCACAGCGGCGTAGCCAGCAAAGTAACCGGACTGAGCTTCCTCGAAGGCGATGCCAGCCACGTTGGTCAGAATGTTGCCTTTCACATCGGGATCAGGATCGTCATCCAGGGGATAGCCGTCCCACAAAGATGAACTGAACATCGGGGAAGTCGATGGCAGCTCTGGTCAGGGCAGCTTCCTGCAGGAAGCCTAAGCGCAGACCACAACAGTAGCGCCAGCATCCACAGCGGCCTTCATGGCGTCGTACCGGTCATCGTCGGTAGCCTGGTCGCCGTTGGCGGGCTGATAGTACTTGTAGGACATGTCGTTCTCGTTGGCATAGAGCTTCACGCCATTCCAAGTACCTTCGTTGAAGGACTTGTCCTTCAGCTGACCCACGTCGGTGACGAAAGCCAGCTCATAGGTGCCGTCCTCAGACGTCATGGTGTCAGGGATGGCATCTGCGGGGTTGGCCTCAGTGGTGGTATTGTTCTCCGTGGTACCGGTGGTGTCGGTGGTTTCATCCGAAGTGTTGCCACCGCAGGCGGCGAGGGACAACGCCATCACCGAGGCCAGGAGAAGTGCAAGAATCTTTTTTCATCTTTTCATTACCTCCGTTTCAATGGATTGGTACAGACATTTTTACAATGCCTTAAAGGAATTATAACATTGTTGCGCGGTTCAATCAAGAGTGCAAACAAAACTCTTCCCTTTTTAAGGGAAGTGACGAAGAACCTTGGTGAATATCCCAGTGCCCACAATTCAAATTGCATTGTTCTGTGCGATATGCTATGATGGAGCCATAAGATTTGAACCAATCAGACAAAGGTGAAAGAAAATATGGCAAAACTTTATTTTAAATATGGCGCCATGGGAAGTTCCAAATCGGCCCAGGCGTTGATTACACAGTTTAATTATGAGGAGTTGGGCATGCGGGTATGGCTGATCAAGCCCAGCATTGATGACCGGGACGGTGCGGCCATTGTCAAAAGCCGTGTTGGCCTGTTCCGCGAGGCGGATGTCATTTTCCAGAGGATGATCTCCGCACCCGCTACGAGGCGGCCGGTAAGTGTGATGTGATTATTGCGGATGAGGCCCAGTTCCTAACCCCGCAGCAGATTGATCAGCTGCGGGAAATTAAGGATGAGGCAGACATCCCTGTCCTCTGTTTTGGCCTTCGCACGGACTTTTGACCCACCTCTTCCCGGGCTCTCAGCGCCTGATGGAGTTGGCGGATTCCATTACAGAGATTAAGAATGTCTGCGCCTGCGGCTCCAAGGCCACCGTCAATGCCCGTTTGGATGCCAATGGGAACATCCTCACGGAAGGCAGCCAAGTTTTTTGGGAGGTAACGACAGCTATATTGCCATGTGCCACCGATGCTGGCGGAAAAAGATTCGGGCGCAGCGCGGAGAATAGGCGGAAAGATTTGGTTGTGACAATATGGCCGGTTTTTTGAAAATTTTGAAAAAAAGTCTGTCCATTTTTGTTTTTATGGTATACTCAAGATAGATACCGCCGGTGACAACGGCACGGTTCACCCCCGTAAATCGTTCAGGAGGATACGGCCCTATGAAATGGCCATTCTGCGCCACCCTTGAGAGCAAGGTTGTGGATTCCCGCCCTGCCAACGACGGAACCAGCATTCGTCGCCGTCGGGAGTGTCTGAAGTGCCACAATCGGTTCACCACCTATGAAACCATTGAAGTGCTTCCCATGATTGTCATTAAGAAAAACGGAAATCGGCAGGCCTTTGACCGGAATAAAATTCTCTCTAGTATGCTCAAGGCCTGTGAAAACGTTCGGTTTCCCTCTCTCTCCTGGAAAAGGCTGCCGATGACATTGAGAAAGAGCTGCAGAACGAACTGGGCGGCGAGGTCACCAGCAAGCAAATCGGAGAGCTTGTGATGGAAAAGTTAAAGGATTTGGACGAGGTAGCCTATGTTCGGTTTGTTTCGGTCTACCGGCAGTTTAAAGACATCAATACCTTTATGGACGAACTGAATAAGTTATTAGACCATAAAAAGTGAAACGGTTTGGGTTTCAGGGAACAGCTCTCACGGTGTTTGTGAGGGCTGTTTTTTTTGTTGCAAGATGGGCAGGAGATCTTTCTTGCAATCGACGTGGTAAACTGGTATAATGTCACCATATTGTCCTACAAAAATGGAAAAGCTGGAAACAGAACCATGGTGCCGCCGGTTTTGTTTCCTCTCACAGGAAAGGAGTACATTATGTCAGACGGTCAGGTCAACGAACAATGCCCCGGGCGCTGATCAGCCTTTTGATCACCCTTGCCATCGGGGCGGTATGGTTCTACATCTCACTGCCCGCCATCAACCTGCACAACACGAGTTTTTATAGCTTCGTCTTTATCCTGCTTTTGGTTTATATCCTGGTATCTATGATCGTTATGGGCATTGACACTGGGAAACAGGAAGTCCATTTGCGGGACTATCTTTCCTTTGCCAAGAACCAGTGCAAAATCGTAGTGATTGTGGTGGTGGCATTGGCTGCGATCTTTGTGGTGGGCCAGATTCTATCGGCCCCCATTTTCCGCGCCAGTGCTTACCACGAGTTGCTGGATGTTGGATCTGGAGATTTTGCCACCGATATTGAACCGGTGTCCTATGACGAGATCCCCATGTTGGACGAAGCCTCTGCCAGCGTGTTGGGGACCGGAAATTGGGCGAACTGTCCGACATGGTCAGCCAGTTTGACGTCTCGGAGGATTACGCCCAAATCAATTATCAGGGACGGCCGGTCCGAGTGGCTTCCTTGGAGTACGGAGACTTTTTCAAATGGTTCCTCAACACCAAGGAAGGGCTGCCCGCCTATATCACGGTAGATATGGTCACCCAAGAGGCCAATGTGGTTCGCCTGTCTGACCTGGGGTTGGATGGCATGCGCTACTCCCCTTCCGAGTACTTTAACCGGGACTTGGATCGGTTCCTGCGCTTTCATTATCCCACCTATATGTTTAGTTCCGCCCATTTGGAAATTGATGAAGATGGCCAGCCTTGGTGGGTTTGCCCGCGAGAGACTCGCACCATCGGCCTCTTCGGAGGGGCTGACATCATCGGGGCAGTGCTTCTCAACGCCAGTACGGGAGAGCACATCTATTACGATGTCGCAGACATTCCCACCTGGGTGGACCGTGTCTATACCGCCAGCTTGATTACCCAACAGTATGACTACTACGGCACCTATGTCAACGGGTTCATCAACTCCCTCATCGGTCAGAAAGATGTCACGGTTACCACAGAGAATTTCAACTACCTGGCCATGGACGATGATGTCTATATGTACACGGGAATCACCTCTGCCAGCAGTGACCAGTCTAACATCGGCTTCCTCCTCTCCAACCAACGGACCAAGGAGACGACCTTCTATTCTGTGCCTGGCGCCATAGAAAGTTCGGCGCAGCGGTCGGCAGAAGGCGTGGTGCAGGACCTGGGTTATACGGCAACCTTCCGCTGCTGCTGAACATCGGTGGGCAACCGACATACTTCATGTCCTTGAAGGACAGTTCCCAGTTGGACAAGATGTATGCAATGGTCAACGTCTCGCAGTATCAGATTGTAGCCCAGGGAGAGACGGTGGCAGCCTGTGAAAGCGATTACATTGCGCAGCTGCAGCAGCGAAACATCCCCGTCAACAGCGACAGTGCCCAGGAGATCTTGGACAACACGACGATAGAAGGCACCATTGCGGAAATCCGTACCGCGGTGCTGGACGGGAACTCCTGGTATTATATCCGTCTGGATGGTGCGGACACCTTCTATGCCATTGCCGCATCCTCTGACCGGAACGTGGTGACCTTGAACGTGGGAGACAGTGTGACCATCCAAGTCTCGCCGGAGGGGTCGGATCAGCCCATCGTGGATGCGTCGTCCATTACCACCGGTGCGGCAGAACCAGATCCCGTGGAGACCACAGAGGATACGGCCCCCGCGCCTGATTCTGAAACGACGCCAACGGAAGATTCCGAATAACAAGTTCCGATTGCTCTGTTGCAGGATAAACCACCGCCGCATAGCTGGTTGGCTATGCGGCGGTGGTATTTTTTGCTTATGGTGTGCTTAGAAACAACACGACGAAAACCAATCCAAAGATCAAGATGGTTCCCACCAAGGCTACCCGGTTCAGGACGACATGGGTTTTGTCCTTGCCCAACCGGAATAGCCCCATAAACAGCAACAGGCCAGCAGCGCCCCCAAGGGTGTTGGTGATCACATCTGTGATATCAGAGGCCCCAATGGCCAACACATACTGCAAGACCTCATAGGTCACGCTCAAGGCCACAACCGCCAGGAGTTTCCGTCCAAACGACCAGGCTGGTTTCAACATGCCCAAGTAGAGCCCAAAGGGCAGGAAAATCCAAACGTTGTTAAAGATTTCTCGGAAATCGATGGCACCGTCTATCACCACAGAGGCGCCAAAGGGGATGAGGTTAACGGAACGGTATTCTATCCACCCATCCGTGGGGAGCTGTAACTTGAATAGGATGATCCAGGTTAACAGGATCAGATAACAGAGAAGTAGGATTTGTGTCATTCGCTGTTCCTTCTTCATCCTGTCGCACCTTCTTTTCGTTTCATTTTCTCTAGGATAACACCCAAAAAATGAAGGAAAAGGAAAGGACTTCTTAAATTTCTATGATATCTTCCCTCTTACTGCCGCGTTCTGATTTTGTGCAGGAGAAGACCGCAGACAACGCCCCCAAGCGCCAGGAGGAGCAGAAGCGGAGCCACGGGCTCCCCAGTGAGTGCCTGTTCCGTCAACAGGAATATCCCCAAGTGGCTGGGAAGAGCTTCCCTACCGTTGCCACTGCCTCCGGCAGCAACTCTGCGGGAAACAGGATGCCAGAGAGGAGGATGGAGGGGAGAAAGAGAAGAATGGAAACCATAGAGGTTTTCGCAGGGTCTTTCACAGCCAATCCCACAATGCTGGCAATGCTCAGAGACACCACCAGGAAGAACGCCAGTTCCGCGAAATATTGTCCAGGGTATGCAGGGAGAGCCGCGTCAAACAAAACTGGAGCCAGGAGGTAAAGGAGGATGCTCATCAAAACAGATGGAGAAAGGCGGACAAATTGGTGAGCACCAACCCCAGAGACAGAGGAACCCCGTTGGCCTGGTAGACCTTTCGGATATCGCTGCCGTAGATTTCCACCAGGGGGCGGCAGGCCGATGAGCGCGCCCATGGTCCCTCCAAAGACCGTCATGGCAGGGAGGAGTGTCTCCTCTGCCCCTGGAAGGATGGTGGTAAAGATGCCGCCCATCATGACGAAAAACAGCAAGGGCACCAGGTAGCAGGTGATGAGCAGAGTTTTGCTTCGCAGGTCCAGCTTCCACTGGAGGGCCAATCCGTAGAGAAATGCGTTCATTGACTCCCTCCCTTTTACGATCTGCAGGAAGTATTCTTCCAGAGAGCCTTGCTGACTTGGAGGTCCAGCACCTGCTTTCCCTCTGCTCGATACTGGGTCAGTACGGTCAAGAGGGTGTCACCGATATTTTTTCGGTGGCATAGGTCTCGGTTCCCTGCGTGGTTTGCAGAGAGAGGGTATACCGTCTTCCCACCTGGTTTTCTCAGTTCTGTGGGGGTTCCCAGGAAGGCGAGGGTTCCCTGGACCAGGATGGCCAGACGGTCACACAGGCTTTCTACCTCTGTCATGTCATGGCTGGCCAGCAGAATGGTCTTTCCCTGCTGTTTTAGCTGGCGGATTTGCCGATGAAGGGCGGCACGGCCTTCGATGTCGAGGCCAGCGGTGGGCTCGTCCAGGAAAATCGTATCTGGGTGACCCAGCAGGGCCAGGGCCAGATGGGTAAGCGTTTCTGTCCGGTAGAGAGGGTGTTGTACCGTTTTTTGCTAAGTCAGGGATTCCGGAGAGCCGCTAACATGGCGGTATCCACGGGAACGTGATTCCATTTGGCGAAGAGTTGGACGGCTTCCCGGCATTGGAGATACCGGGTAGGGAGGCGGATTGCAGTTGAATCCCCGTTTTCCAGAGACCACAATGCAGCCGCTGTCATAAGGGCGCAGCCCTTCCAGACATTCCAGCGTTGTGGTCTTTCCAGCGCCGTTGGCCCCTAGGAGCAAAAATCTCTCCCTGCCTGACGGAGAAGGTGAGACCCTTCAACACCTTGTGAGCCCCATAGCATTTCTCTAGGTTGGTCACTTCAATGGCGTGGTTCATGGGTCTCCCTCCTCTGGAAAGGGCGCAATGCCATTCTGGGAAAAGTAGGCATCCAAGGCAGGACCGATAAACGCATTGGCCTGGGTTTGCGTTTCCCGCCACTGGGGTCCATCCCCTCTGCCTGGCCCAGTTCGATGAGCTGAGGCAGCATGGACAGGTCACCCCCTGTGAAGGTCAAATCATATCCCAGTACGCCTGGGCAAAGGCGGTCCCCTCTGCGCTGTCTGGTGCCACGCCAGACCTTCCCAGGGCAATGGCCCTGTCCTGCAAGGTCAGGAAGGTCTGTAGAAAGTCGGTACCGCTGCGCTGGTCGAACTGGCTGCGGATGTGCTCCAACATTGGTTCATCAAAATGCTTGATGAGCCAGTAAAAAGTCATTTTTCATCTGGAGGTTGACGATGATGTCCGCGTATTTCTTGAAGTCCACGGTCTTCATCTGCAGCACTTCGGTGCGCAGCGCGGTCAGCTCCCGCAGGGCCTCTGTAAGGTCCTCCAGTTTTTCTCGCAGCGCGGTGGCCTGCTCATCAAAACCTTTGCCACGTCCTCCGGGGTATCCAAGGGGATGAGACGGTTCTTGATGTCTCCCAAAGAGAAACCAAGGTGTTTCAGGGATAGGATCTGATGCAGCTGAATCAAGTCTCGGTCTGTATAGAGCCCCTACCACCCTCACTGATCGCAGAGGGGGTGAGCAGACCTTCCCGGTCGTAGTATTGCAGGGTGCGGACGGTCACCCCCATCTTTTGGGCGACCTCCCTACCGTCATGTAGCCTGTAGGAATGGCCTTTTCCGTTTCCATGGTGTATCACCTCTTTGGCCTCAGTATACTACATGACGTTACGTCACGAGCAAGGGGATTTTTGAGGATTCCAGAAAAAAAGACGCGCCTGCTTCCTCTTGCGAAGCAGACGCGCCTTGGGATGGGGTTCCGTGGAGTGGCGCACTCAATAGAACAGCCAGCCACATCCTGTTCGGGGAGTACCGGAGTCAGGGGAGAGGACATTGAGAATGGGGCCTTTTTGTTATAGACCCGGTTGTGCTTGATGGCGACCTTGGCAGTCAGTTCCACCCACTCCTGGTTTTGGAGTTGTTTCGTGTCATACCCTGTGGCCAGCAGGTAAGCAAAGGAGATGTCCTCCACACAGCAGGTCATAACCCGACGGCCAAAGACAAAGTTAGGCGGGAAGCTTTTCCGAGAGCATGGTGAAGCCACCAATCTGCAAGGTTTTCCCCTTGTATTTCTCAGGCTCTTCCGAGATGTCTTGGTACCAGATGGCATAGTTCTCCGGGTGACAGAAATTACCGGTGCGTTGATGTCATAGGGCAGTTCGTCAGGGGTGTCGTCGTAATAGACTTCCCGCTGCGGTCCTCATAGGCGATGTTGGTCCGGCGGCTGACCGCCCGGATGATCTTGTGGATCTCCACCTTGTCCACCCGTTCGTCGGCACGGTTCAGGACCACCATCTCGCAACTTTTCAGTTTGTCCACCACAAGGCCCCGCATGTTGGTGTTATAGGTCAGAAAGGTCTGGGAGTCAGCGAACATAAACTCCTGGTAGACAATCCAAGACTCTGGCATGTTCTGATAGAGCTGGTCGAGCATCCACATGCCATTGTACTCTCACCACAACCCGCTCCACCGCGTGTTTCTTCTGTAGGCGCTCCAGATTGGTGGGCGTCAGCTCTTCTGGATCCTCACTGCTTTCACTAAAGACATTTTTTTCCGGAGAAGGTGGTGGGATCATACTCCTCCTCCCCCCTCCTCACACAGAAGCAGGAGGGTGCTCTCCCCGCTGTTGAAACGGGCATCCTCAAGGTCTCCTGAATGAATTTGGTTTTGCCTGCATCCAGAAAACCGGTAAACAGGTAAACAGGGATTTCTTCCATCATATATGCCGTCCTCTCTGCTTAGTCCAGGCAGAACAGATGGTCCAGGTCGTGCTCCTTCAGCTCCCGAGCCAATGACACACAGACGGCCGGTGATGCCAGGCGGGGGCCGCGGCGGATGTTCTGCTCCCCGGGCACATAGTCAAAATGAATCCAGGAACCGTCGGTGCAGGGGGACGATGCCCTTGGCACGGGAGTACGATACCATACTTCTCCCCTTCATCTAGCCCGGCCAGCGCACCAGTTACCTCTTCCTCGGTGTACTTCCGAGGGGTTTCTGCCCCAGCTTTCAAAGATCTCATCTGCATCATGGTCATGGCCGCAGGAACAGCCGTCGTCGTGATGGTGATGATGGTGGTGGTGGATATGGCCGTGGATTCATGGTCGTGATCATGTTCTTCGTGCTCGTGGTGATCGTGCTCTTCGTGGTCATGATCGTGGTCATGGTCATGGTGATGCTCGTGCTCCTCATGGTCATGGTCGTGAGGATGCTCATGCTCTTCATGCTCGTGTTCGTGGTCATGATCATGGTGATGATGGTGGTGGGCCTCGTCGTGCTCTGCTTGCTCCGCGGCTAGGCTGGGCCAGCTCTTCCTTGAGGGAATCCTTGTTCTCCATGGCCTCCAGGATCTGCTTGCCGTCCAGTTCCTCCCAGGGGGTGGTGATGATGGGGGGCGTTGGCATTGTGCTCCCGCAGCAGAGCCACGGCGGCCAGGAGTTTTTCCTCCTTCATCCCGCCGGTACGGCTGAGGACGATGGTGGCAGCGTGTTCGATTTGGTTGTTATAAAACTCCCCAAAGTTCTTCATGTAAATCTTGCACTTGGTGGCGTCGGCCACAGTGACGAAGGCGTTCAGGGTAACGTCATGGTTGTCCAACCGCTGCACCGCACCGATGACGTCAGACAGCTTGCCCACGCCAGAGGGTTCAATGATGATGCGGTCAGGGGTGGTACTGGAACAGAACCTGCTCCAGCGCCTGCCCAAAGTCACCCACCAGGCTGCAGCAGATGCAGCCGGAGTTCATTTCCGTGATCTCCACCCCGGCGTCCTGCAGGAACCCGCCGTCGATGCCAATTTCACCGAACTCATTTTCGATGAGCACCAACTTTTCCCTTGGTAGGCTTCCTCAATCAGTTTTTTTTGATCAGTGTGGTTTTTCCGGCGCCTAGAAACCCGGAAAAAATGTCAATTTTGTCATACAAGGTTCCTCCTTTGTCGTTCCGTTGGATGAAATATCAGATGTTACGATGCGATGCCTGCCAGCAGCTGCCCTGTTGGACGTTGTCCCGGGTAAAGGCCGCTTGGATGGCATTGAGTACGTTCTTTTTATTGGCACTCCACAGGGGGCCAATAGATTCTTTGGCACCGTCCCCAGTGAGGCGATGGATCACCATCTCTGGTGGCAGCACGGCCAGGCAGTCTTCTAGCACGGCGATGTATTCCTCCAGAGAGAGGACGGGGACCTTTCCTGCCCGGTAATCGTCTGCCAGGTCGGTTCCTTCTAACACATGGAGCAGTTGCAATTTAATGCCATCGGCCCCACTGTCGCCCACATAACGGGCCGTCTCCACCATGTCCTGACGGACTCCTGGTAAGCCTAGGATGACGTGGGTTATGACCTCTAAGTAAGCGGCTTTCAGATCCCGAACGGCTTGGTCATAGACAGAGAGCGCATACCACGGCGGATATACTGGGCACTGCTCGGGTGGATGGTCTGAAGACCTAGTTCCACCCAAACAGGCTTTTCTCATGGAGGTGCGCCAGCAATTCCAACACCTCCGGCCCCAGGCAGTCAGGACGGGTGGCGATGGACAGGGCAACCACCTCCTCCGGGGCAATGGCTTGGGTGAAAAGATGGTTCAAATATGCCACGGGAGCATAGGTGTTGGTAAAACTTTGAAAGTAGGCGATGTATTTTTCACCATGGTGCTTTGCGGAGATGCGCGCCTTGGCCTGGGCCAACTGGACTGCAATGTCTCCGCAGTGGGGAGCGGCGAAGTCACCGCTGCCCGTTTCCCCCGCAGAACAGGCAGCCACGGGTCCCCAGCGTGCCATCCCGGTTGGGACAGGTCATACCACCGTCCAGGGACAGTTTATAACCTTGGTGCCAAAACGGGCCTGCATTGCCTGGGAAAAGCTGCGGTACCCCATCAGTCATCGGCCAGCCGGTCTTGCTTGCCGACACAGAACATGGTGAAGGTGCCGCCGCAGAGGACTTTTCCGCTGGTGTCGCGGATCTCTACCTCCACGATGCAGATGGTGGTGCCACGGCTCTTCACCCAGCCTTCGGCGATGAGGTGGTCATCCTTCGTATTGCGGAAAAACTCAAAGCTGTTGCTCACCGTGACGTAACGCATCCCGTTGCTTCAGGGGCGGCCCCGCCGGAGGCGCAGTCCGCCATGGTGAGAAACATACCGCCGTGGACCGCGCCGTATAAGTTCCGGTTTACCCGCGTAAGATCGGCTTCCACGACGGCGTGGTCCCCTTTCCATTTTGGTCAGACGGATGCCATTGTGTAGCATAAAGGAGTTTTTTTCGTTGGTTGCTTGGATCATGTTCTGGTAGTAATCCATCAGGCATCCTCTCTTTCTTGGAAGTTTGCTTACAACAGGATAAACGTCACCCCATTGTTATAGCGGTCTAGGTCATGGTCTTGCCGGAGTTCTCCGCATCGAAGAAAGGCCCGGCAGGTGGGCTCCTGGAAGATGGAAAAGTCTTCCCCGCGGATAAAGTCCTGGATCTTTCCCTGTTCCCTGTAATCGGGACAGATATTTCCGGCTTTCCGTCCGAATGCGTCCCCCTGTCCCGGAAGAGCCGTAGCCGTGAATGATCTTCAGCACGGTGCAGCCCAGGGCCCGGCTGTGGGAGAGCTCAAAGGTCAACCGCTTGATGGCCTGATCCACCAAGGGTTTTCCAGCTTCCAAATTGACCTCTCGCAGGAGGGCCTTTGTCTTTCCTCCGGCCATGTTAGTTGCCACAGATCTTCCGGCACTGCTCCAGGAAGAAGTCAAAAATCTTTTGGCCATCCGGACCGCCGTCGGCACCCGTCATCTGCTCAGGGTGGAACTGCACTGTCCAGATGGGGAGGCTGCCATGCTGCATGGCCTCGATCACCCCGTATGCATCCCAGGCGGTGCCGTAAAGGCCCTGCCCCAGTTTGAAATTGGCCTGGTGGTGGGAGCTGTTGACGGTCATTTCCGTGCCATACAAGTCCCCCAACATGGTCATGATAGACAGGCGGATGGGATGGGTGCGGTTCTCCCCCTTCCGGTGTTTGGGCGTGGATCGCCAACAGGTTGGGATTCAGGTCCTGGTAGATGCTGCCCCTAAGGCAATGTTCACCACCTGGTGGCCCCGGCAGATCCCCAGAATGGGTTTTCCCTCATTGATACACCGGCTGACCAAGGCCAATTCCACTTTGTCCCGGGGGATGTCAATGTCGTAAGAACCGATGTTTTTCTCGAAAACTCAGAAGGATCCATATCGCCGCCGCCCGCTAAAATCAAACCGTCAAAGTCCATCTCTGGATCTGGGCAATGGAAGGACAAGGGCTCTCCCCTGCCTTTTTCCACGGCGGTCTCATATAGGCCGCGGCTTTCTGGGGAACGGGAAATCAGAATACGAGGTTTCACAGACAGGCCTCCTTCTATGAGAATACAGCGGGAACGCTGCACATCTTTCATATCATTATAGCACAAAGGGAAAGGGTTTGAAAATCCTTTTCCTCACATGGCAAAAAAGACGCACCGAGCCTTCGGTGCGTCTTTGCAGCGGAGCGGCCCAACGCCGTTCCGTAGGAATTAGTACATAGCGCCGCTCATATCGGCTGCGGGGGCACCTGCGCCGGTGGCAGAGGGGGAGCCAGACGGTCGCCCACCAGAGCCTCGGTGGTCAGCAGCATGGAGGAAATGGAGGCAGCGTTCTCAGGGCGGAACGGGTCACCTTGGTGGGGGTCCACAATCCCGCTGGAGATCATGTCGCAGTACACTTCCTTGTAGGCATCGAAGCCATACCCGACGGTGTCGCTGCTCTTGACCTTCTCCAGGATGACGGAGGCATCCAGGCCAGCGTTGGTGGCGATCTGACGCAGAGGAGCGGTCAGCGCCCGGGCAATGATCTGCACGCCGGTCTTCTCATCGCCTTCCACCTGGTCGATGAGCTTCTCCACCTCGGCGATGGCGTTGACATAGGCGGTGCCGCCGCCGGCCACGATGCCTTCTTCCACAGCAGCGCGGGTGGCGTTCAGGGCGTCCTCAATGCGCAGCTTCTTCCTCCTTCATCTCGGTCTCGGTGGCAGCACCACGCGGATGATGGCCACACCCGGCCAGACGGGCCAGGCGCTCCGGAGCTTCTCCCGGTCATACTCGGAGGTGGAGCGCTCATGCTCGTTGCGGGTCATCTGGGTGCGCTCCTTGATGGCTGCGGAGTCCCCGCCGCCGTCGACGATGATGGTGGTCTCCTTACCAGCCTTCACCTGACGGGCAGAACCCAGCTGCTCAATGGTGGTGTCGTGGAGCTCAGACCATAGTCGCTGGAGATGACGGTGGCGCCGGTGAGGATGGCGATATCCTGCAGCATTTCCTTGCGGCGGTCGCCGAAGCCGGGGGCCTTCACGCACAGGACGCTCAGGGTGCCGCGGAGCTTGTTGACCAGCAGGGTGGACAGGGCCTCGCCCTCCACGTCCTCGGCCATGATCAGCAGCTTCTTGCCAGCCTGAATCACCTGCTCCAGAACGGGGATGATCTCCTGGATGCTGCTGATCTTCTTGTCGGTGAGGAGGATCAGGGGATCGTCCAGAACGGCTTCCATCTTCTCGGTGTCGGTGACCATGTAGGGGAGACAGGAAGCCGCGGTCCACCTGCATGCCTTCCACCACTTCGCTGTAGGTCTCAGCGGTCTTGGACTCCTCCACGGTGATGACGCCGTCAGAGCCAACCTTCTCCATGGCCTCGGCGATCAGGGTGCCGATCTTCTCGTCGCCGGAGGAAACAGTGCCAACCCGGGCGATGTCGTCACTGCCGTTGACGGGCTGGGAGTTCTTCTTGATGGCTTCCACAGCGGCCTTGGTGGCCTTGGCCATGCCCTTGTTCATCACCACGGGGTTGGCGCCAGCCACCAGGTTCTTCAGGCCCTCGTGGATGATGGCCTGGGCCAGCAGGGTGGCGGTGGTGGTGCCGTCGCCGGCCACGTCGTTGGTCTTGGTGGAAACTTCCTTCACCATCTGGGCGCCCATATTCTCAAAGGGATCCTCCAGTTCGATCTCCTTGGCGATGGTCACGCCGTCGTTGGTGACCAGGGGGTGCCGTAAGCTCTCCACAGGACCACGTTGCGGCCCTTGGGGGCCCAGGGTAACCTTGACAGTGTTGGCCAGCTTATCTACGCCGCGCTCCAGTGCCTGGCGGGCTTCTTCTCCATAACTGAGCATCTTTGCCATAGTATATCGTCTCCTTCTATTTTAAGGTGATGGGTTGGGTTAGTCTTCTACGATCGCCACGACGTCGCTCTGCTTGACGATGGTCAGCTGCTCGCCGTCGATCTTCACTTCGGTGCCCATGTACTTGCTGGTGATGACCTTGTCACCGGGCTTCAGGGATCATCTCCACTTCCTTACCGTCTACCATGCCGCCGGGGCCCACAGCCACCACAACGGACAGGTCGGGCTTTTCCTTGGCAGCGGCGGTCAGGATGATGCCGCCCCTTGGTGGTTTCTTCTGCTTCCAGGCGCTTGATCACAACACGGTCAGCCAGAGGTTTCAATGTCATTTTGAGGTTCCTCCTTCAATATATGTTCAAATTCTTTCTTACTGGTTCGGTTTAGCACTCTTTTTACCGGGTGCTAATACAAGTATTATAATACCCTTCCTTTGCCAATTCCGCAACATTGAAATTTCTGAAAAGGAAACGGAATCCCTCTTCTTTTTTGTGCATTTTTCTGGAATCCGTTAGTTTGCTTTTTTGTTTGGGCGAAACACCGGTTTTTTCCGTATTGATAGAGGTTACACTGCAGCATTCCGTTGTAGAGTTTTCGTTTTTTGTCGGCAGGCGCCCCAAAGGCCCCGTTCAAATGCCGGATGGGCAGAGAGGACAGAAACCCGCCATCCTTTTGGCAGTCCTCTGACTGCCCTGCCAAAATCTCGGTAGAGTTGTGCTGCCATCTGCTGATCAGCAAGCGCTCGCCATAGGGAGGATTGCGAGACAATTCTGCCGTATGGTTCCTGCCGGGAGAAGGCACAGGCGTCCCCTTTGGGTAAATTACCAAGTCTTCCACGTCCGCCTTCACTGCGTTGGCCTGGGCCAGATGGACTGCAGCAGGATCGATGTCCCTGCCCCAGATGTCATAGGTTCCATCGTGCTCTAAGTCCATGGCTTCGCCAGCCCCATCCACCCAGGTTTGGGAGGGAAGCCAGTCCCATTTCTGCGCGGAAAAGGTGCGGTTGAGGCCAGGGGGCACGGTTTTTGGCGATGAGGGCGGCTTCAATGGCGATGGTACCGGAGCCGCAGAAGGGATCACAAAGGGATCCTTCCCCCGGTAGCCGGAGAGAAGCACCAGTGCGGCCGCCAACGTCTCCCGAAGGGGGCCTCCCACCGACTGCGCGATACCCACGCTTGTACAGGCCGGGGCCGGTGGTGTCCAACATCAGCGAGGCCTGGTTTTTCATCAAGCTAAATTGGATCTGATACAGGGCACCGTCCTCCGGCAGCGTTTCCCGGTGGTATACGCGGCCCAAACGGGTGGCCACGGCCTTCTTCACGATGGACTGGCACGCTGGGACGCTGTGGAGCACAGAGTTTAGGCTATACCCTTTCACCGGGAACTGGCCCCTTGGGGGATCCACCGCTCCCAGGGCAGGGCTTGCACCCCCTTGAAACAGCTCCTCAAACGAACGGGCAGGAAAGCTGCCGACCAGAAGCAAGACCCGTTCCCCGGTCCGAAGGCGGAGGTTTAACCGGGGAATGTCTTTCGCCTCCCCTGGCAGAGTACCCGGCCATTCTCTGCCCGGGTTTTCCGCCATGCCCATGCGGCGTAGCTCGTCGGCGGTCAACCCCTCCACCCCCAGCAGGGTGGGAACTACAAAGGTGAGTTTTTCCATTGCCATCCCCTTTCTCTCTATTGATGGAAACGATCTTTCGCAGTATACGCGGTATTTGCCGCTTTGGCAAAGCCGCCTGCGGAAACTTGTGCGGAGGGGGTCTTAATTTTTACCCGCTGCTTCTTAGTTTACGCTGTGGCTGTTGCTTTGCGGTGGGCACACCGTCTAAGATGGGGACCAGCGGTCCCCGGGCTCTAAACGTGACAGGATCCCCGGCAAACTATGACAGCCATCGCTGCAGAAGGGAAAAAAGCGCGATAGGATGGACATGCCCTGTGTAGATCCCCCTACCTGGGACATACTACTCCCCGTATTCCATCGGAAGGAAGGTATGTCCTATGAACCTGATCCCCTGCACCGACCCCTGTATCTATCAGCGAGACGGCCGCTGCACCTTGCCTTGGGGCAGGGGTCCGGCGGCGCCCCCACAGGAAGCCATGGATGCGTCCATTTTCTTCCCCGGCAGTTAGCCTCACAGCAGAACCGCCAGGGCCTGGCGGATGTTCCGTACCGGGATCAACTGTAGCCCGTCCGGTGGTACGATGCTTTCCCTGCCGTGGCGCTGGGGGACCAAACACTTGGTAAAGCCCAAACGTCGCACCTCCGACAGCCGCTGATTCAAAGCGGATACCGAGCGCAGTTCCCCTGTCAGGCCCACCTCGCCGATGGCCACCACATCGGCTTAACACAGGCCTGTCCCGAAAACTGGAGGCAAGGGCTAGAATGGCGGCTAGGTCGGCCCTGGTTCGTCCAGGTACAGGCCACCGATGACGTTGAGGTAGGCATCACAGGTATTCACGGCAAGCCCACCCCGCTTTTCCAGCACCGCCATAAGAAGCATGGCCCGGTTATAGTCAAAGCCATTGGTACTCCGGCGTGGGGTTCCAAAGGAGGTGGGGGTCAGCAGGGCCTGCACTTCTGCCAGCACCGGGCGGGCGCCCTCCATCACGCAGGTGACGCAGGTGCCGGGCTCCTCGGTGAGCCTGCCCTCCAACAGCATTTGGGAGGGGTTGGGTACCTCTCGTAGGCCGGTGTCGTCCATTTCAAAGACCCCGATCTCATTGGTGGCGCCATACCGGTTCTTGGCCGCCCGGAGGATTCGGTAAGACATGTGCCGGTCCCCCCTCGAAATAGAGCACAGTCTACCATGTGCTCTAGCACCTTGGGTCCGGCCAAGTTACCCTCTTTGTTGACATGGCCAATGACAAAGACGGTGATGCCCCGCCCCTTGGCCAGCTGCATGAGGGGCCATGGTACACTCCTTAACCTGGGAGATGCTCCCAGGCGAGGTGGTCTGGTCCCCATGGTACATGGTTTGGATGGAGTCTACAATCACAATTTGGGGCTCCGTCTCCTCAATGGCAGCGATGATCTGCTCCAAGCTGCTCTCAGCAAAGAGGTAGAGGTCCATCTGCCCCACCCCCAACCGGTCTGCGCGGGCTTCAGCTGCCGTTCCGACTCCTCCCCTGAGACATAGAGCACCTTGGCAAACTGGCAGAGCTGCTGGCAGATTTGCAGCATCAAGGTGGACTTCCCGATTCCCGGCGCGCCGCCAATGAGAACCAGGGAACCCTGGACTGCGCCGCCGCCCAGGACGCGATCCAGTTCAGCCAACCCAGTGGGAAAGCGGATCTCCTGGTCAAAGGTCATTTCGGAGACCCGTTTCGGCACATGGGTGGCGCCTGGTGCACGGGCGGGTTTGACGATGCCCTTCCCCTTTGGCTGGGGCGGGCTGTTCCACAATGGTGTTCCAGGCACCACAGGCGGGGCACTGCCCCCTGCCACTTGGGGAACTCGTTGCCGCACTGGGTGCAGTAAAAATGGTTTTGGCCTTCATACAAAGGATTCTCCTTCCTGTGCGCTCCCGCTGGTCAAATAACTGGAGGCCAGCACCATGGCAAGCTTTCTCTGGTAGGCCGGCTCCTGGAGCAAGCCGGTCCTCCTCCGGGTTGGAGAGGAACCCGCACTCCACTAGGATGGCGCGGCAGGCAATGTGATTCATGAGATAGACCGAAGCGTCCACGCGCTGGACAGAACGCTTCTTTTCTGGGGACAGCGCCCAGATCATGGTCTCCTGCACCTTCTGGGCCAGGGGGCGGGAAAGGGTTTCGTCTCCCCCGTAAAACACCTGAATCCCATGAAAACTGGTGTTGGGGGACGCGTTCTGATGGATGCTGATGACGGTGGCATTTTCCACCTGGTTGATCCGATCCACCCGGTTGTGGAGGTCGGACACTTTTTCTCCCGCAAAGTGCTGGCCTGGGCGTCGTGGATGGAGACATCAGAGGAACGGGTCATCACAGTGGGCACCCATAAAACCCCATGAGCTGGTCCAGTTCTAAGGCGATGGCCAGGTTGATTTGGCTCTCCTGTTGCCCTGAGATGGACACGGCGCCGCCGTCCCCCCATGGCCGGGGTCAATGACCAGGGTCTGCTGGGTCATTCGGGCAAAGGCCGGGATATTGGGTTCTCCCCAGAAACCGAAAACCAGCAGGCCGCCGATGGCCAATAGCAGGGTAAGGCAGCCGAGCCCTTTCGTTCGGCGGGTTACAGACATGTTCAAAAGGCATCCCTCCCCTGGCACTCTATGCCAGCTGGACGGGGGCATACCCCAGGGCGTTCGCCTTCGTTGGGCAAAATTATAGCAAAGAATCCTTCTATCTGCAATCCTACCTGCGATTCGGTTCCTTTTTTTTCCCAACAGGCGCATACACTGGAATGAACGCGGATCCCGCAGATTCCGCGCTGCTTTTTGTAAAAGGAGGTACTTCCATTGTCTAATGCAACATCTAATGGGACCCAATCCGGGAACCGGGCCGCTTGTCCGGTCGGCCAGGGTGCTCTTCCCCCTGCGGGCCGTTTGCGGTGCCCTTTGTGGTCCATCAAAGCCCCTCTGCACCGCGGTACTCGAAGACCAAAGCTTTAGAAAACGGCACCCTCTTCCAGGAGTTGGATCTCCCCTTCCATTTAAAGGTGAATGCACCGCAGTTGGCGGACACCCACCTGAACCAGCTGCGCGCCCTGGACTTTGTGATCCAGGAGCTGAGTCTCTATCTGGACACCCATCCCAACGACAGCGAAGCCTTTGCCCTCTTCCAAAACTATGTGGAGCTGGAAAAAAGACAGCCCGTGAGAAATATGTGGAACAGCACGGCCCGCTGACCCAGAACGATGCCGCCCCTCAGCAGCACCTATACCTGGGTCAATGGCCCCTGGCCCTGGCAGTATCCCGAGGAGGAGGTCTGAGCGTATGTTTGTCTATCAGAAAAAAGTTACAGTATCCCGTCCGGATCAAGAACACCAACCCGAAGTTGGCGTCCCTGATCATCTCCCAGTACGGCGGGCCGGAGTGTCAAAGGGGAGGAAGGGAGAGCGTCCCGGAATTCGTTAAGAAAAAATAATTTTTACTTTATCCTCTTTTCATCTTCTCTTTATTCCGACGAAAGATTCTCCTGCTATACTGTGAACCATCAAAGAAAACAAATTGTTGATAGAGAAAAAGGAGGGGAGATCATGAACATCTTGATCCTCACCGGCCAATTTGGCATGGGCCACGTGGTGGCCGCCCAAGCGATTGAACAGGAGATCCTTCGCCAAGACCCCACCGCTTCCGTTGTGGTGGTGGACATTGTAGAGCGCTGCGCGCCCCAGCTGCGCCGCCTGGTATACGGTTGCTTTGATTTTTACCGTAAACTACTGCTCTGGCGTGTATAATATCCTCAACCGGATGGCGGGACACTGCAGCTGCAGCCCCATGAAGCGGACCATGGTCCAAAAAGGTGGACCAGATGCTGTATGACAGCCAGGCAGACCTGGTGATCTCCACCCTCCCCTAAGTTCTCAGTACATCTCTGCCTACAAGCAGACCACCGGGGAGCAGCATCCCCCTCTATACCTATGTGACCGATATCGAGGCCCACAATGAATGGATTGCGCCAGAGACCGACTGCTACTTTGTGGGGGACGAGTCCACCCGTCAGCAGCTGCTCAGCCGGGGCATTTCTCCGGAGCGCGTTGTGGTCAGTGGGATTCCGGTGCGCCAGGGGTTCCATCCTGTCCCCGTCCGGTGGACGGCCCCGGGAACTGCTGGTGATGGGCGGCGGTTTGGGGCTGATTCCCCACGCCGATACGCTCCTATCTGCCCTGGTGGCGACCCCGAATCTTCACGTCACCGTCATTACGGGGAAGAACGAGGCACTGCGCCGGGAATTGCAGCAGGCGTACCCCTTCCTTTACCGTGCTTGGATACACGGACCGAGTGGCGGAGTACATGGCCAAAGCCGATTTGTTGCTCACCAAAGCCGGCGGCATTACCACCTTTGAGGCCATCCACGCTGGCACGCCCCTGTGCTTGCTGCGGCCCTTCCTGATGCAGGAGGAGGCCAACGCCCGCTATGTGGAACAGCACGGCTTCGGAACGGTACTGTGGCAGAAGGGATACGAGGTGGAAACCTTGCTGGCCCTTCTCCAGAACCCGGAGGAACTGGCGGATATGCGGCAGCGGATGGCAGTGTCTCTGCGGAGTTTGGACCTGGTTACACCGCTGGATTATTTTTGGCAGAGCAGGAGGAAAGCAGCATGTTGATTCCCATCCTTTTTCCTGGGGAGTGTAGCGGCGGGAAGTTATGCGTTCCTGCCGTCCACATGGCACAAACTCCGGCATAAGCTGCGGCGGGAGAAAGGGGTGGCCGATCCCACCCTCTATCTCACCTTTGACGACGGGCCTAGCCCAGAGTACACCCCAAGGCTTCTGGATCTCTTGTCCTGTTATCGGGTAAAGGCCTCCTTCTTTGTGGTGACGGAGTTTGCAGAAAAGAATCCCCCCATCTCATTCGGCGCATGTGCCAAGAGGGCCATTTGGTGGGGTTCCACTCTGCCCGCCATCGCAGTGCGTATTGGATGACGCCGCGGCAGACCCGCAGAGACTTCGCCAATGGCATGGCAGCCCTGCGTGAGTTGGGCATCACCCGGTTTATTTCCGGCCGCCCTGGGGTGTGGTCAATTGGTCCTCCCTGCGGCAGATTCGGAGACACCGCCTGCGTACGATGTTCTGGGATGTGATGGCCCAGGACTGAAAGCACATCACAAAAGACGAGATCATCCGCCGCCTTCAACGGCGTACCCAGCCTGGGGACATCTTGTGCCTCCACGACGGCAGGGGGTGCGGAAGGTGCGCCGGACAGGACCATTGAAGCCCTTCAAGTTCTCCTGCCCCACTGGTTGGAACAGGGCTTCTGTTTTCAGACATTGGAGCGCTATGCATAAGTTTCGTTGGAAAAAGGATTGGCCTGTGGTGCTCTCCTTCCTTTGCTGGTGGGAATCACCCTCTGGCTTGTTTTGAAGATCA
>VOFG01001505.1_pt1 | contig 43587 bp, 55 predicted proteins | sample 5384171 | NCBI WGS metagenome assembly VOFG01 (sample SAMN12384726, study PRJNA508395) | human gut metagenome | isolation source: healthy gut F | host: Homo sapiens
TGGCTGGTTCAGTTACGTATTGCTTCCGTCGCGCGAGGTGGGTCGCCTACCATGCGGCGTTCTGCTACCTCGGTCTGTGGATGAAAGATCGCGGACTGCACCGCTTTACGGACAGGGAAAATCCGCTGATCCGCGGTTTCGTACAAAATTCTTCCGACTGTTTTGGAAGAATGCGAACTATTTGCCTAACTTTGTACCTGTTTAAAAAGAGATTATGGCAAAAGGAAAAAAAAAGACCTCCGGCAAGGAAAAGGTCTGTACACCGATCCCGCAACGCTGATCATGGAGCTGTTCCGCACGTTGCCGGACAAACGTTATTCGGTGAAAGTCTGAGTGCGGCCGCCGGCCGCGACCCGGGAGCAGAAAGATCAGGTGCGCGCGATCGTGCACGACTTTCTCAGGCAGGGAGTGATCCGTCAGGTATCGAGGAAAATACAGCCTCAGCGGTTCGCAGCGCGAAACGGTCGAAGGAACGGTCGATATGACCTCTTCGGGCGCGCTTTTACGTGATCGTCGAAGGGATGGACAAGGATGTTTACGTCAATGCGTCGCGCGCCGGACATGCGCTGCACGGCGACCGGGTGAAGGTGGCCATTACGCGTAAGGGCGCGGCGGAAATCCCGAAGGGGTCGTCGAAGTGATCGAGCGCTCGCCGAAAAAGTACGTCGGCGTGGTCGAACGTTCCGATAATTTCGCTTTCGTGCATGTCGACAGCCCGTAAGATGGCGCACGATATTTTTATTCCCGAACGTTCGCTGAACGGTGCGAAACAGGGGCGAAAGTGCTGGTCAACATTGTCGGCTGGCCCGATACGATGAAAGAGTCCCGAAGGGGAGGATCGTCGACGTGTTCGGCACTCGGGGAACAACAATACCGAAATGCATGCGATTCTGGCCGAATTCGATCTGCCGTACAGTTATCCGCAGGAGGTCGAACAGCAGGCCGAAGATTCCCGATACGATCGATGCGAAGGAGATCGCCCCGCCGGCGCGATATGCGCGGCGTGACGACGATCGACCCGGCCGATGCGAAAGGATTTTGACGACGCGCGATCCCGGCGCCTGCCGAACGGTAATTTCGAAGTCGGCGTACACATTGCCGACGTGACACGTGCATCGATATGATCGACGCCGAGGGACAGTCCGCGCCCGTCGGTCTACCTGGTTGACCGAACGGTGCCGATGCTGCCCGAACGGTTGTCGAACGGACTGTGCTCGCTGCGCCCGAACGAAGAAAAACTGTGTTTTTCGGCGATTTTCGAGCTGAGCCCCGAAGCCGAAGTGCAGCAGGAATGGTTCGGGCGGACGGTGATTTATTCCGACCGCCGGTTCACTTATCAGGAAGCGCAGGACGTGATCGAAACGGGACGAGGCGATCTGTTCGACGAAATCCTGCTGCTGAACGACCTGGCTCAAAAGTTGCGCGCCGAGCGTTTCCGCAACGGTTCGATCAATTTCGAGCGCGACGAGGCGAAGTTCGAACTGGACGAGAACGGCAAACCGCTGCGCGTTTATTTCAAAAGGAGATCAAAAGAGTCGAACCAACTGATCGAGGAGTTCATGTTGCTGGCCAATCGCAAGGTGGCCGAATTCGTAGGCCGCAAGCGCAAAGGAGTGCAGAACAGCGATCGCACGTTCGTATACCGGATTCACGACAAGCCCAACACCGATAAAATGGCGCAGTTCCGCAGTTTCGTAACGCGGTTCGGCTATCAGATGAAGGCGCAGGGAAACAAGGCCGTGGCGAAAGGAGATCAACCGGCTGATGAAGAAAATACACGGCCGTAAGGAAAGAGAACATCATTTCGACGTTGGCGATCCGTTCGATGGCCAAAGCGACTTATTCGACCGACAATATCGGGCACTACGGGCTGGCGTTCGACTATTATACGCATTTTACTTCGCCGATCCGTCGTTATCCGGATATGATGGTGCACCGTTTGCTCGCGCACTACCTGGCCGGCTTGGAAAGTCCGAGGATAAGGAGGTATTACGAACGCCTGTGCGAGCATTCGTCGGCGATGGAGGTGCGTGCCGCCGATGCCGAACGGGCCTCGATCAAGTACAAAATGGTCGAATTCATGCTCGACAAGCTCGATCAGGAGTTCGACGGCCATATTCGGGCATTACCGAGTGGGGCATTTACGTCGAGTTGGAGGATACGAAATCGAAGGGATGGTCGCGCTGCGCGACATGACCGACGATTTTTACGTGTTCGACGAGGAGAATTACGCGGTTCGCGGGCGCGAGCACAAGCGGACGTTTACCCTGGGCGACGAAGTGCGCATCCGCGTGACGCGGGCCGATCTGCAACGCAAGCAGCTCGATTTCGACCTCGTGGCATCGTATGATTTCGATACGAAAGAAGGCGATTCGGGTCGAATAACGGCGCGGGAAGGCGCGCGGTTCCCGGAAACGGAACGCAACGCAAACGGCGGAGCGATTCCGGCCGTTTGCAGGCTTTTGTCCGGTTTTTCCCGGTCGTCCGTCAGATTTTCAGGGGAAGTCAATGGGCCTCGACCCAGTTCTTCCCCGATACCGCAGTCGGCGATCAGCGCTACTTTGAGTCGCGCGGCGTTCTCCCATGCAACGGACGACCAGTTCGCGCACTTCGTCTTCTTCGCTTTTCAGCAGGTCGATGACCAGTTCGTCGTGTACCTGCGGGATGATGCGCGACAGCAGTCCGCGTTCGCGCAACTCGCGGTGTACGGCGATCATCGCCAGTTTCATGATGTCGGCCGCGCCGCCCTGGATCGGGGCGTTGATCGCGTTGCGCTCGGCCAGCCCGCGGACGACCGCATTGCCCGAACGGATGTCCGGCAGCATCGCTTGCGTCCGAACAACGCGTGCTGACGTAGCCGGTTTCGCGGGCTTTAGCACCACGTCCTCCATGTATTTTTTGACGCCCGGGAAGGTGGCGAAATATCCGTCGATGATCTTTCGCTTCGGTGCGCGGAATTTGCAGCCGTTGGGCGAGCCCGAAAGCGGAGATGCCGTAAATGATGCCGAAGTTGGCCGTTTTGGCCTGCCGCCGCTGTTCGCGCGTTACGTCGGCCGGGCGACGCCGAAGATTCGCGCGGCGGTCGCCGTGTGGATATCGGCATCGTGCGCGAAGGCGTCGATCATGACCGCGTCGCCGCTCAAAGTGCGCCATCAGCCGCAGTTCGACCTGCGAATAGTCGGCCGAAGCAGCAGGTGTTCGTCGTCCGACGGTACGAACGCCTTGCGGATCTCGCGGCCCTGTTCGTCGCGCACCGGGATGTTTGCAGGTTCGGGTTCGTCGAACTGAGCCGCCCGGTTGCGGTGACGGCTTGGTTGAACGAGGTGTGGATGCGTCCGGTCTGCGGATTGATCAGTTGCGGCAGCGCGCTTCGACGTAGGTCGAAAGCAGCTTGCGCAGGCCGCGGTATTCGAGGATCAGTCCGACGACCGGGTGGCGGTCGGAGAGCATCTGCAGGTACTCCTCGTCGGTGCGATATTGTTTGGTTTTGGTCTTGCGCGGGTTCGGGTCGATCTTCAGCCGGGCGAACAGCGCCTCGCCCAGTTGTTTGGCCGAGTTGACATTCAGCGACGGATCGCCGCACAGTTCCCGGATGCGTTCTTCGAGTCCGACAAGTTGTCCGGAGAGCTCGCGGCCCGAGGCCGCCAGCGCGCTTCGGCGTCGATCTTTACGCCGGTCATCTCGATGTCGGCCAGCACGCGGATCAGCGGTTCCTCGATCGTCCGGTACAGTTCTTCGAGTCGGCCTGTTGCAACTGCGGCCATAGGCGCAGTTGCAGCCGCAGCGTCACGTCGGCGTCTTCGGCGGCGTAAGCGGCCGCTTTTTCGAGCGGCGCGGTCCATCGTGATCTGGCGGACCCCTTTGCCGATCAACTCTTCGATCGGTACCGGCGAATAGTTCAGCAGCGTGCGGGCGAGGTGATCCATGCCGTGCCGGGATTCGGGGTCCAGCAGGTAGTGGATAATCATCGTGTCGTAAAGCATACCGCGCACCTCGGTGCCGGCGCTGCGCAGCATCATGATGTCGAATTTGACGTTCTGCCCGATTTTAGCGATTCGCTCGTCTTCGAAAACCGGGCGTAGCGTGTCGATGATTCTTTTCGTGTTTTCCGGGTTGCACGGGATGTACCAGGCTTCGTGCGGTTCGACGGCGACCGAAATACCGACCAGCCGGTCGCCGAATACGTCGAAGCCGGTGGTTTCGGTGTCGAAACAGAATTCACGGACGGCGGCGAGCCGGTCGCGCAGCGCTTCGAGCGCTTGCTGCGTTTCGACGATGTGGTAGGTGTGCGCGACGGTGTCGATCGTTTCGTAGGTGCTTTGCGCCGAACAAGGTCGGCCTGTCCGGAACTCCCGCCTGCCGTTTGTTCGAGCGCCGAGAACAGGTTCGGAGCCCCCGGTCGTCTGGGGTGCGGAAGGCGAAACGCCGGATTTGGGCCGCGCGGGTTTGCCGTCCGTCAGAATGCCGGCGTCGGGATGTCCTTGCCGCATTTCCTGCAGCAGCGAGCGAAACCCCAGTTCCTGGAAAACCTCGGCAGACGGTCGGCGTCCGGCGATTCCATGACCATTTTTTCGGGTTCGAAAGCCACCGGAACGTGCTGTTCGATGGTTGCCAGCCGTTTGGCCAGCAGGATTTGTTCGCGCAATCGTTCGATATTCTCCCGCTGTTTGCCGGAGAGTTTTTTCGGCTATTGTCGAGCAGGTTCTCGACCGTACCGTACTGGCAGATCAGCTTCCGGCGCTCTTCTCGCCGATGCCCGGCACGCCGGGATGTTGTCCGAGGCATCGCCCCCACAGCGCGAGAATGTCGATTACTTGTTTTGGGTCGTCGATGCCGTAGTGCTCGCAGACCTGTTCGCAGCCGATGATTTCGACTCCTTCGTTGCCGCCTTTGCGTTGTTTGTAGATATAGACGTTCGGACGGATCAACTGGCCATAGTCCTTGTCCGGTGTGACCATGAACACTTCGAATCCGGCTTCGGCCGCTTCGCGCGACAGCGTGCCGATCACGTCGTCGGCTTCGTATCCGGGGACTTCGATCACCGGGATTCGCATCGCTTCGAGGAACTCCTTAATGTACGGAACCGAGACGATGATGTCCTCCGGCGTTTCGCCGCGGTTGGCTTTGTAGTCGGCGAACAGTTCGTGCCGGAAATTGCCGCCCGGCGGATCGAACGCCACGCCGAGGTAGTGCGGGTTTTCGCGGCGAATGATCTCGTTGATGTAGCGGACGAAGCCGAAAACAGCCGAGGTGTTGACGCCGTCGGCGTTCCGCATCGGACGACCAATGAATGCGTAATAGAATCGGAATATCAGCGCGTAAGCGTCGATCAGGAATAGTTTTTCATCTTTTTCGTTTGCGGGCCGGGCGTCATTCGATTACGATGCCGTATCCGGAGAGCAGTCCGGCCAGGTTATAGGTTGAAAATTTGGCTTTCCGCAGGTTGTTTCTGCGCCGGGTCGATCGCGAATTCCGATGCTGAGCGGAAGTCCGCCCCTTTCAGCGTGCAGCGATCGAACACGGTTCCCGGCAAGGAGCAGTCGTCGAACGAGGCGCCCGTCAGGTCGCTTTCGGTGAAAAAAGCAGTCGTTCAGGACGCTTTTCGAAAACGGCGTTCCGGACATTTTGCGTTTGCGGAACGAACAGTTGTCCAGTTTCGAATGCCGGAAATCTACCGAGAATCCCAGGGCTTCGCACTGGCCGAAATCGCGCCGGACAATTGGCACTCTTCGAAAACGGCGCTTTGCAGATGGACTCGTTTCAGGTCGGGAACCACGAAACGGCATAACCGGAAAGCGCATCCGGTGAACAGCGCCCCGACAGGTTTACGTACGAAAAATCGCACTCCGTAAAGCTGCATCGTTCGAATTCGGCCCCTGACAGGTTTTCGAAAGGGAATTCCTCTTTCGAAAACGTTTTTTGAAGATAGACGACGGGCTGCTGCATGGCGGTCGGAATTAACGGTTGTCCGAGCGGAACCATTCGGCGAACGAGGTGGCCGTTTCGTGCAGGCGGATCGAAAACAGTTCGACCCCTGCCGGCAGCTCTTTTTTCGATCGCGGCGGCGAAACGGGCGACCATGTTTTCGCAGGTCGGCTGGTAGTCGACGACTTCGATTTTCGCGTAGTTGCCGCGCAGCGTTCGGATCAGTTCGCCGTTATCGGCGGTTGCCCGCATGACCAGCGCATGGTCGTACCGGTCGACGATCAGCCGTCCCACGATCCGTTTCAACTCGCCGAAATCCATTACCATGCCGTATTTCGGTTCGGCGGCGTCGGCGACCGGCTCGCCTTTTACCGTGACGAACAACTTGTAGGAATGGCCGTGGATTTCGCGGCACGGACCGTCGTATCCGGCCAGCGTATGGGCCATTTCGAACGAAAATTCCTTTGGTAAGTCGAATTGCTGCCATCGTGTTATTCCTCCAGATCGGGTATTTCCACCTGCCGGTCGAACGATTCGATCAGCGAGATGAACGTTTCGGTTTGCGAGACTTCGGGCAGTTTCAGGATATGGTCGAAGATCGTATGCATCAGGTGTTCGTTGTTCGTGCAGTAGAGCTTGATCAGGATGTTGTATTTGCCCGTAATGAAATGACATTCGGTGATTTCAGGTATTTTGCGCAGGTGTTCGACCGTCTGTACGGTTTTTCGTCGGGTCGGAGATCCGGATGCCGATGATCGCACAGACGTCGTAGCCCATCGCTTTCGGATTTACCTGTAACCGGGAGCCGAGGATGACGCCGGCGTCTTCCAGCTTTTTGACCCGTTGGTGGATGGCTGCTCCCGAAACGCCGCATTCCCGCGCGATCTCGAGGAATGGCATCCGTGCGTTTTTGATCAGAAATCCCAGTATCTTGCGGTCGACTGCATCCAGTGAAATTTTTGCCATATTCCTCCTTCCGTAAATTTCGGGCCTTTCCACCCAAGTTAATTATAAGCAAAGTTACGTTTTTCCCTGAAAAAATTCTAATAAAGTGGAAAAAAATATCGAGACATTGCTTAACTTTGGGGAATTCTTTAAAGATATTTAAAAGTTTAACCTAATAATTTTTGGTATTATGCAATCGATCGACAACTACGATTTCAAAGGCAAACGCGCGATCATCCGCGTGGATTTCAACGTGCCCCTCAACGAAAAAACTCAAATTACCGACGATACCCGCATCCGTGCGGCGATCCCCACCATCAAGAAGGTGCTCGCCGAGGGCGGCTCGGTGATCCTGATGTCGCACATGGGACGTCAAAAAAGGCCCGGAAGACAAGTTCTCGCTGAAGAACATCATCCCGGGAATCGAAGCCCGTCTGGGCGTGAAAGTCGATTTCGCCGGCGACTGCATGGGCGAAGAAGCTGCCAAAAGGCCGCTGCGCTGAAAACCCGGACAGGTTATGCTGCTGGAAAACCTGCGTTTCTACGCCGAGGAGGAGGGCAAACCGCGCGGACTGCCGGAGAATGCGACCGACGAGGAGAAAGCCGCTGCAAAAAAGCGTTGAAGGCGAGCCAGAAAGAGTTTATCAAACGCTTGGCCTCCTATGCCGACTGCTATATCAACGACGCGTTCGGCACGGCGCACCGCGCGCACGCTTCGACGGCGTTGATCGCCGAATACTTCCCGAACGACAAGATGTTCGGTTACGTGATGCTCGGCGAGCTGAAAGCGATCGACAAAGTGCTCGAAGCGCCGGCCCGTCCGTTTACGGCCATTCTCGGCGGATCGAAGGTTTCCACCAAGATCAGCGTGATCGAAAAACCTGATGAAACGCGTGGACAATCTGATCCTCGGCGGCGGTATGACCTATACGTTCAAAGCCGCCCTCGGCGGTAAGGTCGGAACCAGCATCTGCGAGCCCGATCAGTTCGAAACGGCGCTCGGCATCCTGGCCAAGGCCAAAGAGATGAACGTCAAGATCTACCTCGCCGAAGACGCCGTTTGCGGAAAAGAGTTCAAGAACGATACCGAAACTCAGATCGCTCCGTCGAATGCGATTCCAGACGGTTGGGAAGGTCTCGACATCGGCCCGAAAGCCATCGCCGAGTTTACGAAGGTGATCGCCGAATCGAAGACGATCCTGTGGAACGGCCCGGTGGGCGTGTTCGAAATGGATAACTTTGCCAAAGGGTCGCGCGCGATTGCCGATGCAATCGTGGCGGCTACCAAGAAAGGCGCTTATTCGCTGATCGGCGGCGGCGACTCGGTTGCCTGCATCAACAAGTTCGGTCTGGCCGACCAGGTAAGCTATGTTTCGACCGGCGGTGGCGCCCTGCTCGAATACATGGAAGGAATCGAACTGCCGGGCGTAGCTGCGATTCGCAAGTAAGTTATCGCGCAGCCTGCCGATTTGAAAAATACCGGAGACCGTGTCTTTCCGGTATTTTTCGTTTTGCACCTCCGCGCTTTCGTGTCTTCCGCCTGCGTGCAATCGCTCCTCCGGGCGTAAAAATTTCAAAAAATCTCCCGGATATTTGGAGGAATAAATATTTTGCCTATCTTTGCACTCGCAATCGGGAATAAGACGGTTGCCGACGTTCATAAGCATTCGGGAGTATAGCTCAGCTGGTTCAGAGCATCTGCCTTACAAGCAGAGGGTCCGGGTTCGAATCCTGTGCTCCCACTATCATTGAAACGGGAAAGGTCTAAAGCATGTGCTTTAGACCTTTTTTGTTTCCGTAGGCGCTTCTTTGCGGTCGATTTCCATTGTCAGATTTTTCGTTTTTTCGATTTCCGTATAATTCGGTCTTCAGAAGTTTTGGATAGTATATATTTTTATTAATTTTGGTCGAGCGATATCAAGTATAGCGAATAAAATAAGACAAAAAGCGGCATCCGTCGGATTATCATTTGTTTGTCAGTGCGTTATGACGGTATGTTTTAAATAACATTTTTTTTTATTTAACTATTTATTTAATCAGGGTATGGCGATGATCCTGCCGGTGTTGTGTAAGCGCCGGCCGTTCCGGATCGATCCTTTTACCTCGTAATTTGAAAAAGGAGGAATTCAATCGGAAAAAGAAATGCAAACAGCGGGGAGAGTTACGCGCTTTCCATTCCGTCGCGGGGAACGTCGAACCTTATTTTAAACTCAATTTAACGTATTTTATGAAAAAAATTTTTACCCGGACTGATATGTCTGGCTGGCACTGCGTGTTTATATTGCTGCAGCAGCGAGTACGACATTTTTGAAAACGATGTCGAACAAATTTCAGAACAGTTTTCGGTCGCGGAGGCCCGCGCCTATTTCGAACGGACGGCCGAGGACCTTCGCGGCGTAACCATCGGCGCAGGCCATACGCACGCTCCCGTCACCAAGGCGCTGCCCGGCGCCGACGAAGTCGAGGGCGGCCCGGTGTTGACTCCTCAGTGGTCGAAAGGGCGGCAGACCGACGATAACGGCCTGGCCGTGTCGATCGAAATTCCGCTTGCGGTTCAAAGGGACTCCGCTGCAGGCCGCCGTGTCGGAAAAGCGGAACGGTCGCAAGCCGTCGTCCTACCTGTCGACCGGTCTGAGCAAACTGATCCTGAAAAAGAACGTCGAGACCGGCGAAACATTTTATTTTATCGCTACCTTTATCCCCGATTCGGCTTGTTTTGCGAAGCGGAAGCAGGATATTAAAAATTACCGCTACATGAAAGATGCGGATTACAGCGGACTGGTGATTCTTTCCGACGAGCGCGGGGAGTATCTCGGCGCCATTCTCCGCAAAGACGGGAAGCAACAGCGGGTGAAATTGCGACGCTGTATTCCAGAATCAGAAAAGCCGCAAGATGTAAAAGATAATGTCTTGATGAGACTTAACTTGAGTCAAAAAAGCTCCAATTGCTTTATTGGCAGGAACTAACGATTCGGAAGAGAGAAACGATGATGAAATCAAAGATGGAATTTGCTTAGGATGTGGTCAGCCGCTGAACGGATTTGATTACTGTCAAAATCCTAATTGTGGAGGTGTTGAGGTAGTTGGACCTCCTCTGCAACCAAGGCCTGATCCTATATGGCCAGGGCTATGTACAAATCCGAATTGCCCGTACGGAGGACATTGTAATGGTTTATGTGACCATGCCGGTATTGGCGGCGGCGGAGACAATGGCGGTGGAACTACAGGGGAGGAGGTGAAATAGGAAACGATAATTCGGAATCTGTATTTGTTCTTATCCCTCGTGCTAAAATGCTTGATGCCGTCAATAAAAGCAGTTCAGCAGATAATAAAATCTTTTCCAGGAAAGACTGCTGCATGTAGTAATGGTGTCCAGACTATATTCAAAAATTTATTTGGTTCTAACGCGTTGGATGGTAAAAGAGCCAATGATATGGTAAAATATTGGGAGGAGACTTCTGCTTCATGGAAACAAATTCCAATGTCTTCGGCTCAACGACTGGCGAATGATGGTTATTTTGTTGTTGCAGGACGATTTGAGTCCAGGCCAGGACATTCTGGACATGTAGTAGTTGTGGTACCGGGAGAAGAAAAACCAGGATGGGGTGGTTTGGTGCCGGTTGTAATGGATACCGGGTATGGAATGAGGTCTGTACAACAAAAAGTTAAGTTCGAGTTGGAGAAAAGAGGCTAAAGACGAAATTCAGTTTTATTATTATAAAAACAAAAAATAATTGTTAGAAATGAAAAGGTTTTTCTTAATAATTTTGATATTCAGGGGATTTGGTGTTCGGACCTTGTCGCTCAGGCATTGTTCACTCCTGTTTTTTCCTATAATGCCGTTGGAAAACCGGTCGCGAATAGTAAGTATTTGAAAATATTTACTTTAGGAAGAGAGTATGATTATATGAGAACATTGAAAACTTTCAGTTGTGCTTTGGCTACGCAAGATAAAAGCGGGAAGTATACGATCAGTCTTTCACGTTATGAGGAGAATGCCGACGATTCCGAGGTCTATAATCTGATATCCGTTTATCCGGACGGAGCGGCTAAGCCCTACGTTTTGAAACAGGCGGATGCATGGGAAAAACTTCCCGACGATTTGCGAAAATACGCCGCGAACGAGTATTTCATTACGATTCCGCTGAAAGATAATGCAGTGGCTTTTGTTGTTCATCGGCCGTGCCTATGCCAACGATCCGCATCAACTGACTATTCTCGTTATGAGTAAATCTTATGTATGTACGGTTTACAATCGTCTGACTAATATCACCGAAATCAGGCCTGCAACCGCTACGGCGTCTTTTTTTCCCTTAAGGGTGAGGCCTGGGGATTTCTTTTACGATAAAGAATGAAAACGGAATACTGAAAATCAACGAGTAACCTGAATTATTCCGATTGTCGCTGCTTTTTTTGTGTATTTTTGAGGTAGTTGTTTTATTTGTCGTGAAATGAAAAAGTTTTTTTTTTTTTAAGCGCTTTATTATTGTTTGCATTTGTCGTTGAAAGTACGGCCCAATGGGGAACGATGAAAAGTTTGTTGGAGAGTATTCCCGTGACGGCTCCTCCCACTTCGGATATGTCCAAACAGCTCAAAAATGGGTAGTTCTTAACGAAGAGAATCGTAAATTTCCGGATGTTATATATCGGGATTTTCAGCGGACTCAACCGGAAGTTTATTCCGATCCGGATCGGGAAGAGTACTGCGCTGCATATTGCCAGTTCCGGAAACCCGGTAATGATAATTATACCGTTTTGGGCGTATCCCTCGGGGAGGCGGATGTGACGTCTACGCTTTTGGTTACTTATGATTTGAATGGAACCCAATTGGATTGGGTCGAGGTTGATGCTAAATTCTCTGATATCAAACTGAAACAATACAAGATCACACCCTGAAATGAAACTTTTCGTTTACGAGTTGAAGCCGACTTCGCCGACGCCGATCTATTTTTACGAAGATTATATCCAGAAAAAGATCTCTTCGCTGAATGCCCAGCGGATCGACACGGTTTACCAGATCGACGACGACGGCAAGGTCAATAAGCTGTCCGAAAAGAAATATCAGCCGAAGGACTATTCTATGACGATCCTCGAAACCGCCGATATCTGGAACGGGAACGAAGTACCTCTTCAGTAAACCGACGAGCCTGCAGGCGTTTTCCCGGCGATAATGTAAAAGAGTGCGGCCGGTGCTTGCCGGTCGCGCTTTTTTTATATATTATGTAACAGTGTAATTCTTGTTTGTCCTGAAAATGAGAAAGATTTTTTTGATTGTTTTTTTGCTTTTTGCTTTTTTGTTGAAAGTACGGTTCAGGCGCAAACGATAAAAGAAGTTATTGAAGGCGTTCCCGTTCTTCCTACGCCAACGGCCAACGTGCCTAAACAGTCTCAAAAATGGATTTACATTCAAAAAGAAGACCGTAAATTTCCTGATATAATTTATCAGGATTTTCAACGGACAAAACCAGAGACTTATTCTGATCCGGATAAGGAAGAATTTTGTGTTGGTTGTTTTCAATTCCGTAAACCGGGAAATTCTAATTATACGACATTAGGTGTAAATGTGGGCCAATCGGATGCCCGGAATATGTTGTTGGTTACTTATGATTTTAATGCTAATCAGATTGATTGGGTTGAGGTTGAAGTAAAATTTAGCGATATCAAACTGAAGCAATACAAAATTACGCCAGAGATGAAGCTTTTCGTTTACGAATTGAAGCCGACTTCGCCGACGCCGATCTATTTTTACGAAGATTATATCCAGAAAAAGATCTCTTCGTTGAATGCCCAGCGGATCGACACGGTTTACCAGATCGACGACAACGGCAAGGTCAATAAGCTGTCCGAAAAGAAATATCAGCCGAAGGACTATTCCATGACGATCCTCGAAACCGCCGATATCTGGAACGGGAACGAAACGCCGTTACAGTAACGGAACGCCGGAATATGCGGTAAGGTGCAAAAGAAAGCGCGTCCGGTTCGCCGGTCGCGCTTCTTTTTTATCTTTGATTATCTAATCTTTGTCGGATCGGAATGAAAAAAGTACGATACCTGCGGGGATTCCGGCCGGAATGCATATCGATTTGCTGGATAGGAGTAAATTTGTAGGATATCATCAAACCGGAGATTGCCTGCTTACAGCGAAGGCAATAATGGATAATTATGGATTGAAAGGACAATATGGGGGGGCGGATCATGTGTATCAGTTGATGTGAGAAGAGCGAGGAATGCTTAAACATTATGGAGTGGATTACAAGACTACTTTTGGGTTGGCTTATAAATGTATTAAACGGCATTTAGAGGCGGGGAGGCCAATTATAGTTGGTGTTGATCGTAAATTGGGGCTAAATTCTAACGAAGGAACGACCGATCATTGGATTCTCGTTACCGGGAGGGGGTACGATGACCGCCAAAAATGTATTATTTTACTTAATATTGAAACGGGAACAGACTTTGTAGATAAAGGTTGTAATAATAGTACGAACAGATTGTATTGTGAAATTGAGAAAGTTGTATTATTTAATCCGTCCGCAAATGATAATAAAAGTTGCTATACTGTAAGCCAAGTTAGACCGAATGACGGAAAAAATCTTGAAGAAACCATATCGCAACCGACAAAACCGTAAAGAATAATTAAACTAAAGTTATGAAAAAAATATTTTTAACTGGATTTTTGCTTTTGATTTTTTGCAACTCATGGCATAGCCCAATCGGAATGGATGAAAAACGGTTATTGACAATATTCCTGTTACGGCTCCTCCATCCTCGGATATAACTAAACAACGTCGAGCTGCTTATAATGTCCCTGGTGAAGACAGGGGTTTCCCGGATTATACTTACAAGGATTTTCAACGTAATCAACGTATTACTTATAAAGATCCGGATCGGGAAACGGATTGTACTGCATATTGTCAATTTCGCAAACCGGGGAATTCCGAATTTACGATTCTGGGGATTAGTATCGACGAAGGGGATTACAGGGACATACTTCTGGCGACCTATGAATTGACGGTTCTCCGATTGATTGGGTCGATGTGGAGGTTAAATTCGGCGATATCAAACTGAAGCAATACAAAATCACGCCAGAGATGAAGCTTTTCGTTTACGAGTTGAAGCCGACTTCGCCGACGCCGATCTATTTTTACGAAGATTATATCCAGAAAGATCTCTTCGCTGAATGCCCAGCGGATCGACACGGTTTACCAGATCGACGACGACGGCAAGGTCAATAAGCTGTCCGAAAAGAAATATCAGCCGAAGGACTATTCTATGACGACCCTCGAAACCGCCGATATCTGAACGGGAACGAAACGCCGCTACAGTAACGGAACGCCGGAATATGCGGTAAGGTGCAAAAGAAAGCGCGGTCCGGTTCGCCGGTCGCTTCTTTTTTATATCTTTGATTATCTAGTCTTTGTCGGATCGGAATGAAAAAAAAAAAGTACGATACCTGGTTTACGGTCTGTTCGGGGGCTTCGTCGTTTTGTGCCCGCTGGTTTTCGATTGCTTTTCCGCGCTGTGCCGTTTCCGGGCGGCGTTCGTCTGCCTGTATGCTCTGGGTTTTTTATTTTTCTGTTGAAGGCGCTGCTGGTTCCCGGTAGACGGCTCCGTATCGCGCTGCCGGACGTGCTGCTCGCGCTGTACCTGTCGTGGGGCGCGTGCAACCTGTTGTTCGTTAAGGCCGGGGGGAACGGACGCCCTGCCGATTTTCGAGTGGATTTCCCTGTTGCTGGGATACCTGTTGGCTCGCAGCGTGCCGGGCGCGCCGTGCCGCTCGTCCTCGGAGCGATCGTCTGTTCGGGTTGCGTGCAGGCGGCGGTCGGATTTTTACAGTGGCTGGACGTACTTCCGTCCAACCACAACCTTTTTCCGGTTACCGGCAGTTTTATGAATCCGGGGCCTTACGGCGGTTACTTGGCCGTTTGCTGGGTCGTCGGCGCCGGTTTGGCGATCCGGGCGGTACGTCGGAGACGCTGGCCGTCGGCTGCCGGATGGGCGGTTGCCGTGCTGGTCGTCGGCTGTCTGCTGGCTCTGTCCGATTCGCGTGCCGCCTGGCTTGCCGTGCTACTGGCGCTGGCCTGGCTGCTTTGCCGGGCCGCCGGGATTCGATGGACGGGGATTCCCGTCGGACTGAAGATCGCGGCGGCAGTCGTTTTTGCCGGCGTCCTGTGCGCGCTGTACGGGTATAAAAAGGTTCGGCCGACGCTCGGCTGCTGATCTGGCGGGTCAGTTGCCGGATGTTCGTCGAGTCGCCCGTTACGGGCAGCGGGATCGCTTCTTACGCTTCGCGCTATATGGATGCTCAGAGCGAATATTTTTGCGGAGAATCCTCAGTCTCCGTTCCTGGATGTCGCCGGGAACAATCACCGGGCGTTCAACGAGTTTATTCGTGTGGGATGCGAGCAGGGCGCGGTCGGCCTGCTGCTCGCGGGCGGATTCCTGCTGTCCCTTTTCGGAAAATCCCGTGCGGGCCGTTTCCGATCCGATCCGGGGCGGGATACTGGCGTTGCTGGTCTTTTCGTTTTTTTCCTATACGTCGGATATTTATCCGCTGAAATTTTATTATGCCCTGTTGCCGGGGCTGTTGCGACTGCGTCCGCTTCGCACTGCGACGGTGCCGGCTGTCGGACGGGGCGTCGCGGTCGCGCTCGTTTTGGCGGTCGCCGGCATGGCCGTTCGGTTTCAGGGACGTTACGAACGCGCTTCCGGCCGTTTGCAGGATTATATGCGGTCTCCTTCCGAAGAGAGCCTGAACCGGGTGAAAGACTGTCTCCCGGACGTGATCTATCATCCCGGTTTCATGTGGGAATACTGCCGGCATCTTTATCTGAACCGGCGGTATTGCGATTGCCTGGGCGTATTCCCCGTTTATCATGCCCATGTGCGGAAGACGTCGGAAACGCTGTGCGATCTGGGAAACGCTTATTTGAACGTTTACGGCTCCGTGAAGCGGAGGCGTGTTTCGCGCAGGCCCGGCAGATGATTCCGACGCGTATCTATCCGCGGTACTGTCTGTTCCGGCTGTATCGGTCGCAGGGAGATACGCTCCGTGCCCGACAAACGGCCGAAGCGCTCGTCGCCTTCCCGTCCGGATCATGAATTCCACGTCGATCCGCATAAAAAGCCGAAGCCCGGAATTACCTGAAGCATCTCCGGCGGAACGATTGGTGATGCTGCGGAGAATCGGCGCCGGGGCTCTGCTCGCGGCGTTTACCACCAGACCTGTTTGCCGTCCTCGATGGTGAATATGCGTTCCTGAACCCCGCGCGTGTAATCGCGGATGAAGAACAGAGCGTGGGTGGGGATGCTGTCGTAGTGCAGTTTCAGGTTTTCTGCCTTCTGTTTGCCGAGCGAGGCCCAACCGTGTCGGTCTTTCCAGTAGAACAGCTCGTATTCGTCTCCGATCCACACGTTGTTGTCGTCGCTTCGGTAGACGAACAGGATGCGGTCCATCGAAACCGGTTTCCGTAGTCCATGCCGGCCCATCCGTCGTAAGGGAACGGCGCGTCGAAGAACGTGAACGGATCGTTGTCGAACATGGCCTCCTTTTGTGGTTTTTCGGGCCCCGATTCGGGTGCCCGGCGTGCCGATGATTTTACCTGTGTTCGGGACGGTGTCGCCGGCGAGGTAAAAAGCGGACTTCGGCCATCTGGTTGTGCCGGTCGGGCGGAGACAGGAAACGCCAGTAGCGGTATTTGGCCGTATCCCGGCTCAGGTCGATCGTCCCGGTCGGATCGTTCCACCCTTCCGGAAATTCGAATACCGTGACCGAATCCCGAAAGTCGGGTCGGTTCGCCGCCTGGAATTTGCCGCCGATCAACTCTTTTGGTCGTGTTGTACACGTGGTAATGGGGGCGGGTATTTGCGCGTCAGGTCTACCGATTGCAGCCGGGTCGTGTCCGGGATCATATACTCCGCCCGTCCGTTCGCATCGAGCGTGAACGGATAGGAAAACGGGACGACTTTACCGTCGATGTAATACGACGGCAGGTAGGCGACGCTGCGCCCGATGTCTTCGAAGCGGACTTTCGACCGTTTCACTTCTCGCCCCATGCGATCGGAACCCAGTTCTTGTTGTCGAACATGGAGAGGTAGGCGAACCTGTTCTGCTGTTTCAGGCTGTCCGGAATGGATACCTCGATCGTCTGCGTGGACATGTACTCGGACGTTACGTCCTTGCTGAAACTGTTGCGCAGAAACGGAGGAACGTCTTCTCCCGAGCGGTTGATACGGAACAGCAGCGGATTGATGGCGTACCCTTCCCGGAAAGCTTTCGCCATGGTTTCTCCCGGACGGTAGGCTTCGCCCGGAAACCCTTCGAACGGATCGAACTTTTTTCGTAGTTGCCGCCGGCGGTGGTTAGCACCGCGCACCAGGAGTGGGCCCCTCGTAAACCGGTCGGCCACTGGGCGTGTAGTCTACGGCCATCGGAATGCCTTTGCTCCGCATGACCGCCATGCAGACGATCCCCTTTTTCGCCGCACGAGACGAAGTGTTTTTTATCCAGGTCGACATCCTGATAGGTTGGTTGCCGTTGTAGGTATAGGGGCCGATGATCCGCATGTTCGGGAGCAGCGCGCTGTTGACGAACCGGGCGGCCCAATGGATCGAGTTTTTGTAATATTGGCAGCGATCCATGTCGCCTTCAGATCCACGATCGAATCGCAGAATTTCCGGCAGTATTCGCGCCAGTCGTCGGGCAGGAACGGGTCTTGCACTTTGTAGGGGAGGATGAATTCGCAGAAGTGGTCGAAATTCAGATGTGCCGACCACGGCGACGTCTTCCAGGTCGCGAAAGCGCTGTCGATGTTTTTAATCAGGTAATCGGCCTTGATTACCTGGATGTCGGGTCTCAGGGATTCCTGTTTGAAAGGCATCTCTTTCGAAATCTTTTCGAGGGCGGGGACTTTGAACTTTTCCCAGTCCAGATTCCGGGCCATGTTGAAATCCGTTTTCGATAGCTCCAGGAACGACGTGTCCAGCGGGATCGCCATCACCGAGTCGGCCTTGTCGCAAAAAACGGTTGGCCAGAACGGAGTCGACGCTGTAATGCCCCGGCATGTTCGTAATCAAGTAGACTGCGGCACGGTATTTCTGGCTGTCGGCCGGATTTTTGTTTGTAGTGGTCGAGCACCCGTTCCAGTTCGGCCCGGTTGTCGCCTGCCAGGTTGAGCGCCCATTCCAGCGTAAATTCGCGTTGAGCGCAGCAGCAAAGAAGTATTCCCGATAGGAGTACGACTGATAGATAAAAAATGGCGCATTTTTAATATTAAATAGGTTGAGTTCTGGATCGGCCCGGACACGGCCGGGAACGATCCGGCGGGTACGGGCGGTTAATTGATTGCAAGATAAGAAAATAGCGAAACGATCGTACATATCGTCGGTTTTATGCGCCGACGGAACGGCGTTCGTGGCGGGGTTCGTTTCGTTTGTCGTGAAATCCCGGTTTCGGAATCCGTTCCGGTTGCCGGATTCCGTCCCTGACCGTCGCGGCGTGCGTCTTTGTCCGGGTCGGCTCTTCGCCGCTTCCGCCTTTTTTTGCGGGAGACGCAAGATGTGCGGTCTGCGTTTTGTAATTTTTGTCGCGCGGCGCTTCCGGATCGGTTTTGGGGGCTTCCCGGCGGGATTTCTGCCGGAAAACGGAGCCGGTTTTTTCTGACGGGAGCGGCGGAGCGAACGAAATTTGCGCAGCGCGTTGAAAAGTGGGATAAAAGAGCTTTTTTATATTTTCGGAAGATTGAATAAATTCAAGACGGTTTGCCGTATTGACCGATTTGTTCTTGAAAAAGAGCGCGTTTTTTCAATTTTTAATGCTATTTTTGCAATATTATCTTGTTATATGTTGCGTCATTTCAGGACAAATGATGTACATTTGCAAAATAAAAATAATAATACCGCATGTTGGATACGTGGCATGGACTTGAACGCGTAATAAAGTGACATCGGGTTGTCTGTAAACTCGTTCGCCTTGAATATCGGTTTAAAGAGGAGTGAAAACCTCTACCAGATAAAACGAGGCAATAACGGGATCAGCCGCGACCTGGCGAACCTGATTACGACCAAGTATCCGACGGTAAGCAAGGGGGTGGCTGTTGACCGGCGAAGGGGATATGTTTATCGAATCGCAGCCGGCGACCGTCCCCGAAGGAGGCGGAGTGCCTTATTACGGATGGACGTGCTTTCGGCCGTAGAGTCCGACTTGCGTTCCGAACCGCGTTTCCGGATCAATGTCCCGTTGTTCAACGACTGCGATCTCGCCGCCCTGAATATCGGGACGGCCATGCAACCCGAGATTCCGGCGGGTCGATCGTCATTCTGAAAAAGTGGACGGTTCCGGCCATTATTCCCGGGGAGGCTTATCTGGTGGTGACCCAGTATTTCCGGGGAATACGCATTATCCGTTTCGGCGAAGATCCGACCGATATCCAGCTGCTGGCGAGTAATACCAAACAGTACGATCCCATTTCGATCCGCAGCAGCGAAATTACGAAGCTGTTTATCGTAAGGGGGATTATCATCAAAAAAGTTTGTAAGATTATGTTTTCGGGAATTGTAGAGACGACGGGGCGGATCGTGGCGATCCGCGAGGAGCGGGGAAACCGGCATTTCACGCTGGAATGTCCGTTTACCGGGGAGTTGAAGATCGATCAGAGCGTCGCGCATAACGGCGTGTGCCTGACGGTTGTGGAGTTGGACGGCTCCCGCTATACGGTCACGGCGATCCGCGAGACGCTGCTCAAGTCGAACCTCGGAGGGCTGACCGAAGGCGATTTGGTCAATCTGGAGCGCAGTATGCGGCCCGACGCGCTGCTGGACGGTCATATCGTGCAGGGGCATGTCGACCAGACGGCGCGCTGTACGGCGATCCGCGAGGCCGACGGCAGTTGGTACTATACGTTCGAATACGATCCGTCGGCGGGCAATATCACGGTCGAAAAAGGGTCGGTCGCCGTGAACGGGGTCAGTCTGACGGTTGTCAATTCGGCCGAGGTTCGTTTCAGGTGGCGATTATCCCTACACGCACGAGCATACCAATTTCCATACTTTTCGGGTGGGAACGGTCGTTAACCTGGAGTTCGATATCGTCGGTAAATACATTACCAAATTGGTGAAACAATATATCAAGGCGTGAGTTTCCCGCCGCCGGAACGAAGCGCCGCGACCCGGGTCGCGGCGCTTTCGCTTTTCCGGATAATCGCCAAAGGGCTGCCGGGTGTGCTACTTTGGCTAAAAATAGCTATATTTGTTCGAAATACCGGTTCGTACGACCCGTAATCCGATCAATTCCTGGAATCGAAATGATGAATTCGCTTTTACTGTTGTTTGTCCGATGGGACGTGCATCCGACCCTGTTTACGTTCGGGCCGGTCGAGATCCGCTATTACGGTCTGATGTGGGCGCTGGCGCTCGGAATCAGCGCCTATATATTCAGTAACCTGATCAAACGCGAGGGGTACAGCGACAAGATGTTCGATTCGATCTTCTGGTACGGCGTCCTGTCGACGATCATCGGCGCTCGTCTCGGGCACTGCTTGTTTTACGATCCGGGTTATTACCTGACCCATCCCGTCGAAATCCTGTATATTCACCAGGGGACTGGCCAGTCACGGAGCCGCCGTCGGGGCTGCTCGTCGGGCTGTGGCTCTTTTCGCGGAAAAACAAGATGCCTTACATGGGTCGCTGGGACCGCATCGCGATTGCCGTCTGCATTGCCGGCGCGCTGGTGCGGATCGGGAACCTGATGAATTCCGAAATTGGCGAGGCGACTTCGCTGCCGTGGGGATTCGTTTTCGTAAGGGCCGGAGAGACCGTGCCGATGCACCCGACCCAGATCTACGAGGCGCTCGCCTACTTGATCCTGTTCGTCGTGCTGTGCTGGATGTATTACCGCAAGGACGTCGCCCGGAAGCGGCCCGGCGTGATGTTCGGTATCTTCCTGATCGCGCTGTTCGGCTTCCGTTTTTCGTCGAATTCATCAAGAATCCGCAGGAAGAGTTCGAACGTGGCATGTTGTTGGATATGGGACAGTGGTTGAGCGTCCCGTTCGTGATTCTGGGCGTCGTCATCCTGTACCGGGCGTTTAAACGTCCTGCAAAAGAACTTTCTAAGAAAACGAAATAATGGATCAGGTCAGTAATTTGTGTATAACGCGCTGGCGAAGCGTCAGGGCGTTGTCCTGCCGGGGGATCGGAACGCTGTATGCGGTGACGGTTCCCGCAGAAATGCAGAAGCCGGGCGTCGTAACGCCGCCGGTCAACCGGGTGGAACTCGTAACGGACGAACTGCCGGGGATTCCGCACATCGTGGATCTGATCGCTGGGTACGACCAGACCGATCCCGAACAGGCGCGGGAGATCTATAACCGCTGGCTCGCCGAAAACTGCTCGGAGGAGGAGTGACGATCGGGGCGGTGGGCAATATCCGCGAGGGGCGTTTTTACGCCCGATCCCGGCCTGGAGGAGGCGTTGAATCCGGTGGATACGGGCGCGGTGCGCCTGCCCGGGCGGATCGATGCGAAACGGGTGGCGATGTGGGTCGTTTTCGCGGTGCTGATCGGCGTCGGAATTTCGGTCGGCGCGATCGTGTGGTACGAATACAGCGAACAGATGCGGGATCGTGCGGCTGTCCGAACAGCCCGTATTGCCGGCGTCTGTCCCGGCCGCGCCGGATTCTCCGGCCGTGAAGGTTCCTGCGGCGGCCGGTTCCGATTCCTCGGCCGGAGAGTCCGGCGCTTCGGCGGAGTGGATTCGTCTGCCGCCGTGCCGCGAAACAGCCCGAACCGTGCGCGAGCCGGCGACCGTTCCTGCGGCAAAATTAGTTCCTGCGACTGCTGCGATGCACTATTACGTGATCGTGGGTACTTACAGCACGGATCAGAATGCCGAAGTTCATCGCGTCGGCCAAAAGAAAATGATAAACTGGAATATGCGAAAATCCCCGATGCCGAACGGAAAGATTCTGGTTTCCGTTTTTCGGGGCTACGGCCGAAACCGAGGCGAATCGGATGAAGAACGAGGTGTCCGGCCTGTTCCCGGATGCGTGGGTTTTCAAATCCAAATCCGCACGATAGCTTCCGGTGCGAAGACGAAAACGGCCTGTTCCTTTCGAAAGGAACAGGCCGTTTTCGTTCTTGCGAGCGGGGTTTACAGTCCGAAATGACGCAGCGCTTTGGCGATTCCTGCGCGGTCGACGCCGGTGGTGACGTAGTCCGCCGCCCGTTTGACTTCGTCCGCCGCATTTCCCATCGCGACTCCGATTCCTGCGTGGCGCAGCATCTCGATATCGTTCTGGCCGTCCCCGAAAGCCATCGTTTCGGCGAGGTCGATTCCGTGCGCGCGGATCATCGCGTCGATTCCGAGTCGTTTGCTGCCGCCTGCCGGGACGACGTCGATGAAGTACGGGTTCCAGCGCGTCGAGTCGCAGTGCGGGAGCAGAATCCATCAGCGTGCGTTCCTGTTCGGGGCCTACGAACGCCATGAGTTGGTAAATGTCGTTGTGCAACGCGGTTTCGGCCGGGACGACCGGCGGATCGGCGAAATTGATCAGTTTTTGCGAAACTTTCACTTTGTCGTCGATCCGGTTGATGTACATCCGGTGCTCTTCGATGAACAGGCAGCCGAACGGGTCGCGGGCGAGCAGGTCGACAGTCGTTCGGATATCTTTCCGCACGGATGCAGTTCTGGTAGATCACGCCGCGGTCGTCGTAACAGTACTGGCCGTTCAGCGTGATGTAACCGTCGAATGCGAGTCCGCCGAGGTTGTTCAGGTCGGCGTGGTGACGCCCGGTGGCGATGAACAACTTGATTCCCCGGGCGCGCAGTCTTTCCAGCGCTTGTACCGTCGACGGGGGAACCCGGTGGGTTTTGAAACTTACCAGCGTGCCGTCGATGTCGAAAAAATACCGCTTTAATCATGGTCGTTGCGTGTTTGCCGGCCGGATGCCGGTTTTTATTTGTGCGGCAAAGATAAAGAAATTAATTTTGCCGCAGGATTTTGCCGTTTACTGGCGGGACCGATTACGAAATCATGCTGAAAACGAACTATCATACCCATACCGCCCGTTGCCATCATGCCGTGGGCAAAGCGATGAAGATTACGTGCAGAGCGCCATTGCCGGCGGGTTCGAGTACTCGGATTTTCCGACCATACGCCGTGGAAATACGATTCTCCTTTTTGTTCCGGAAGTGCGGATGATGCTCGACGAACTGCCCGGCTATCTGGCGAGCGTGCGCGCCCTGCGCGAGAAATACCGCGATCGGATTGAGATCAGGGTCGGACTCGAGTGCGAGTATTTTCCGGAATACATGCCCTGGCTTTGGGAGACGATCCGTCGCGAGCGGCTGGATTACGTGATTTTTCGGCAATCATTTTTACGAATCGGACGAGCGATATCCTTATTTCGGTATGCACACCCGGACGCTTGAAATGCTCGAAATGTACGAAGAGAGCGTACTCAAAGGGATGGAAGCCGGAATGTTTGCTTACCTGGCGCATCCCGATCTGTTCATAAACAGTTATAAAACGTTCGACGAGCACTGTGCCCGGATCAGCCGCCGGATTTGCCGCAAAGCATACCGGACGGGCCTGCCGCTGGAATACAACGTCAGCCTGCTCGGTTACCGGGAGGAGCGCGGAGGTTATGTTCCCGCATCCCGACTTCTGGAAAATCGCGGCCGACGAAGGGTGTACGGCCATCGTCGGCATGGATGCGCACGACAACCGGATGCTTGAGAATACGGTTTTACGAACGGGGGTGCGGGCGCTGCGCGAACTGAATATCAAAACCATCGATACCATTCCTTATTTCAGCTATTGACGCTTTCTATACGAACAGGGCCCGGATCACGTAATAACCCATTGCGAGCGATGCCGCCAGTTTCAATCCGGTACTCAGCAGAAATGCGACGAACGAACCGATCGCTACCCGGACGGCTTTCCGGAGATCGTCGCGGTCGTACAGCAGTTCCCCGATCAGCGCGCCCGCGAAAGCCCCGACGATCAGCCCTGCCGGCGGGAAAAACAGCAGTCCGACGATCATACCCACCGTCGATCCGGTCGCGGCGTATATCGATCCGCCGAAACGCCTGGCCAGGTAGCCGGGCAGCAGATAATCAATGCCGAGACTATCAGCGTAACGGCCACCCATATCCACAGGAAGCGGCTGTCGAAACCGGCGTGTCCGCTCCAGCGCATCAGCAGCAGGGCGAGAAAGTTCAGCGGCGGCCCCGGCAATATCGGCAGGATGCAGCCGGCGACGCCGCCCAGCGTACAGAGGATCGCGAGAATGATCAACAGGGTATCCATTTTTTCGGATTTTTGTGATTTTTCCGAAATTTGCGGCATTCCTTCCAACGTCGGAGAGAAAAGGACTGCCGTAAACGGGTTGAAAAATTATGAAAATCTTTTTTGAAACCGTTGCATTTTTCGCGATTATTTTTCTAAATTTAAAAAGCTGTTTAGTGAATCTGAATCGAAGTCGAACCTAAAACTTTTTTCGATTATGAAGACATACACAACGCACGAGATCAAAAACGTAGTCCTACTCGGCGCCTCAGGCTCGGGAAAGACGACTCTGGCCGAGGCAATGGCTTTTTGACGGAAGGTGATCGACCGCCGCGGCAGTATCGAAAAACGACAATACGCTGTCGGACTACACGGAGGTCGAACATCTGTATAAACGGTCGATTTACCCGACGATCCTGTTCGCCGAGTACAACGGGTGTAAGCTGAACATCATCGATACGCCGGGTTTCGGACGACTTTTGCGGCGGGCTGTTTTCGGCGTTCAAAGTAGCCGACGTGGGCGTGATGTTGCTGAATGCGCAGAACGGTTTCGAAGTGGGGACGGAAATTCAGGCGCGCTATGCGCGTGCGCACGAGAAACCGATCATCGCCGTGATCAATCAATTGGACAGCGAGAAGGCTTCGTGGGAAAATACGCTCGAATCGCTGAGGGTGGCTTCCGGCGTGAAACCCGTGCTGGTGCAATATCCGGTCACTCCGGGGCCCGGTTTCGATGCGTTCGTCGATGTGCTGTTGATGAAAATGTACAAGTTCAAAGGCGATACCGGGATCCGCGAGGAACTCGAAATCCCCGAATCCGAAATGGAGCGGGCCCGCGAACTGAATCAAATACTGACCGAAGCGGCCGCCGAGAACGACGAGTCGCTGATGGAACTCTATTTCGACAAAGGCGTGCTGGACGCAGGACGAAATGCGTTCGGGGCTGAAACTCGGGTTGGCCCAAACGCGACTTGGTGCCGGTGTTCTGCGCTTCGGGCAAACGCGATATCGGGGGCGAAACGGCTGATGGAGTTTATTATCAACGTGGCTCCCGGCCCGATCAAGGCTCCCGCTTTCGGAACGTGGACGGCGGCGAAGTCCCGGCCGACAGCAAAGCTCCGACCGCGCTGTTCGTATTCAAAAAGCGCCGTCGAACCGCATCTTGGCGAGATGACCTTCTTCCGGGTGGTTTCGGGTCGGGTGGCCGAAGGCATGGAACGGATCAATTCTGAAAACGGGAAATAAAGAGAAGATATCGCAGTTGTTCTGCCGTGGCAGGCAAAGGGCGCGTCAAAGTGACGGAAATGGAGGCCGGGGACATCGGCTGCACCGTGAAACTATGAAGGGCACGCGTACGAACCAGACGCTGGCCGCCGCCGGATCGGGAATCGAGATCGAAACCGATCAAATTCCCGAACCCCGTTACCGGGCGGGCCGTCCGGTCGGTCAAGACGGAGAGGACGAAAAGCTCGGCGAGCTGCTGGAATCGGGCTCATTTCGAGGATCCGACGATCCTGGTCGAGTATTCGAAAGAACTGAAACAGACGATCGTGCAGGGCAGGCGAACACCACCTGAATATCCTGGAAATGGCAACTGGCGAATCAGAATAAGATCGACGTGGAGTTTTTCGCGCCGAAAATCCCTTACCGGGAAACGATTCCAAAGTGGCTGCCGCCGATTACCGCCATAAAAAACAGTCCCGGCGCGGGCCAATTCGGCGAGGTGTGGATGATAATCGAGCCTTATTTCGAGGGGATGCCCGATCCCGGGAAATATAAGGTGGACGGTGGGCGATTTGGTGCTGAATATCAAAACCAAAGAGGAAGTAGCGCTCCCGTGGGGCGGGAAGCTCGTATTTTGCAGCGCCGTCGTGGGCGGGGGCGATCGACGCCCGCTTCATGCCGGCCATCCTGAAAGGGATTATGGAGAAGATGGAAGAGGGGCCGCTGACCGGTTCGTATGCCCGCGATATCCGGGTGGTGGTTTACGACGGCAAGATGCATCCGGTCGATTCGAACGAGCTGTCGTTCAAACTGGCGGGCCGCAATGCTTTCAAGGAAGCTTTCAAAAAAGGCCGGCCCGAAGATTATGGAGCCGATTTACAGTGTCGAGGTGCTCGTGCCGTCCGACAAGATGGGCGACGTGATGAGCGATCTGCAGAACCGCCGCGCGATGATCGAAGGGATGAGCAGCGACAAGGGATTCGAGCGTCTCGTAGCCCGTTCCACTGGCCGAGATGTATCGTTATTCGACTACGCCTCAGTTCGCTGACCAACGGGCGCGCGACCTATTCGATGAAGTTCGCCTCTTACGAGCAGGTGCCGGCCGATGTGCAGGAGAAACTGCTGAAGGCGTATGCCGATACCGATAAAGACGAATAACCGCCGTCGCTTCGACAATTTCGGGGAAGTCTCGCGCGAGACTTCCCCGGTTTTTGCCGGGCGGCTTTTGGTTTTCCCGCCGTTTGTACGTACCTTGCATCGGTAAACGGATAAATGCCTGATTTATGATTGTCGATACGTTATCAGGATCGGGGCGGTACGACGCCCTGCATCCCCGGTTCAAAAAGCTTTCGATTATGCCGTCGCCCGAATGGATACGTTGGCTCCCGGAAATACGCCATCGACGGAGACGATCTGTATATCGTAATCAGCGAAGGTTGCTCCGGCCGGAGCGCAGGAAGCTCCTCTCGAAGCGCACGATCGATACATCGACGTACAGATCCCGCTCCGGGTTCGGGGCGAAGAGCGGTTCGGATGGCGTCCGCGCGAACGGTATTCTGCCCCGGGGCGAATTCGACGAAGCGGCGATATTGTTTTTTCGACGATAAGCCTTCGTGCTATGTGTCGCTGCATCCGGGGGAATTCGTCGTTTTTTTCCCGGAAGACGCGCACGCCCTGCTGATCGGCAGCGGCAATGTCCGGAAAGCGATCCTGAAGATCCGGGCTGTGTGAGAGCCGGCGTTCGCTATTCGAAAAGGCGGACGATCGCCTGTTTTTTTCTGCCTTAGGTAGGTGACCGGGAACGGAAGAAGGACACTTTTGTTCCCTGAGACGGAGTATATTTTCAGCGAGTCCGGACAGTTGCCTCTCATCAGTCCGACGGCGGTCTTTTTATCGAAAAGCGCTGAAATAGAGTTTACACTCTTTGTCGTCCCGGAGCAGAGCGCTGCGGTACAGGCCGCCGGCATAGAATGAGCCCAGTTTCGGGGACGGGGCGAGCAACAGCCGCCGTTTTTTCGAAAAAAAAGAGTCCGTCGCGGCTGCTCCCACAAGGTCAGGTTTCGGAAGTCGTAAATCACCATGTAATAGATGCTGTCGATCCGTTGTACGTCGATGTGCCAAGGGACGACGGCGGTGTCCGACAGCCGGCAATACTTTTTTCTGCCAATTTCTGCCATCGTCCGAGAACGAACGGCAAATGCTCCGGGATTCCCCGATATCGTTGACATACCACATGCAATACCGGCCGCCGATCTTTTGGATCGCGGGACTGACGATCATGCCTCCGGGGCCTTCGCGGACGACCGCCGGATCTTGGAGATCGATGACCGTTTCCCGTTCCGACCAGTGTATGCCGTCGGCGCTGTATTTTCGCAGGATGTATGTTTCGTCTCGCTGTGTGCGGCTGATGCGGTACCAGCACTCCAGCGTGTCGCCGTTCATCACCAGATGTGTGTCGGAAAAGAAATCCCGGTTCTCGATCTCGGTTTCGTTCAGGTCGTCGATCGGGTTGACCAAGTCGCCCGGCGTTTCCCAGTGTATGCCGTCGTGCGAGGCGTGGATGCACGGGTTTTCCCATCTGGCTCGGTAAGGAGGCAGGCCGTTCCAATCGCCGTCCGGCCCCAACGGGTAGGGCGTTTCCGCCATCCAGTAAGCATACCCGTTCCATCCTCCGGGAATGTATACCACCGAAGGATGGTAAGGTTGAGCGTTTCCTTCCGGCGTTTCGATGTTCAGCGGACTTTGGTTGTACGGTTCGAAAGCGAAATACCGATATACGTAGTCGATGGCGATCAATAGCGTGATTGCGAAAACGATATATCCGTATTTTACACTTGGTCCCCTAATTGGTTGCATGATGCAAAAGTAGACATATTTTCATACGTTGTATGCCGGATATAGGTAAAATCCAAATAAATTCCGTCCGAAAAAATTTGCAGATTCGAAAATTCGATATATATTTGCATTCGATTAATAGTTGTAATTAATACAAAATTGTAGATGATTCAGGATTTGCACCGTTATTTGATGGAATACGGCATCCGGCCTTCGTTGCAGCGGCTCGCGATCATGGAGTATCTCGTGACGCATCCGACGCATCCGACGGCCGACGAGATCCGCCGTTACGGCGCTCAGTCCGTCGATGCCGACGCTTTCCAAAACGACGGTGTACAATACCCTGAAGTTGCTGGCTGCGCACCGCGCGATCCCTGTTGCTCGATATCGACGAGCGGAACAGCCGTTTCGACGGGGATGTTTCTCCGCATGCGCATTTTCGTTGCCGGAGCTGCGGCGCGGTTTACGATCTGCCGTTGGCGGTCGATCCGGAAGCGTTGGAGGTGAGCGATCCGCGTCACGAAGTCGACGAAGTGCAGGTCTATTATAAAGGCTGCTGCGAGCGTTGCCGGAAAAATCGAACTAGTGGGTAAAATGAAATAATAACAGAATCAATCACTTAAAAACTTGATGGCTATGAAAAAGAAATTTATTTGTACGGTTTGCGGTTATGTTCACGAAGAGGGATGCAGCTCCGAATTTTGTCCGCAGTGTAAACAACCCGCGTCGAAATTTAAGGAAGTGGTCGAAGGAGAAGCGCTGACGTGGGCCGACGAACATGTGATCGGCGTGGCCAAAGGCGTAGACGAAGAGGTGCTCGAGGGTTTGAGAGCGCATTTTGCCGGCGAAGTGCAGCGAGGTGGGCATGTACCTGGCGATGAGCCGTCAGGCCGACCGCGAGGGCTATCCTGTTCGTTGCCGGGCGTTCAAGCGTTACGCGTGGGAGGAGGCAGAACATGCGTCGAAGTTTGCCGAACTGCTGGGTGAAGTGGTTTGGGATACCAAGACCAATGTGAAAGCCCGGATGGAAGCCGAAAGCGGCGCCTGCGAAGATAAGAAACGGATCGCTACCCGTGCCAAACAACTGGGACTGGATGCCATTCACGATACCGTCCACGAAATGTGCAAAGACGAAGCGCGTCACGGAAAAGGTTTCGAGGGGACTTTACAACCGTTATTTTAAATAACGATTCGAAAACGGGATTTGACGGGCGGGGCCTCGTGGCTCCGCCCGTTTTTCGTGTGCCGCGGGGTCGGATTTATTCGTCGGGCGGGGCTGTCCGGGATGCCGGGCACCGGATCGTTCGCACGAATGGAATCGTTGCGGAACGGAGGCGGATTTTGTTTCCGAAAAATTATTAACTTTATCGCACGAACCTAACAGGGATGAATATGGAAGAGGTTGAGAAAGAGATTGATCTGGATGCCGAATATTACCAGCCGTTTTTGGATCTGGCGCGTTCGGTATTCGACGACGAGGTTTTCGGGGTGGTGCGTTCGGCATTGTGTCTGGCGGTCGACCGGTTGAAAGGGCTGGTTCGTCACGACGGGACGCCTTTCGTTACCCATTCGATCAATACCGCGATGATCGTGATTCAGGAGGTGGGACTCGGGCGGAATTCGACGGTCTCGACGCTGCTGCACGATGTGGTGCGCCTGCAGTTGATGGATGTTCATAAGCTCGGGAATCATTTCGGAAAACAGTGCGTCGGCATCTTTGCAGGGGGTTGTGCAACATCTCGGACGTCGATCCGAAAGTGGCCAACGACCAGGTCGATAATTTCCGGGAGCTGATCGTTTCTTATTCGACCGATCCCCGCGTGATTCTGATCAAGCTGGCCGACCGGCTCGAAGTGATGCGCCGTCTGGAGATTTTTTCCGCCGGAGAAACGGGCCAAAAAAATCGTGGGAAAGCCTGAACCTGTATGCCCAGATCGCGCATAAGCTGGGATTGTACAATATCAAATCCGAACTGGAGGATCTCGCCCTGATGCACCTGGAACCGGACGATTACGAGTACATCCGCAAGCGGATTGAACGAAACGGCCGCCGAACGCGAGGTATTTATCCGCCGGTTCGTGCGCCCGATCGAAGAAAAATGCGGCATCTCGGGTTCAAATACCATTTGAAAAGCCGTACCAAGTCGATCTATTCGATTTGGCGCAAAATGAAGCGATGCGAATCGGCTTCGACGAGGTGTTCGACCTGTTCGCGATCCGGATTATCATCGACTGCAGGAGCAGGAGAAGGCGCAGTGCTGGGCGATCTATTCGATCGTCACCGATTTTTATACGCCGAATCCCGACCGGATGCGGGACTGGATATCCATCCCGAAGTCGAACGGTTACGAATCGCTCCATACGACGGTCGTTTCCAATGAGGGCGCTGGGTCGAGATACAGATTCGCAGTGAGCGGATGGACGAGGTCGCCGAACGCGCGTGGCGGCCCATTGGCGTTACAAAGGCGTCAGCGGCGGAACGATGGGAAACCGAGAGTGGTTCACCAAGCTGCGCGAGATCATGGAGACGACTCAGCCGCAGGAGATCGCGCAGAAGTTTGATGCAAAGCTGTCGTCCGGCGAAATCTTCGTGTTCACGCCGAACGGCGACCTGCGCAAACTGAGCGAAGGGGCCACCGTGCTCGACTTCGCGTTCGATATCCATACCAATCTCGGAGCTACCTGCGTCGGCGGTAAGGTGAACCACCGTAACGTGTCGTTCCGCGAAGTGCTGCGCAACGGCGATATCGTCGAGATACTGACGTCGAAAACCCAGAAACCGAAAGCCGATTGGCTGAATATCGTCACCACGAGCAAAGCGCGCAACAAGATCCGGGCCTACATGCGCGAGGAGCAGGCCAAGGCGGCCAGTCTCGGGCGGAGGAACTCGAACGCAAAGATCAAGAACTGGAAACTCTCCATCACGATGGACGACGCCGTGATGGTGCTGAGCAAATACTACAAATTGCGGACGGGAACCGAGCTGTACGGGCAGATCGCACAACAGAAGATCATCCTGCCCGACATCAAGGAGATCCTGACCCGCCACCTGAACGGGACGCTGGACGACGGGCATCCGTTGAAAGCTCCGTCGGCCGCGAAGATCGTTTCGACAACGACGACGCGCTGATTATCGACAATTCGCTAAAAGTAATATCGAATACAAACTGGCCAAGTGTTGCAATCCGATCTTCGGGGACGAAATATTCGGTTTCACGACGATCAACAGCGGGATCACGATCCACCGGCAGGATTGCCCGAACGCCCAGCGGCTGAAGGAACGTTACCCTTACGGGTGTTGCCGGCGCGCTGGCAGCAGAACGCGGCGAAGGGCGCGTTCGTCGCGACAAGTGCGTATCCAGGCCGAAGATGCGACCGGCCTGGTGAATAAAAATCGCCGAAGTGATCAACCGCGACCTGAAGATCAATATCCGTTCGATGAGCCTGAACTCGTCGGGAGGGAATGCTCTCGGGTTGATCAACATCGAGGTGACCGGTACGCAATTGGTCGATGCCGTCGTCTATTCGCTGATGCGAATTAAAGGGGTGCAGAAAGTGTTCCGGGTAAATAAAACCGCAGAGATGCCGGCTTCCACGCATATTTCTCTCAGCGAACTGCAGGCGCTTATCAAGCGCGGATCGACAACGCCCATCCGCTGCCGTACTGGGTGACAGCGGAGATCAGCGAACTGAAGGTGAACTATTCCGGCCACTGTTACATCGAATTGGTCGAAAAAGGCGGGGCGAACCATGTGCCCAAAGCGAAAGCGAGCGCCGTGATTTGGCGCAGCGGTTATCCGATGATCGCGTCCTATTTCCAGGGAGCGACGGGCCAGGTCCCGCAGCGGGGCTGAAGGTGCTGGTCAAGGTGGTCGTTTCGTACCACGAACTTTACGGATTGTCGCTGCAGATTACCGATATCGACCCGACCTATACGCTCCGGCGACATGGAGCGCCAGCGACAGGAGACGATCCGGCGGTTGCGACAGGACGGCGTGTTCGACATGAACCGCGAGTTGCCGCTGCCTGCGGCGATTCAGCGGATTGCGGTGATCTCGTCGCGGAATGCGGCGGGTTATCAGGGATTTTATGAAGGAGATTTCATCCTCTCCCTACGGATTCGAAATTACGTTGTTCGACGCTTTCATGCAGGGGCCGAAGCCGAGGAGTTGATCGTCCGGGCATTGGGCGAGGCGGCCGACCGGGCGGACGGTTTTCGATGCGCTGGTGCTGATCCGAGGGGGCGGTTCGCAGAGCGATCTGGGGTGCTTCAACAGCTATCGGCTGTGCTGTTACCTGGCGCAGTTCCCGTTGCCGGTGATCGCCGGGATCGGACATGATAAAGACCAGAGCGTGGCCGATCTGGTTGCGGACGTTTCGTTGAAAAACGCCGACTGCCGTGGCCGTGTACCTGAAAACGGGATGGCCGAATTCGATGCCGGACTCGACGATATGAGGAAGGAACTGAAGGAGGCGGCACAGGCGTTTTTCCTGCAGCGGCGCAGCGCGTTGAGGGATGCGGCGTTCGCGCTGAACCGGATTTCGACGCAGGGGACGCAGGCGGTGCGGCTGCGGCTGGAACAGTTGCGCGGTGCGCTGCGGCATGGGCGAAAAGCCAAGCGATCCGCCGCCGGGAAGACCGCACGGCGGCGCTGCAGGCGCAATTGCGACAATCGGCTCGTTTTGCCTTTTCGGACGCGAATTTCCGACTCGATAATTTGTCGGCCATGCTCAGACACCGCAGCCGGGAATACGTCGCATCCCGTACGAAAGCGTTATCTTTGCTGGCGACCTGGCGGCTACGCGCGATCGGACCGGATTCTCGACATGGGGGTTTGCCGTCGTGCGCAGCGGCGGAATATCGTGACCGATCCGGTCGGCTTGCAGGCGGGCGATTCGGTAGAGATCGTGATGAAACGCCGGACGATAGAAGCAGAAATCAAAAATCAAATAGATGGAAAAATCGAAAATTACATATGCGCAGGCGATCGCCGAAGTGGAGCAGATCTCGAGCGGTTTAACAATGAGCAGATGAACGTCGACGAACTGGGCGCTCAGGTCAAACGGGCCGCCGAGCTGATCCGGTTGTGCAAGGAACGGCTGCGAAAAGCCGAAAAGAGGTCGACGAGGCCCTGAAAGAGGAGGAATAGCCCGATGAAGCAATTGATCCGATTCGTATTGCGGCATGTAGCCGCGCCGTTATATCCAGCGGGTGGTGCACCTTGCACGCCGCTTGTGGGGTTATTTTACGCCGGGAGCCGGGTTCAGTGCCCGGTGCGGCAACCGTTACCGGAAATTCATGCCCTACGGATACGTCAATTCGCGTGAAAATGCGTTGTGTCCGCATTGCCTGGCGCTCGAGCGGCACCGACTGATGTGGCTGTACCTGCAAAACGAAACCGACTTTTCGAAGCGCCCGCGCGGGTGTTGCATATCGCTCCGGAGTATTGCTTCCTGAAGCGGTTCGGTCGGCTGCCGCAGTTGGATTACGTGACCGCCGATCTGGGTCGCCGTTGGCGAAGGTTAAGATGGATGTGCAGCGAATCCTGCTTCCGGACGGGGAGTTCGACGTGATCTTCTGCAACCACATTTTGGAGCACGTCGACGACGACCGGCAGGCGATGGGAACTTTTCCGCGTGATGCGTCCGGGAGGCTGGGGATCATGTTGTCGCCGGTCAATCCCTGACCGCGAGACGACTTACGAAGATCCGTCGATCACCGATCCCGTGCAGCGTGAACTCCATTTCGGACAAAAGATCACCTGCGCGATTACGGCAGGGATTACGGCGAGCGCTTGGCCGAAGCCGGGTTCGATGTCGAAGAGATCGACTACATCCGTTTCCTCAGTCCGGAAGCGGCGGCGTTGTACGGGCTGCGTTCGGAAATGATCTACCTCGTTCGGAAGGAATAAGGCTGGTTCGGGAAAAACGAACGCCTCTCTGCCGGAATGTACGTATCCGGCCGGGAGGCGTTTTTGTATCGGGCGGCGTCTTGCGTCAATCGATCGGTTCTGCGTCGAATTTCTGGATGTCGATGCCGACCGACAGTTTTTCGATCTGCGGCAGCAACGTCGTGAAATGCTTGGTCGCTTCGTGCGGCGAGCACTTCGGCGTTCTGCCAGACCTCGATGATCGCCAACCGCATCGGGTCGGTGGGATGCAAGTAAAATTCGTAGGAGATGTTGCCCGATTCCTGCTGCGAGGCTGTCGTAAGCGCTTCCAGCAGCGGCAGTACCTGCGGGCGGTTTTCTTTCGGAGACCGTAATGGTTACGATAATGTTGATCATGGTATTTCGTTTTAAGTTAAACGTCGTTTCCGTTTAAACCGGGGCGTTGTTGAACGCCTCGGCGATCTGGTCGGCGATTTGGTCGACCGCCTGGGCCAGCTTTTGCCGCCGATCATCATCTTCATCATCATGTTCAGTTGCACATGCAGTACGATGCGCATCGGGTGTCCTGCTCGTCGACGCTGACCAACTGCACCCAGAACGTGAAATCCATCGGGGAGCCGTCTTCGCCGGTCACTTTGACCAGCTTGTGCGGCTCTTTCTCGACGATCCGCAGGCTGACGGGAAACCCCTTCGCCTTGAACGAGCAGGTATTCTCCTCCGCCGTCCAGCCTTCCACTTTGTCGGCCAGTACCGGCGTGAGGTTGTCGAAGCGCGACAGGACGCTGTAAATCATCGAAGCCGGCCGCCGGATCCGGACGTGTTTGCTTACGTATTTCTCCATTTTCGTGCCGCTTATTTTTTCCAGTTCGCCGGGTCGCGGCGCCACTCCCTTCAGGGTCTGCAATTCGTCTTCGTGGACGTAGCCCTGGTTGACAGCCAGTTCGATCATCGTTTTTGTAGTTGCTCAGTGTGTCGAGCTTCACGTCCGCTCCGGCGAAATTTTCTTCGGCGGTCGGAAAACCGTAGGTGAAGATCGCGACCATGCCCAGCACGTCGCATCCCCCCTCGCGCAGCGCTTCGACGGCGCTCAGGCTGCTGCCGCCGGTGGAACCAGGTCTTCGACCACGACCACTTTGGCTCCCGGCCAGTATTCGCCCTCGACCTGGTTGGTCAGCCCGTGCGATTTCGGCGAGCTGCGGACGTAGATAAACGGCTTGCCCATTTTTTCGGCGACCAGTACGCCGTGCGCGATAGCTCGGTGGCTACGCCGGCGATGATGTCTGCGTCGGGATATTTTTCGGAGATGATCTTTACGAATCCTTCGTAGATTTCCTTCCGGACGGCCGGATAGGAGAGGATCTTGCGGTTATCGCAGTAGATGGGCGAATACCAGCCCGACGCCCAGGTGAAATGATTTGTCGGATTTAATTTAATTGCCTTAATTTGTAACAGACTTTCAGCGACTTTTTTGTCTAAATCACACATTATTACCATGTATAAAGTTTATATTGAAAACAGTGCCGTGCTGTTCGCGCAGCAGCTTCCGGCCGATCCGCAGGGCGAAGTATTCCGGGTGGCTCCCGGCGAAACGCCCGCTATTACAAAGTTCTTGCAAAACTTCAATTTACCAAAAAGTTATACGTAATATCCGAAAATATTGAGCGTATTTTCGACGAATTCCGGCATCGCTGCCTTTTATCGAGGCGGCCGGCGGTTTGGTGGTCGACGATGCGGCGAAAGTGCTGATGATTTTCCGCAACGGCCGCTGGGATTTGCCGAAGGAAAACTCGAACCGGGCGAACGGATCGAAGACTGCGCCGTGCGGGAAGTCAGCGAGGAGTGCGGTCTGCGAATCGAAGAACTGCAACGGAAAGAGCCGATCACGCACACGTTCCACTGTTACCGGATTCGGGAGCAGTGGGTGCTGAAACGGACGGCTTGGTATCACATGCGCTACGTCGGAGGGCAACGACCGCAGCCGCAGACGGTCGAAGGGATTACCCGGGCCGAATGGATCGCGCCCGAACGGGTGCCCGAACTGCTGAGCGGCACCTATTATACGATCGGCGACGTTTTTCGGGAAGCCGGTTATCCGGTGCGGTAGGGCTGCCGGATACTAAACGTTCGAACGATGAAAAGAGGTCTGTTCTTTGTACTGAAAGCCGTATGCTGCGTATGGATGGTTTTGCCGTACGGCTGTTCTTCCGAAAAAACGATGATAAGATGAGTGCTGACCATGTACTGACCGATGCCGAACGATCGGCGGGGATACTGACGCCCGAGGTAATGTGGAAAATAAAGAGGGTCGGCAGCGCCGTCCTGCCCGACGCCGTACCGTGCTTTATACGGTTACGACCTACGACATGAAAGAGAACAAGGGAGTGACCAATATCCGTTCGGCGCCGGTATCCGGGGGCAAATGGATCCGGGGTCACCGATCCCGGCAGCAACGAGTCGTCGCCTCAGTGGAGCGCAGACGGACGTACGATCTATTTTATTTCCGACCACGGAGGCAGCGACCAGGTTTGGTGTGCGGCTCCGGACGGGAACAACCGTCGTCAGGTGACCGACATCTCCGGCGGCGTCGAGGGCTTTTCGGTCGCTCCGTCGGAGAACCGGCTGATGTACGTCGCCCGGGTGCCGGTCGAAAAGCGCAGTTCGCCGGAAATTTATCCCGATCTGGGACCGTTCGAAGGCGAAATTTACGACGACCTGATGGAGCGCCACTGGAATTATTGGGACGACGGGAGCTACCGTCATATTTTCATCGCTCCGCTGACGGGCGGCGCGAAAGTGACCGGAGGGACGGATATTATGCCGGGCGCGCCGGGATGCCCCGACGGCGCCTATTTCGATATTTCCGGAAATCGCGTGGGAACCGCGCCGGAACCCAATGGCCTATACCTGTAAGAAGCTGACCGGGAAAGCGTATGCGCTCAGCACCGATTCGGACGTGTACCTTTACGACCTTGCGTCCGGGCAGACGCGCAACCTGACCGAAGGGATGCCCGGGTACGACAAATATCCGGTTTTCTCGCCGGACGATTCGATGTTGGCGTTCACCAGTATGGAGCGGGCCGGGAACGAGTCGGACAAGAGCCGACGTTCGTCGAAACGCTGGCTACCGGCGAAAAACGCTACCTGACCGGAACTTCGATTACAATGCGGGAAACGTGCGTTGGGACGGAACGGGACGTTGTATTTCATTGCGCCTGTGCGGGGAACCTATCAGGTGTGCCGGGTCGACCTGGCGGACGATTCGGTGCGCGTGCTGACCGCAGGGGCGCACGATGTCAATGCGATTACGCTGAACGGGGGCGAACTGGTCGGCGAAGTGACTTCGCTGTCCGCTCCGACCGAACTTTTTCAGGATCGATCCGGCGGACGGAACGATGACCCGGATCACGAATACCAATCCGGAAATCTACGATCATATCCGGATGGGGAGGTGCGCGAACGTTGGATACGGACTACCGACGGCCGGCAAATGTTGACGTGGGTCGTGCTGCCGCCGGATTTCGATTCGACCGAACGCTATCCGGGCGCTGCTGTACTGTCAGGGAGGACCGCAAAGCGTCGTAAGCCAGTTCTGGAGTTACCGTTGGAATTTGCAGTTGATGGCGGCGCAGGGATACGTGGTCGTCGCACCGAACCGGCGCGGCGTGCCTTCGTTCGGACAGCAGTGGCTGGATCAGATTTCGGGCGATTACAGCGGGCAGAATATACGCGATTACCTGAGCGCGATCGACGATGTGGCCGCGGAACCGTGGGTGGACGGCGGCCGGTTGGGCTGCGTCGGGGCGAGCTACGGCGGATATTCGGTGTTTTTTCTGGCCGGGCATCATCAAAAACGCTTCAAAGCTTTTTATAGCCCATTGCGGGATGTTCAATCTGGAGAGCATGTACGGGGCGACCGAGGAACTATGGTTTCCGAACAACGATCTGGGCGGTCCGTACTGGAGCGACGACACGACGGCGCAGCGGTCGTATGCCAATTCGCCCCATAAGTTCGTGAAAAATTGGGATACTCCGATTCTGATTTTTTCGGGTCAGGGCGATTTTCGGATTCCGTATACCGAGAGCTTGCAGGCCTTTACGGCGGCCCGGCTGATGGGGGTGCCGAGCCGGTTGGTGTCGTTCGAAGACGAGGCCCACCAGATTTTCAAACCGCAGAATTCTTTGGTTTGGAACCGGGAGTTTTTTCGGATGGCTCGATAAATATTTGAAGCATACGGAGACCGATTCGGCGCAGTCCCCGATTCGTCGAAAGATAACCCGGAACAGGATTTTTTCTCCGGATAATACGGAGAAAGCGAAAAAAACAAGCGGGGCGGACTTCGAAGTCCGCCCCGCTCGGGTTATAGGATCGGATGTCCGATTCCCGGTTCCGTTAGAAGAATTTCACACGGTTGTCGGTGATCTTGCTCTGTTCGGTCAACGCCTGGTTGACGCGCTCCATAATATAGGCCTGCGCGCTCGCTTCGAGGCGTACCTTTTTCGCTTTCCGGGGTTACGTTGTCCACTTTGGCTCTCGAAGTTACGTCGAACAGGAAGACGCCTTTCTGTCCGGCAACGGGTTTCGACAGCGTATTTTCCTTCGCTCCGGTAACGGCTCCGATCAACTTCGGTTCTACGCCGACGCTTTCGATGTAGAACGAGTTGAAGTCGATGTTAGCCGCTTCTTTGACTTCCAGGTTCAGTTTGATGCCACTTCGGCCAGCGAGCTTCCGGTCATCTCCTGAGCCAGGATTTCGCCTTTTTTCTGTTCGCGCAGGATCGAAACGATCTGCGGAGATACGGTTTCGAGCGGTGCGATTCCGTCTTCCGAAACGCCGGTGATGGCGGCGATTACGTAATTGCCGTCCACTTCCATGATGGCGGATACGTCGCCTTTGTTTCCGTTATAGGCCCAGCGGACGATTTCACGCGAATTGTTGATGCCGCTGACGTTGCGGTCGGGATTTTTGATCAGTACGACCCGTTTCGACAGCGAATTGTCCGTAGCCGCTTTTTTCGAAGTTTTCGTACGATCCGGCCGCTTCGCTGATGAATTTGCTGGCGTTGGCGTAGATGGTTTGCTGGGTCGTTTCGCTCGGTTCGATTTTATAGGTGATCGTGGCCAACTGCACTTTTTCTTCTGGTTCGCTCTTGTAGGTTACCTGTCCGACATGGATACCGAACTGCGTCTGACGGTGAAATAGTCGCCCTTGTGCGTTTCCAGGACGGCTTCGCTGAATTCCGGAACCATCTGTTCGGGCTGGAAGACGCCCAGGTCGCCGTCTTTCGCTTTCGCTCCGGGGCTCCTGCGAATAGGTCGCCGAAAGTTCTGCGAAGGAGGCGCCGCCTTCAGCGCGTTCAGAATGCTGTCCGCAGTGGCCTTCTGGTCGGCTCCGATCAGGATGTGACGCGCTCCGACCGAGTCCGGCAGCATTTTGAATCGGCCACGCGGGCCATCGTGTACATGTCTCCTTCTTTGGTCGGGCCGTACATTCCGTTGCTGTTCGCTCCGAAGGCGAACGCGGCCAGTTCGGCGGGCAACTGATCTTCCGTGAAATACCGTTTTTCGGTCGGGTTCTGGGAGTTCAGCGTGGCGTATTGCAGCGGGGTTTCGCTGACGGCGAATTCCGCGGCGATCTCGTTGATGTGCTTTTTCGGCATCGACGTAATCGCTGTCCGAAGGTAATACGTCGAACAATACGTATTCGATGTCGCGCGAGGCCGTCTGACGGAAAATATTCTTATGAGCGTCGTAATATTTTTTGACTTCGGCTTGCGAGATGTCGATCGTCGAATCGGCGACCTGCGAATAGTCCTTGACGATGTACGAAATGGCGCTGGTTATGTCGGAATTGGCGACGCCCTGTTCCACTTCGAGATCCGTAACGTACATTCCCTTGGCGACCAGCGTGATGTATTTGGACAGGTAACGCTGCTGAATCATCTGGTCTTTGATGAAGTTCCAAACCAGCGCCGCGGTGGGATCTTTGTCTATCTGGGTCACGAAATTGCGCACGATCGCCGGGTCGAAGGTTCCTGTGTTGGGATTCGTGAAAGTGGTGCGGATCACCGGCGAGATGAACGAACCGTCCACCATGTCGATCTGCTCGTTCTCGCTGACCTGAAGTCCCGATTGTTCGAAGCCGGGCTCCCAGGCGTACTGCATGATCAGCGCCTGCCATACTTGGTTTTTTCACATTCTCCTGCTGCTCGGCCGAAAGGCTCTGCGATCCGTACATGGTCTCCAGGGCTTTCGTATAAACGTCGACCTTATCGGCGAATTCGGCGTAACCGATTTTCTCGCCGTTGATCGTGCCGACTTTCATTTTGCGATCGTTCATCAGCTTGGCTCCCGTGTTCCCGAAATCGCCCAACAGAAAAGAGAGCAGAGCGATTCCGATCACCACGGACACGATAATTCCGCCCCGGGTCCTTAATGTGTTTAATGTTGCCATATTAGAGATTTAGTTTTTGTTTACTGCGTTTGAAACATATAACAGGTTCCAAAGGTAATAAAATTTTTTTTGTAATAACAAAACGGAGTTAAGATTCTCCATTTTCTCCCCGCTGCGTCCGGTTCGGGCCCGTTTTGCGGTCTTTTCAGAGGATCGTGACGCGTACCAGTTCGATTTTAGAGGCGTTTACGCGCAGGATTTTGAGCCGTTTGTTGTCTGCCAGGATGGTTTCGCCGACTCCGGGTATGCCCTGGTACTTCGAAATTACATAGCCTGCCAGCGTGTCGTAGTCGTCGCTTTCGGGGAAGTCGAGCCGGTATTTTTCGTTGATGGCTTCGATCTCGAGCCGGCCCGAAAACAGGAACTCCGTGTCGCTCATCTTTTTCTCCACCAGATCCTGCGAGTCGTGTTCGTCTTCGATCTCTCCGAAGATCTCTTCGAGGATATCCTCGCTGGTCACCATGCCGGCCGTCCCTCCGAACTCGTCGATCACCACCGCCACCGAATGGTGTTTCTTGATAAAGGTGGCCAGCAGTTTCCGGGTCGGCATACTTTCCGGCACGTAATCCACCTTGTTAATGATTTCCAGGATGCTTCCGGGTTGCTGGAACAGGTTTTTGGTATGGATGAAACCGATGATGTTGTCGATACTCCCGTCGTAGACCAGCAATCGCGAAAACTGCGTTTCGACGAAACGTCTGGTCGCTTCTTCGACCGGACAGTTCTGTTCGACCGCTTCGATGTCGACGCGGGGAACCATGCAGTCGCGCACCAGCCGGTCGGAAAAGTCGAGCGCGTTTTGGAACAGGCGGATGTCTTTTCGTTTTGCTGCTGTTCGGGGCTGTCCGAGACTTCGTCCAGCAGGTGGGCCAGATCCACTTTGTTGAACGTGTTGATCCGCTGTTCGCGGTTCAGCGACAACCCGAAGATTTTGAAGATACCCACCGCGATCAGAGTCGTCAGTTTAGCGACCGGATAGAACAGCAGGTAGAAAAAGTAGACCGGGACTGCAAAGTTTTTATAGTAGAAATTCGGGTTCAGGTGTACGACCGCCTTCGGGATGAATTCGGCCGTGAAGATGATGATCAGCGTCGATACCAGCGTTTCGATCACGTAGGACGCGCCGTTGCCGAGGATCAGTCCGCTCCGGACGAGCAACAGTTGGATCAATACGCTCATCTGCAATGAGTAGATGACCAATGCCAGGTTGTTGCCCACCAGAATCGTCGTGATGTACTGTCCCGGATATTTCGAGAACAGGCCGGCCACGTAGCCGAACGCCCGGCTTTGTTTCTTTTCGATTTCGAGTTTCAGTTTGTTCGACGACAGGAACGCGATCTCCATACCCGAAAAAAAATGCGGATAGAGCCAGCGAAACGACGACGGTAATGATGACGGCAAGCATGCTGTTCGGTTGCGTTTTTCGGGAAGCGGGTAGACGATTCCGCTTTCCCGTCGCAAAGATATGAATTTTCCGGATTGATTCGTCCGGTCGGGTACGCTATTGAACGGCGGTCGGCTCCGGTTTTTACGTAAGAGCGGTTGCCGTCCGCGAAAACCGGAAAATAGGGTGGGCGTTCGGAACGGTCGGCCCCGTGCCGTTGCGGTTTACGAAACGTCTTAACGGATCCGAATGGCCGGCAACGCTTTTTGCAGCGTTTCCCGGTCGACCTCGAAATAGTGGTAGGGGTACAGGTAGGTCGGACGGATCAGCCGGGCCGTTTCGACGAACATCTGGTCGCTCATCGTGTAGGGCAGGTTTTTCGGCAGGAAGGCGATATCGACCGGACCCAGCTTTTCCATCTCCGGGATCAGTTCGGTGTCTCCAGCGATATAGATCCGCAGGTTCGCCACTTCGAGCAGATAGCCGTTTCCTTCGCCTTTAATATGGAACGGAACCCCGGCGAACGCATGGCGATCCGGTTGTAGGCGGCTGTGGCGCGTATGCGGAATTCGTTCCAGGCGGTTTCTTCTCCGTTTTTCAGCGCTTGGCCGCGTCCGAGTTCGCGGATCGCCAACGGGCTGCCGATGATCTGCGTCGAGGGCTTCTCGATATCGGCGATCGCGAAGGAGTCCAGGTGGTCGCCGTGATGGTGGGTGATCAGGATCAGGTCGGCTTTCGGAAGCCCGCTGTAATCGGCTATGTCGCCGTAAGGATCGACGTGGATGATTTCGTCCCGTAGCGAACATTACCGAAGCGTGACCGATGTAGGTCACTTCGAGCGTTTTGTCGGTAGTCGGATATGTATCGGTCATAATCGTTCTTTTTGAAATTTTGTTTGACAAGCGTAAATTTACGAATAGTTTGTAATTTTGTCGCGCAAAAATTGATTTGATCCATAATGAAACCTTATCTTACAATCGGGATGCTCGTTATCTCCAATATTTTCATGACTTTCGCATGGTACGGACAGCTGCATCTGCGGGGGCAGCGTTGGTTCGACACGCCCCAGTTGCTGGTGATCGTGTTCTGCTGGAGCATCGCGTTTTTCGAATACATTTTCCTGGTGCCGGCCAACCGGATCGGGTTTCAGGGAACGGAGGGCCCTTCACGCTTTCCAATTGAAAATTATTCAGAGGTGGTTTCTCCACCGTGTTCACCGTATTCGCCCTGACTTTTTCAAAACCGAGACGTTCCGCTGGAACCATCTGATGGCTTTCGTGTGCATGGTGATGGCGGTCTATTTTATTTTTAAAAAGTAATTGCCGGAAAAGTTTTTCTCGGAGAAAATTCGAACCGGACGGAGCCGGGTACGGATCGGCGCTCGTATCGGTGACAGTGAATCGTTTTGTCTGAATCGGTAACGAAGCGGCCCGAAATATTTCGGAGCCGCTTCGTTTGTTTTTTATTTCCTCCGACCGTTCCGGCGGGAGGTCGGTGTCCGCTTCCGGACGGTACTGTCAGGCGCGGGTTTGTCCGTCTCTTCGACGATGTATTTGTAAGAGGTCAGCTCCTGAACGCCATAGGCCCTCGGCATGCAGCTTCTGCGTGCTGATCCCGATTTCAACTCCGAGGCCGAACTGGGCGCCGTC
>VOFG01004351.1_pt1 | contig 43587 bp, 65 predicted proteins | sample 5384171 | NCBI WGS metagenome assembly VOFG01 (sample SAMN12384726, study PRJNA508395) | human gut metagenome | isolation source: healthy gut F | host: Homo sapiens
TCGCATGGTTGATGTTCATGCGCATCTTAGCGCCCTTCTTGCCGCTGATCTCGTAGTCAGACAGCTTAAATCTTGCCTCTTCCCCACATTTTACAGTTCCAAAGCCCTGTCTCTTATATTCTCCCAGAAAATGATCTGTAATGCTTAAAAATAAACAGCTTATGGGCACTTTTTTAGGCAGAATTCCTTAAATTCATCCAGAAGCTTTGGAAAATCCTCATCTTTACAAACCGGGTCACCATTGACCACCACTGTATCCAACGATCCCATAGGGAATGACCCCATCCACCTGTTTTCCAAAAATAGAGGATCTTGTCATCTTCCAGAGTCAGATAGGAGCAGGGATTCTGGCTGTAAAGATTTAATAAGGTTCTGGCATGCTGCAGATCCGATGCTGTTTTGCCGGGATTTTCCATCCATGGCCGGAATACATGGATCACCGCTGCCAGAGAAAAATACCAGCTGCTCAAAATGCCCTGAAAACTCTCCTGGGTAAAATCCATCTTCCATGCCAAAAGCATCCCCATCCCGGCTATAAGACTCTCCGAAAAAGATACGGCTCCCTTTCCCATAGCCAGATTCATATAATGGCGGGTGATGACCGCATTCACTGCCACACCCACCAAAGATAAAAGTGCAAAGCCAAAGGCCTGTTTCAGGGACCTTTTTAGAAACCGGGCAGCAAAAATCCTTTCTGCACCATAAAAGGATCAGAAAAATGCATGCCTGAACAAGTATAAAATATGTTTCCCCTCCCAGGGCCTGTATGGATCATCTCCCCCAGCCCCCTCAAAAGGCTTAAGACTAATACAGCCACAGTCATTTCCCAGGCTGCTTTCTTTCGTTTCATCAGCTGTAAAGCACCAGCAGCATTGCTGCAAAGGCTCTCTCCACCATACGGTTCATTTCCAGATAGGAGCGTACCTTTTCTGACATGGCATAAGAAGGCAACAGACTGGCTGCAAGTAAGACAAAAGCCGCTGCTCCTAATAATAATATGGTTCCATTTTCAAGTCGTATCTTTGTCTGTCTGTTCACAGAAACCACCCTCTTTTTATCACACTGCCCATCCGGCAGTACTATTCTCTGCTGAGAGAAAAATCATCTCTGCCAGATTTGCCGCTTTAGACTCCATAACTCTTTGGATCTCATTTTCTGTTACCAGATTAAAATCTCTCTGGATCATCAGCTTTAATACACTGGCTGAAATAGAAAAATCGATCAATTCCTGAGGTTCAAACTCTCTTACAAGACTATGCAGCAATGCACCCGCAAAAGCATCACCTGCTCCTACTGCCTCAAAGCTGTGTACTTTTGTGTACCGGACTTTCGTAAAATACACCGTCCTTTAAATAAATCCCCAACCAGTCACCGTCTTCTGCTGTATACATATTGCGAAGAACACTGGCAACTGCCTTACAGCCCGGATAACGGCTCTGGATCTCTTTCATGCCTGCTTTGTAGCTGTCAATCTGGTCAATTCCTTTGGAAATATCCCCGTCATATGCGTGGATACCCAGAGATGACTCAAAATCCTCGTCATTGGCAATGCATAAATGTTACATAGTTCATCAGCTCACCCATAACAGACTGCTTTCTTAATCCCCACATTTTGAACGGTAATTTAGGTCGCAGACTGTTTCGATACCATGAGTTTTACAGTATTTTAAGGCTTCTAAAACTGTTTCTGCCACAGATTCACTGACTGCAGGTGTTACACCGGAGAAATAAAAAATATCTGTATCCTTTAATATCTCATCCCAGTGAAACTCTTCCGCCTTTGATAAGGCAAGAGCACTTCCTTCTCTGTCATAAACTACATTGGTCGGCCGGATATCCGTTCCTTTTTCAAAGAAATAGATCCCCAGCCTGGAACCTCCAACCACTACTTTGGAGGTGTCCACACCGTATCTGCGCACTTCATTTAAAGCAGCTGTGCCAACAGGATTATCCGGCAGCTTAGTCACAAAGGATACCGGATCCTTAAGCACTGCCAGAGAAACCGCCACATTGGCCTCTGCGCCTCCGTAGCTTGCCTCAAACCCATCTGTCTGCACGATTCTCAGATGTTCCGGTGTTTTTAAACGGAGCATGATCTCACCAAATGTTACTGTTTTTTTCATGGCCTGCTCTCCTCTATCATCTTTAAAATATCATCTTTTGTAAGTTCTCCAAAGGAAATACCACCCTTTGACACGATCTGGTCTGCCAGATCCTTTTTGGCTTCCTGAAGCTTTAAGATATTTTCCTCAATGGTATCACTGGTGATCAGCTTGTATACCATTACCTGCTTTTCCTGGCCGATCCTGTGGGTACGGTCTGTTGCCTGGTTCTGGGCTGCCACATTCCACCATGGATCATAATGGATCACAATATCTGCTGCTGTCAGGTTTAATCCCGTTCCTCCTGCTTTCAGGCTGATAAGAAATACAGGCACCCCATTCTGGTGGAAACGGGATACCATCTGAATACGTTCTTCTTTCGGCGTTGCTCCGTCAGCTTATAACATTCAATGCCATCCTTTTTTAGCTGCTCTTCGATCAGATCCAGCATAGATGTAAACTGGGAGAACAATAAGATTTTATGCTCCCCCTTCCACACCGGTGCGGATCGGATCCATACAGGTCTTAAGCTTGGCAGAACCAGCTTTATAATTTCCATAACAAAGCCTGGGATCGCAGATCTGGCGCAGACGCATCAGATCCGATAAGATCTGCAGCTTTTCTGCTCCTTTAAAGTCATCGGATTCCAGTTTTCCTTTAATAAAATGGCATTGGCTGTATACAGTTTTTCTGCTCTTCCTCCAAGGTAGAATACACCACTTTTTCCAGCTTATCCGGAAGCTCTTTTAATACATCCTTCTTTACCCTTCGCAGGATAAAAGGTCCGATCAGCCCCTTTAACCGCTCTAAAGCCTGCTCATTCCTTTCTTTTGTGATAGGAATCTCATATTCCCTGCGAAAATACTGGTTTCCAAACAAAATCCAGGCATCAGAAAATCAAAAATACTCCAAAGCTCTCCCAGACGGTTTCAATTGGCGTACCTGTCAGTGCAAAACGCGAAAGCGTACATTAACTGCCTTTACAGAACGGGCGCTCTGGGTGGCAGCATTTTTATATACTGGGCTTCATCAATGATCTGAATCGGAAATCAATTCCTTCATAATTTGCAATATCTCTTTTAACAGGTCATAGGAGGTGATCAGGACCTGACAGCCCAGACCACCTTCTTTGATGCTTTGCAGCAGTTCCATTCTCTGCGGGCCAGTTCCCACCACTGACTGTACCTTCAGATCCGAGCAAATTTCTGTATCTCCTGTTCCCAGTTAAAGACCAAGGAAGCCGGACAGACTACAAGACTTGGTGCCTTTTCCCCACTGCTGTAGGCATCTTCAAACAGGGCGATCACCTGAATGGTTTTTCCAAGACCCATATCATCAGCTAAAATACCGCCAAAGCCACATTTATCCAATGTTTTCATCCATCGGAATCCCATTTTCTGGTATTCTCTTAAAACGTTTTCAAAACGGGCCGGAACCGGCTCATCACTGTCTTCTACTGCCTTTTTACTGCACGTACCATTGCCTTAAACAGCTGGTCTCTGTAATAGGTAATGCCCGGACCTTCTTTTTAAAAATATGATCCAGATACAAGGCTCTGTACGCAGGCAGGCGGATCGTGCCGCTTTGCAGATCTTTTTTGCTGATTCCAAGCTCTCCTGCCAGCTTTGTAAGGGTAAAAATTCCCCTTATCCAGCATTAAAAATTGTCCGCTCTTAAGCGGTAATACTTCTTTTTCTGGCTGTAGGCAGCCAGGATGCGGCCCAGTTCCTCCTTTGGAAATCCTCCCATATCTACAGTCAGCTCCAGCCAGCCTGTGTATAAGCGCTGACACCGGCAGATACAGTAGGAGTTTCCATAATTTTCCAGTTTTTCATGGACTCAGACAGGTATACATCTCCCATGCTGCGAAACTCTTCCATTCCCTTTATCAAGAAGGTGATACAAAGCTTTTTTCATCTTCTTTTTAATACAAGACGCCCATCTTTTGGATCCCTGTATTTAAAAATATTTCCGTATCACCTGACTGATCTTAAACTCTCCCGGCACATCACGGCAGATAGCTGAAGGAGATTTTCATCTTCTACAGGATGGAAGGTATATTCACCATAGGACAAAAGCGGTTCCATGTATAAAATGCCCTTTTCGTCAGCATCAAAAAACGAAACACCGCCTTTAAAGGCTCCATTTTATATTCTTCCAGATCCACGTTTTCCTGCTGCATAAGGCTGTATGGTTTTAAAGTTTTAAGCACACGTTCATATAAAAAGAGGAATATCCTTGGCCCCCGCCTGTATCTTGTATTCCCTGGTCTCTGGTGATCTGCTCTAAGAAGGTTCCTGCCGCCTGACTGAAATGATGGGAACAGCAACAGACAGTCTTTTTCCGTTACAATATAAATGCGGCGCTCACCCCTGAAAAAGGCAAGGACCGGTTCTGTAACACTTCCTTCTTCTGTACATACCCCTTTAATACAGCTTCCACACCATCTCTTCCATATTTACTGATGCAGATCACCAGCTTAGGGTCTTTTTCTGCACTTTAAGAGATGACCGGATACCTCCCGGAAGCTGCACCTCCAGTTCTTCCTGTTCTAAAACCTCAAAAAAAGCGGTCTCTGTTCATACGGCTAAGGGGTGATCTCCCTTTGTGACTTCTGTCCTTCCGTCAGGCTCATGACCAGGGATAATAATCCCTGCTTTCCGGGCAAAAAAGAACTTCCCTGATGGTGAAATGCCAGCTCTTTTTCCATATTCCACATAAGCACCCATGGTCACTGCGTCAGAAAATTCTCCCAGATCTCTCACTGCATACATTTTTTCACGGCCTACTTTTAAATTCCAGATGTACATCCCTGCCATTTAAGAGCACCGTCGGCACCAGTTTTACCTGGCTTCCCCTTCTTCTTCCTCTAAAATACGGGCTACCCTCCTGATTGGTGTACTGCGGATCATAGTATGGACCTGGGAAGAACTATGTACCAGAGGCTTGACATTTTGCCTGATATTCTTTATAATACGCAAAAGGGCCTCCCCATGGGCGCAGATGCCCTGTAAGAATTCCCTTTTTCACAGGTACAGGAATAGTCCTTTACCTGTCCGTTTTTTCAGATATAACTTTGTTTAAAGGTGTGGGCCTGATCTTCCACCAGACCCACTACGCCAGCTTCGCCTTCCAGAAACTGTTTGCATCCATTTTGACGATTTTCATGACGTTGATCTACCCCTTCTTTACATCCGCCTGAGCCTCAATTCCCAGAAGTCCGATGCAGATCTCCAGTGTTCTTCTGGTCAATGTGGATCAGGCCAATATAGCTGTTTTTACTGCAGGATCTTCTTCTGAGAGGATCTTTGTGTCATGGTAAAAAGCTGTTAAACGCATTGGCCAGCTCATAAATATACTCGACAGATCTTATGAGGCGCTGTCTCCTGCAAAGCCATTTTTCGATCACTTCATTGTACTTGGAAAGCTGAAGCATCAGTGCCTTCTCAGAAACACCCTTGCAGGAAGGATCTTCTTTGTCTACACCTTTTTTTTTCTGTTACCTGTCCGCCATTTTCCTTATATTTATTTAAAATGGACTTGATGCGGACGATGGTATAAAGGATGTATGGGCCTGTATTTCCCTCAAAGGAGATAAAGCGGTCAGTATCAAAGATATAATCCTTGGAAGCCTGATTTGACAGATCGCCGTATTTTAATGCTGCAAGACCTACGATCTTTGCTGTCTCTTTGCTTCCTCCTCAGATACCGTGCGGTTTTCCCATGATCCTCTGATAAACAGCCTCATCAATATCTGCGATCAGCTTTCAAGACGCATAACACCGCCTTCTCTTGTCTTAAAAGGCTTTCCGTCCTTGCCATTCATAGTACCGAAGCCTAAAAAATACCATCTGGGTCTCAGGCTTAACAATACCTGCTTTCTTTGCAACGCGGAATACCTGCTCAAAATGCATAGCCTGACGCTTATCTACTACATAAATATAGCGGTCCGGCTTAAAGTCTTCCTCGCGCTCTACAATGGTAGCAAGGTCAGAAGTTGCATACAAAGAAGCTCCGTCTGACTTACGGATCAGGCATGGAGGATCTCCTTGGTATCGCCTTCTTCTGCCACATCTACAACTAAAGCTCCCCTGGCTTTCATGTACCAGTCCCTGAGCCTCTAAGGTATCTATCATCTTCTGGATGTATGGTTCTGCATCGCTTTCGCCTTTCCACAGGTCAAAATCTACATTCAGATTGGAATAGTTCTTCTTAAGATCAGCTACAGACACATTCATAATGTGCTTCCAAATAGCCCTGAACGGAGGATAACCCTTCTGAAGCTTTTAAGGTTGCCTGATGGGCACGCTCTTTAAACGCCTCATCCACCTTTGACTTACCGCTGGCAGCCGGATGATCTCCTCTAACTCGCTGATGGTAAAAGGTGCCTCAGCCGGATATTCTCCTGTATAATTTTCATCAAAATATGGCAGCTCAGGCTTTTGCGGTCACGGAGTTCCTCAATAATAAAGGCCCATCTGCAGTCCCCAGTCACCTAAATGCACATCACCGATCGCATTGTGGCCCAGGAAACGTCCCATACGTTTTACGCCACCGATAACAGCAGAACGTAAATGTCCTACATGAAGAGGTTTTGCCACATTGGCACCGCCAAAGTCTACGATAATCGTTTCTTTTTGCAGGCTCTTCCAGTCCCAGCTTCTCATCTGCTGCCATGCCGTTCATATAGTCAGCTAAAAAGCTTTCAGAAAGCTTTAAGTTGATAAAACCAGGCATCACTGCTACGATCTGTGAAAATACAGGACTTGCATTTTCTCCTGTAAGCTGCTCTACCACTGCATTTGCAATATCAATAGGTTTCTTTTTTATATGCCTTGGCAGCTGCCATAGCACCGTTGCACTGATATTCGCACAGATCCGGGCGGTTGGATAAAACCACTTTGCGAACTTTTTCTTCATAGCCGCAGGCTGCAAATGCTGCTTTCAGTTCCTGCTCCAGAACTTCCAGAATCTTTTTCACAATTATTTCTCCTTGTATTCTCTCTCTCATATACGAAAATCGCTCCGGCAGTCTGCCGGAGCAATCTTTTACTTTTTATCTAAGCAATCTGCTTATACACGGGACAGATATTCGCCGGTTCTGGTATCGATCTTGATCTTATCGCCTGTGTTTACGAATAACGGAACACTTACAGTAGCTCCGGTCTCAACAGTTGCTGGCTTGCTTGCGCCGGTTGCTGTATCACCCTTAAAGCCTGGTTCTGTATCAGTGATCTCCAGCTCTACAAACAGAGGTGGCTCTACAGAGAATACATTTCCGTTGTAAGAACAAACTTTACACATCTCATTCTCTTTAACAAATTTTAATGCATCACCGATGATGTCCTTATTTAATGCTAACTGCTCGTAGTTCTCTACGTTCATGAAGTTATACAGATCTCCATCCTGATACAGATACTGCATATCCTTACGGTCAATTCTTGCCTCCGGGAATTTCTCGGTGGGACGGAAGGTGCGCTCTACCACGCCGCCGTTAATAACATTTTTAATTTAGTACGCACGAAAGCAGCGCCCTTGCCTGGCTTAACATGCTGGAATTCAGGATCTGAACAACCTGTCCATCAATTTCCAGTGTAATTCCGTTTCTAAAATCTCCTGCTGATATCATAAAGATATTCCTCCTGTTCGTTCAGGATGCTGCCTGCATCCTCTAATTTCTCTCTAATCTTTTTATTTTATACTATGTATTATGGTTTTTCAAGTTCTTTTTTCGTATTTACAGCTGATTTACACTATTTATGTGCTTCCTGGTAGATTTCTTCTGCAATCTCCTCTAAAGAACGATCATTTACATCCACTGCCATATGCTTTTTTTTAAATATAACGGCCGCCGCTCATCCAGTAAGCTTCTGATCCGTGCCGGCACATCATCACTGTGAAGCATAGGACGGCTGGACACATCTGCCCTGATACGCTTGTAAACAGTCTCCGGTGAAACATCCAGATATACCACCAGTCCAAGCTTCTTTAAAAGCTCTCTGTTTTTCCTCTCTTAAAGGAAGACCGCCACCTACAGAGATCACTGCTCCATCAGTTGTCTTCAACAGCTTTTCCAGAGCACTGTGTCTCTAACTTTCTAAAGGCTTCCTCTCCCTTGTCTGCGAAGATATCCTGGAAATAGCCATACCGGCTTCTTTTTCAATCTCCTGGTCTGTGTCAATAAAAGGCATGTGATAATGGGATGCATAAAACCGGCCAGCACTTGTCTTTCCTGCTCCCATAAATCCAGTAAAGATCACATTGTTCTTTCTTGTATTTCCATGTAAATGATCTAAGATCATTTCACGTACTGTATCAATCGTATCTTTGTCCACCTTTACATCCGGATTCCACAGTTCATAGGCGATCAGTCCCTGATACAGAAGCATATCCAGACCGTTGATGGCTTTTCCGCCTGCCTCCTGTACCATTTTCATAAATTTCGTGCAGGAAGGTGTGTATACAATGTCCACTGCTGTATGGATCAGCTTATAAAAGTCCGTATCTTCTATAATAACATCCTCTGTATGGGGATGCATACCTACACTGGTGGACTGGACCGCAAGATATCCTTTTTTCATTTTGGGGAATCTGGCCATACTCTTCAAGCTTTAAAGGAATAAGTACTTCCCGCCCTGCAAGCCCGTTGATATAATCTGCCAGGGGCTGCAGCTTTCTCCAGGCTGCGGTTTAAGATATAAACAACTGCTGCACCGGACTTTGCAAGGATATAAGCAGCTGCCTTGGCTGCGCCTCCCGCCCCCAGCAGAATACATTTTTCCTCCTGTAATAGAGATACCAGCCTCATCCATAACCCGTTTCAGGCCGGCACCGTCAGTATTATATCCCTTGTAACCATGCTCTGTGCGCACCAGCGTATTCACAGCTCCAATAGCCAGGGGCATCTTCGTCAATAGCCTCTAAGCATTTCATCACATCCTGTTTGTGGGGAACGGTGACATTGATCCCCTGGATATTTAATGCAAATGCTCCTTTTACTGCCATTTCTACAGTTCCCCGGTTTACATGAAAAGGAACATACACCAGATCCTTTCCAGTGTCTGGCATAAAAAGTTATGCATAAGAGGTGACATGGAGTGCTCCACAGGATCTCCTATCACCCCATATACTTTTGTTCTTCCATCCATTGTACTCTCTCCTGCTGTCTCTTTCTTCTTTTCAGAACTTTTCCTATTATCCTTCCTGTATCTATCCCTTTTTTCAGGCTTTTCCTGTAACAATACAGGACCGGCTTTTCCAGATAGCGTTTTAAAACGATCTGTATCTCTTCTTTTGGGTTAATAGGCTTTACCAGGACGGTCTGTATTCCCAGCCGGTTGGCACCCAGGATATCTGTAAAAGCTGATCCCCTACAAACAAAGTGGTCTTTATATCTGTGCCCATAATCCCCATAGCCTTTTTTATAGCCTTTGGCTCCCCGGTTTCCCACCTTTATAAATATAAGGGCTTTTTACCTGGTCTGCAAAGGACTTCACCCTCGGTTCTTTATTATTAGAGAGAAGGCAGGTCTTAAGCCCCAGCTCTTTTCAAATGTTCAAATAATTTTATGGCTCTCTCATCTGCCGGTGCCCCATGGGGAACTAATGTATTATCGATATCGTAAATGATCCCCTGATTCCCATTTTTTCCAGTTTTCATAAGGGATAACATAAGTGGAATCCTCTATTTTACCGGGATAAAAACATTGAAACATACTAAATTCTACTTTCTTTTAGATTCATTTTTTCAGGAGTTTTCCTAACTCTTCCATAAAGGTACTTACATCCTTAAACTCCCTGTAAACAGAAGCAAAACGCACATAAGCTACCTCATCTACACTTTTCAGCTTATCCATGACCAGTTCCCCGATCACAGAAGTGGAGATTTCCTTCTCTTCCTGTTAAAGATCTGGTTTTCGATCTCATCGATCATGGTACTGATCTGACGTGGGGATACAGGACGTTTATGGCAGGAATGAAGAATACCCGCTTCAATTTTTGAGCGGTCATAGACTTCTCTGGATTCATCTTTTTTAATCACCATAAGGGGCATGGTCTCTAATTTTTTTCATAAGTGGTAAAACGCTTGCCGCAACGTTCACACTGACGGCGTCTGCGGATAGAACTGTTGTCATCTGCCGGACGGGAATCGATCACTTTGGTATCTGCTTCATTACAGTACGGGCACTTCATAAATGCTGCACATCCTTTCTCTTATGATGTACTCCATCATTCCAGGAACACATCTTGTAATGATGAGTTTATTTTAACCGAAAGCCCCCTCAAGCGCAAGATTTTTGTTATAATTTCCCAGGTTTTTCCATATCCGTTCCCCAGTCTACGTAAATAACTGTACGGATCACGTAGGATGCGGATTTGAGTGTGCAGGTCTAAAAACGCAGGCGTAGTGGGCTACGCTGAGGCTTTTAGGCCTGTGCAATCAGATTCGCAGATAAGTGAGTAGTATAGTTATTTCGAAAACGATGTACTAGTGTACCGGCAAATTGATTTCTAAAGCAATATATTTCCAAGTCTGATCCATTTTTATGAGTCAAACTTTGGATTTAGTTCAATAGGGTCGAAAGGGCTCACCCATGTATAAACGCATTCACGGCAATTTTGTTCATTTTGCTCCGCCGCCGATCAGGCAGGTCTCGGCAAACTCGCTCACTGCGTTCGCTCAAACAGTGCCTCCAACCTGCCAGCTATGCTCACAAAATGAACAAAATTGCCTGCCGAATGCTTATTATACATGGGTGAGCCCTTTCTACTGTATTGATAGGTCACATAAAAATGCCGTACTTAAATACAATCCCCCATCTACATGAAAACTGCTTATTGGTTTGCTCCTACATTTTTATTGCCAATAACGTAGAAAGCCGCCGGTACACATGACAGAATAAGCATTTGTTTGAAAATCCGTGAGTGGGCGCACATAGCGTCAGAACGGAGAACCACTGTTTGAGCACGCAAAGCGTGCGAGTTTGGTTCGCAGTTCTGACAATAGGCGACGCAAGCCCACAAACAAAGGATTTTCTCCCAAATGCATCTGTCATGTGTACCGGTGGCTTTCGGACCTTAGTCAACAATATCCGAATTCGTTTTATTGTCCAAAGCTAAAAGAATCAGAACGCTCTTGGAAACACGTGCTGAAAGTTTATTGTCTTTGCTCATAGCTAAAAGTTTTTTCTTTCTCTTCCTAGCTGAGAGAAACAGAATATTGAGTAGGACGTCCCATATAATTTTCCTTCTTTCGTAAATTGAGTGGGATAATTATATGATATCACGTATTGCTTTAGAAATCAATCTGTTAGTACACTAGTACATCGTTTCGTAAATAACTGTACTGATCACGTAGGATGTGGATTTGAATATGCAGGAAAATATAGACAAGGTCTGTTTTTATGTCTTATAATACAGATAATAAAATGATGTTGGAATCAAAGGAGAATAATAAACATGGAGCATACCACTGTTGTTTCTGTAAGAAATATAGTCTTAGGAGAAGGTATACCAAAGATATGCATTCCGCTTGTAAGCACCAGCCTCCCTGCACTTTTAAATGATATGAAAGAGCATTGGAATACGGGGCTGACCTCATAGAATGGAGAACTGACTGGATGGAGGATATTTTAAAGAGGGATATCTAGAAAGATCCTTCCTACCATCCGGAAAGCTGCCGGTAACACTCCTCTTCTTTTACATTCCGGACAAAAAGGAAGGCGGCAACATGGCTGCCAGTCTTTTACAATATAAGGATCTGGTTAAAAAGGCGATCTGCTCCAGTCTGGTGGATCTGGTGGATATTGAGCTGTTTTCTGGCCGGGAAGGGGTTGAAGAACTGGTCGCCCTTGCGAAAGAAAAGAATGTAAAAACTATTTTTTCCAACCATGATTTCTTTAAGACTCCTTCTGAAAATGAGATTCTTTCCATATTAAAGCAAATGGAAGAAGCTGGTGCTGATATTGCAAAGATCGCTGTTATGCCAACATGTACAGAAGATGTACTTACTCTTCTTTCTGCCACCTGCAAAGCAAAAAAGAACTTTCCTGTCCTGTTATCACTATGTCTATGGCGAAAGCCGGACTGATCACCGCTTAAGCGGGGAAGTATTTGGCTCTGTCTTACCTTGGCGCTGCCGGAAATGTTTCCGCACCAGGGCAGATCAATGCCTTAAAGCTTCGCTCTGTACTGGAAATACTCCATGAAAACAGCTGATGCTTTTTTCATTTTCACCGATCACCTTGACTGCCTGACCGGGAATTTTACCTGTTCACACACTTTTCACATTTTACACAACTTTTTCTCACATTTTTTCAGTACATTTATTTATGTTAAAAGCGAATGCTTTTCATACAACTTTTCTCACAAATGGGCCGGCAGGTGAAAACCTGCCGGCCACTCCTCATTTATGGAACTGTTACTGCTTTATCTCTGTTAATATTTTATCTTTGTTAATGTTTTATCTCTGTTTGGCTTTGTATCTTAACACTTCTTATCTGGCTTTTTCTTTATCCTTCTCTTTAAAGCTTACCAGGATAATATCACTTCCGATCTGGCATACATCGCAAAAGGGATCACATATTCCTTTTTCTCTTCCTAAAATCCGCAGATACACCCAGGTCCTGGCACTACCAAGTCTGTGATACAGCCGGTTTTTCATCAAACTCTACGTCACCTACATAGCCTAAACGGGCACAGTCTTTTATGTTAATAACTTCCTTTTGCTTTAGATCATAGATCCTTATGGGTATCGGCCCTTTTTTTCCTCTTATTGGTAAATATATTGGTAAAAGTATAAAAAAGAACTCTGTCCTGCTTACGTGCAGGGCAAAGTTCTTGATCAAACATCTTTACAGTCTGTCTAATCAGGATGGGCCTATTAGCAGCGATCCACGATGACCTGTGCAAAGATCTTTGCACTGTCAACCAGTTCCTTTACTACTGCAAATTCGTCTGCACCATGCATGCGGTTGTCAGTTCCGGGCATGGAGCATCCAAAGGCAACACCATTTTTCAGACTGTGTACATAAGTACCGCCGCCTGTGTACTGGCAGCTTCCCTTAAGACCTGTATACTCTTCATAAGCCTTTAATAAAAAGTACGCACAAAATGAGAATCACCATCTACATAATGAGGTGCTCTCATATGCTCAGCCAACAGTTCGATGCCTTCCTCTGCCATGCGTGCCTTTGCTACCTTTAATGCATTTTTCTTCATTTGCACAGATCGGTGCACGGCAGTCAAATACACCGTCTAAGTGCTCTGCATCTACCTGGAGCATATCAAAGGCCAGTGTCAGTTCTCCAGAAACCTCATCACTCATGGCAATGCCAACTGCATTTCCACGGGTATCTCCATGAGGGAACAGCCTTACAAGTCCCTTAACCGCATCCATCTGTGGACAGGGAAGCTAATGGGAGCTTTGTGATCAGCATCAGCAGTGCAGTTAACGCATTCTTTCCTTCTTCCGGAGTAGATGCATGGGCACCTTCTCCTTCTGCTGTGATCAGAATGCCTTCTTCACAGCCTTCAAGGGTAAATGTAACCTCTGTTTCTTTTTTGTAACAGCTGTTGCAGTTTCATTTAACACAGTATCATCTACACCGGCTACTACTGCTTTTGCTTTTCCAGGAACTACATTGCTCTTAAGCCCTGCATCGATCTTAACCAGCTTTGGCATAGCATCAGACTTCTCAAAAGAAGCTGCAAAATGACCTGGAAGACGTCCCTTTTCCACGTTGATCACAGGGAATTCTGCATCTGGTGAAAATGTCATAGGAGCTTCTTTTTTCCTGCTTTGTAATAAACAGCGATATCAGAACTGCCGCATTCTTCATCTGTGCCTAAGATCAGGCGGACATTTTTTTCCGGAAGTCCCAGTTCTTTTTACAGCGCGCATTGCATAAAGAGCTGTAACAGCCGGTCCTTTGTCATCTGCAGTGCCGCGGCCATAAAGCTTTCCGTCTTTAATAACTGGCTCAAAAGGCTCAGTCACAGTCCAGCCTTCCCCTGCAGGCACTAACATCCAGGTGGGCCAGGATATCAAGCTGTGCTTCCTTGTCATTTAGGTCTGCTGTTTCCATAGTTGTCATAATTGCGGACAGAAAAACCATAATTTTCCATCATGGTAAGAGCTGTCTGTAATACCTCAAATGGGCCCTCGCCAAATGGTTTCCCCTCTGTGTAAGGCATTTTTCACTATTGATCCGGCAGAGAGTGCAAATATCTTCGATCATCTGATCCTTGTGGGAATCAATATATTCTTCGATTTCTTTTTCTGTACATGACTTTCTCCTGTTCTTTTTTACAATCCAGCCATGACATCTGCATGGCCAGACTATTTTTTATTTATTCTGCTATTACTTCAGCATAGCACCAAGAGTTTCGTTTACAACCTTACCATCTGCTTTTCCCTTTACCTTTGGCATCAGCACCTTCATAATAGCGCCTTTATCCTTTGGTGCAGGATTTTTCGATTCCCAGCTCTTTTAATACACCATCGATCACTTCCCTGATCTGGTCTACAGACATGTCTTCCGGAGCAAATTCCTTGTAAACAGCCAGACGTGCCCCTGCCTCTTCACGGATATCATCTCTGTCAGCTGGAGCCATATCATAAGTCTCCTGTGTCTGACGGATCTCTTTTTAACGATTGCATCCTCTTCTGCCTCTGTAAGGGGCTCTCTCTTGTCGATCTCTGCGTTCTTTAAAGCGGATAATAACATGGAAAGGGAATCCTTTCTTGCCTTATCCTTTGCCTTCATAGCCTGTACCATAGCTGCTCTTACTACATCGATCTTGCTCATTTTGTAAAACCTCCTTAATCAATGTCCTTTTAAAGCCTTCAAATTTATGTTTAGTTATTACCAAACTCGCTTAATTTAAGACCTGATTTCTTTCAAGTACCATGCCAACGCTCCAGCTGTTGATAAACAGAAGAAGCGGATTATCCTTTAAGTCCTTAATGCGCTTCATATCCGATGTTCCCTGGATACGTGCCACATCTACTTCCTGTGGATTTTCTACCCAGCGGATATGTTCATATGGAAGCTTCTCTAAGATAACTTCTACATTGTACTCATTCTGTAAACGATAAGTAAGCACTTCAAACTGAAGTACGCCTACTACGCCTACGATGATCTCTTCCATACCGGTATTGAACTCCTGAAAGATCTGGATAGCACCTTCCCCTGGGCGATCTGATTCACGCCTTTAATAAACTGCTTACGTTTCATGGTATCTACCTGGCGCACTCTTGCAAAAATGCTCCGGTGCGAAAGTAGGGATACCCTCAAATTCAAATTTTTCATTAGAAGAACAAAGAGTATCACCAATCGAGAAGATACCGGATCAAATACACCGATAATATCACCTGCATATGCTTCCTCTACGATCTTACGATCCTGGGCCATCAGCTGCTGTGGCTGGGTGAGACGGATCTTTTGCCCCTGCACATGATTTACTTCCATGCCAGCCTCGAACTTGCCGGAAACAATACGCATAAACGCGATTCTGTCTCTGTGAGCCTTATTCATATTTGCCTGGATCTTAAATACAAATGCAGAGAAATCCTTATTAAATGGATCTACTACGCCAGTAAGCGTTCTTTTCTTGGAAGAGGTGATGTAGTCATTTTCAGGAAATGCTAAAAAATGTTTCAACACCGAAGTTTGTCAACGCAGAACCAAAAAATACAGGAGAAAGATTTCCCTTTTGTACTCGGTCCATATCCAGTTCATCACTGGCACCGTCTAATAATTCAATGTCATCTAATAACTGCTTGTGGTACTGGAAACCGATAATGTTTTCCACATCATCTGTCTCTGCGTCAAATTCCTGGGTGGCAACCTCCTTTGCACCGCCCTGCGCAGCGGTAAATGTAGTTACCTTCTTTGTAAAGCGGTCATATACGCCCTTAAAATTCTTTCCGCAGCCGATAGGCCAGTTTACCGGACAGGTACGGATCCCTAAAACCTCTTCGATCTCATCTAACAGCTCATATGGATCTCTTGCTTCACGGTCAAATTTGTTGATAAAGGTAAAGATGGGGATATGGCGCATAACGCATACCTTAAACAGCTTAATTGTCTGCGCCTCGACGCCCTTGGATCCGTCAATGACCATAACAGCGGAGTCTGCCGCCATCAGGGTACGATAGGTATCCTCTGAGAAATCCTGATGTCCTGGTGTCCAGAATGTTAATACAAAAGCCTTCATAATTAAACTGCATGGCTGACGAAGTAACGGAGATACCTCTCTCCTTCTCAATCTCCATCCAGTCTGAAACCGCATGCTTTGCAGCCTTTCTTCCCTTTACAGTACCTGCCAGATTAATGGCACCTCCATAGAGAAGGAACTTCTCTGTTAAAGTTGTTTTACCGGCATCAGGGTGGGAAATAATGGCAAAGGTCCTGCGGTTCTTTATCTGTTCTGTTATCTGATCATTTGTCTGTGACAATGGTCTTTCCTCCGTTCTTACTAAATGTTTCCTCAAGATCTTTCTGTGTCTGATTTTGTGAAAAGATTTTTTGTCAACAAAAGCAGGTGCATGAAAAAACTCCGAAAGGACATCTGATTCACTAATTGATTTTTCTGCTTCAATAAAATAGGTATGATCTGTCATAAAAGGTACACCTAAATTATCATTGTATTATGATTATGAAGTAAAGTCAAGAATCTGTGTCAGCAATTCGTCTGCTACCTGCTCCTTGCTCATCTTTGGCAGTTCTTTTTCACTGTCCTTTGTGATAATAGTCACTACATTTGTATCCGTTCCGAAACCGGCGCCTTCTACCTTTAAATTATTGGCAACGATCATATCCAGGTTTTTACGGGCAAGCTTGGCTCTGGAGTTTTCCAGCATATCCCCTTGTTTCCATGGAAAAGCCGCATAAAAACTGTCCGGGGATTCTGTGCTGTCCCAGCCAGCCAAGGATATCCCTGGTACGCTCTAAGGAAATAGACATATCGCCATCTGTCTTCTTGATCTTGTCCTGGCCCACAACTGCCGGACGGTAATTCTGCTACTGCTGCCGCCTTTGATGATAATGTCCTGTTCAGGTGCTGCACCCGTCACTGCCTGAAACATATCTTCTGCGCTTTCAACAGGAACCACCTTTACAAACATAGGTGGTTTTATAGCTACTGGTCCGGTAACAAAGTCACCTCTGCTCCTCTGTAGGCAGCTGCCTTTTGCAATGGCATAACCCATTTTCCCGGTAGAATAATTGGTAATATAGCGGACCGGATCAATCGCTTCCCTGGTAGGTCCGGCAGTAATAAGAACCTTCTTTCCCCAACCATGTCTTTGGGATATCCTACAGTACGCAGGATATATTCAAACAATGTTTCCGGCTCCGGCATCTTGCCTGCTCCTGTATCACCGCAGGCTAAATATCCACTTGCAGGCCGGATCACTTCCATTCCGTAGTGCTCTAAGATTTTTAAATTATCCTGGGTAATGGGATTTTCATACATACGGGTATTTCATAGCCGGTGAAATGATCTTTGGGCAGGTACAAGCCATAAGGTAGTTGTCAGCATATCATCGGCAATACCATGGGCCAGTTTGCCGATTACATTGGCAGAGGCTGGTGCTACCAAAAACACGTCTGTTCTTTTGCTAAAGACACATGCTCTACACTGAACTGGAAATTGCGGTCAAAGGTATCGATAAGACATTTATTTCCCGTCAGTGTCTCAAAAGCAATAGGATTGATAAAATTAGTGGCGTTTTTCGTCATAAGTACATGGACTTTTGCTCCTGATTTTACCAGGGCACTTGCCAAATAGGCTTATCTTATATGCGGCAATGCTGCCGGTCACCCAAGGAGTATTGTTTTTCCTTTTAACATAAGATTCTCCGGTTGTGTTTCTTATTTTTTGTGTGATACAATCATAACACACATTTCATGTATTTGAAAGGAGTTCCCCCTCATGATTTTAGCTATTGATATGGGCAATACCAACATCGTACTGGGAGGTATTGACGAAAAGAAACCTATTTCATCGAACGTGTGACTACAGACCAGGGCCGCACAGACACCGAATATGCCATCCATTTTAAAAACATCCTGAAATGCACCACATCCAGTTATCTGATATTGAAGGTTCTATCCTTTCTTCTGTAGTTCCGCCTTTAAACACTACGATTTTAAGTGCTGTTGAAAAAGCCATAGGCATCCGTCCTCTGTTAGTAGGCTCCCGAATGAAGACCGGCATGAATATTCTTATGGACAACCCTAAAAGTGTGGGAAGCGATATGATCGTAGACGTAGTTGCCGCCATTCATGAGCATCCTCTTCCACTGGTGGTTATTGACATGGGAACTGCCACTACCTTAAGCGTAGCTGATAAAAAGGGCAATTACATAGGCGGTGTCATTTTACCGGGACTTCGTGTTTCCTTAAACTCTTTAAGCGGCAAAACTGCCCAGCTTCCTTACATCAGCCTGGAAGTGCCAGGTAAGGTCATTGGAAAAACACCATTGACTGTATGAGAGCCGGTATTGTTTTCAGCAATGTAGATATGCTCGACGGCATCTTAGACCGTATGGAAAAAGAGCTGGGTGAGGCCCCATGCAGTGATCGCAACCGGCGGTCTGGCACGCTTTATCACCCCTCTTTGCAGACATAAGATCATTTACGATGATGCACTTCTGTTAAAAGGACTTTGATCCTTTACCGGAAGAATACGCAGTAAACGCTGTAAAGTACATAGAGTGTTATTAAATACGCAGAAAAAGCATTGTCCGGCAATTTTTTTCATTTTCCGCCAGGCAATGCTTTTGTTTTATTCATACGTTTATTTAATTTTCTATTGAATTCTCCCCGCACCTGTGTTATGCTGAGTATATGAATTTTGATTTTTGTATTTTTCTTTTATTTTTTTCCTTTTAATCCTGCTATTCCTATGGATTACATTTCTTACAAGGATCATATCCTTTGGCGATCACTTCATCCCTGGTTCCTGTAAATTCCGCTTTATTCGACTCTTTCATCTGTGATACAGCCGAACAGCCCGGTTTATGGAATTTTTAGAATTAGTGTTCAGGATGTAGGTGGAAGTCTGCTTCGCTGCCTGTACAGCCGGAGCCTGGGTCTGTTTTTCTGCCTGGTTTTCTGTCTCTGCCACAGTTTTGGTCTCTTTTTCAGCGTTCTGGCTTCCAGTGCCATTTTCATCTAGCCAGCTGTCACCAGTGGCATAATCAATGGCAACTCCCGGCTGCACATTGTAAACAAATACGCAGAATTCAACTCCCTCTCCCTTGATCTTCTACGGACTCTGCCTCCATAAGCACACCATCTGCTACCAGGTTATCTCCTTTAAAAACCAGGTGTTCACGGTATAAAACATGGTTTCCTGTTTCTTTTACATAATCGGCTGTCATATTTTTCAAAAGGCAGCATTCCCTGGACATTTAAATATCTGGTCCCTGTGATCAGGTTCTTTTTCATTGGCATTTTCTGCTGTCAGCTGGTAGCCGATCAGATGGCAGCGGTTGTACAGATATTTTCCATCCACAAAGTCATACTTCACTGTATGCCAGCCAGTAGGTTTCACCTGACCAATATTTCCACGTTTTTCTGCAGGCATGATATCTGTTCCCACAGAAGCATAAGCCACACTGCAGCGTCCTAATGCATCCAGCTCTCCGTAGCTTTCAAAAGAAACATCTGTCAGATCCGACTCCGAAAAGAAGGGCACATTGTCATTGACTGCAACATAGGGCTGTCCGGAATAAGCCGGGATTGTGGAAAGATCAAAGCTTCCACTGATGCTTTTTACCTGGGCAGCAGCTGCTTTTTGGGATTTGGGCAGTCTCTACTGTTACACTTTCTGAAGCTGTCTCTGTTGCTGCATCCGCAGCTGTTTTTGCTGTTTCTGTTACTGCCTCTGTTGTTATTTTTGCTGTTTCTTGCGCATTAGAAGCAGTCGCCTGTCCACAGGCTGTTGCCAAAATGGATATGGTTGCAGCCAGCCCTGCGGCCCAGTATTTTATTTTTCTCATCTTTCATACCTCTCTTCCGTGATCTTTTCATGGGAAGAACCTGCAAATTCCGCAGTTCCAACCAATTTCCAGCCTGACAGATCCATAGTAAAATATTGATCTGCAGGATAAACGCGGTTCCACTTATACAAAACTACCGACTCAATATTTGCCGTATCCGGGAACATGTCTAAGCCGCAGGAATTTGTCTCTACGAAGCAATACTCTCCTGATGAAGCCTTTTTTAAGAAAATCCTCATCTGTCTGAACAGGGCCATGAAGCAGCTCTTCACTATCCTTTGCGAACATTTTTCCACTGTACTCATTCATCCACAGTTTTCCATTTCCCACCATATCCAGGATATGCCGGCGCAGCACTCCATCCTGGCTCTGTCGGCGATGATTGAACATCATGCCCTTATTATCATCAATACATACGATCAGTATCATAAACCATTCTTCTCCTATCCATTTTTATATACTCCTGTGGGTTTCATACACTTGCTTTTTGCGGACCGGATTTACCTGATCCAGCACATTACAGGTCATCATTTTCTCTCCATTTATCATTATAACTTCTCCAACAGGATAGTTCAATTTATATTTTCCAGGTATAAAATCTCCTGATTCCGTACATCATTCCGTTATAACAGCATTTTTTCATGAAAGCTATCATAACGGAGGTAGAGGAAAATATGTCCGGCTATAAAGTTGAGATCTGCGGAGGAATACATCAAAGCTGCCCCTTCTTAGCAGCCAGGAAAAAGAAGAACTGTTTTTAAAAATACTGAAAGGGGATAAGGAAGCGAGAGAGCGTTACATCAAGGGAAATCTGCGGCTTGTCTTAAGTGTGATCCAGCGTTTTTCCGGCAATCATGAGAATTTAGATGATCTGTTCCAGATCGGATGCATTGGCCTGATCAAGGCCATTGATAATTTTGATATTACACAGAATGTTAAATTCTCAACTTATGCTGTCCCAATGATCTTGGGGAGGTGAGAAGATATCTCCGGGACAATAATACCATCGGGTCAGCCGTTCTCTGCGGGACACTGCTTATAAAGCCCTTTTTGTGCCAGAGAACAGCTTACAAGGCTTCATTCAAAGGAACCTACCATCTTAGAAATCGCCAATGAGATCGGCATATCCGGTGAAGATATCACTTATGCCTTAGATGCCATCCAGACACCGGTCAGTCTTTATGAACCTGTATTTACAGACGGCGGCGACCCTCTTTATGTAATGGATCGATCAGCGACAAGAAAACAGGGAAGAAAACTGGGTGGAAGATCTCTTTCTATTAGAAGCCATGAAACGGCTTCCGGACAGAGAACGCCATATTATCGATCTGCGCTTTTTGAAGGCAAAACGCAGACAGAGGTGGCACAGGAGATCCACATCAGCCAGGCCCAGGTATCAAGGCTTGAAAAAATGCCCTGCGCTCTATGCGTACCTATCTGGCCTGAAATCTGTTGCTGCATTTCCCCTGCTGCCGCCTCTGCCTGAAACTGTGACATGACGCTCAAAATCTATATTTGATGCCGCCTGCAATCTAGTACATCGTTTTCGAAATAACTGTACCAAATGATGTACTAGTCATGCTTCCTGCCGTTCTGAAGTTTTTATCATTCTTAAAATGAAATCTACAGAACCTTCGATCCCATAAGCGGAACTGTTGATACACAGGTCGTAATTATCTGCATTGCCCCATCTGCGGCCTGTATAAAACCGGTAATAACTCTCATGCTGACGGTCTAACTGTTTTCAAAAGGTGCTTTGCCTTTTTTCACTCATTCCCTGATGCTTTTCCATCGCACGCTGCACACGTCGTTCAAAAGGCGCCGTAATGAAAATGCTGATGTGGGGGGATATGATTATTGTGTAAGATCACATCTGCACAACGGCCCATAACGATAAAATCCTCTTTTTTGCCATATCGCGATCGATCACTCTGGTTAAAAAATACTGCATCCCGCTTGGACAAACCATGATAGCGGCTGAACTGTCTTACATGATCTCTTAAGGTCATTCTTTTAGGTGCTGCAAAAGCTACTTCCTGGTTTGCCTTATCCGGATAAGCGCTGCTGTCCCGGATCCTTTCATCCTGTTCTGCCTGAAGACGTTTTAATACTGCTGAGAAGCATCTCTGCATCGTAATAATTGATCTTTAACTTAGCAGCCAGCATAAAACCGATCTCATTGCCGCCGCAGCCGTATGTACGGCTGATGCAGACGATCTGGTGATTATCTTCTCCGAAACGTGCTTTAAACTGCAATGCATTTAGCCCGCTGCCTTCGCATCCAGGATATCCCCGCTTGCGAAGCTGGTAGGCAGTGCTACTACTTCCATTAAAATACGGTTGTACTCGGTCATGATCATGGATCTGACCTCTTTTTCCTCGATGGTGCGGGCCATATTGCTGATCAGCGCCAGCTCACTGCGCAGCTGGTGAGAATCTTTTTTTAACATCAGCTGTACCATATCATTGACACAGCCTTCACGGTCACGGTTAAACACACGGCCCAGAGAAGAACCTAACTGGGCATAAACTTCGCATCCAGATCGTAGATGCTCTCCGCCAGTTCACGGAGATGTTCCTTCGTATACTCCATTGTTCCTTCCCCTCCTTACAAAAAGAATACGAACATGTCCAGGATAAAGACTGGGACTAAAAACGTAACCGACCACAGCAGATATCCAAAGAACGACGGCATCTTGATACCATTCTCATCGGAAATGGCTTTCACCATAAAGTTCGGCGCATTTCCAATATAGGTGTTGGCTCCCATAAATACAGCACCACAGGATATTGCCTCCAGCATGGCAACCGGTACAGTTCCAAGAATGGTCTGCATTCCTTCTGTAAAGCCAAGTGAACCGGCTGTTGTAAGAAATACCAGATAAGTAGGTGTATTGTCCAGAAAGCTTGACAAAGCCCGGTTGCCCAGAACATTTGAAAAGGCTCTGTGATACCAAGCTCTGCCCCCTTTGCCTTTAAGATCATAAGGGCCGGCTGCATGGTAATAAAATACCTACAAACAGCACTGCTACTTCTTTGATGGCACCCAGGTAAAGTGGTTCTTGCGGCGGATCTCTGGTTTTGTGGTTTTAAACGATAAAAATGCAGCTGCAAGGATTTATCACTACTTCGATCAAAGCCGGATATGTAAGCTTTACATCCTCAAATACAGGAATGCCTTTTACAGCTCCGTTTACATCCTGAAATGCAACCATTCCCGGTAATGTACCGCTTAAAATAACAGCAGCCACGATCATTGCCAGAAAGATCAGGTTATGAAGACCTAAATATGTACTTCTGTACCAGGTTTGCTGATGTCTGGTTTTCTTCCCTCTGCGATGTCTTTCCGGTAAGCTCTCCGGTCCAGGAAATAAAATACAGTAAGAAGGACAACTGTATTAAAGATAAGGATCGGCAGAAGATGCAGACTCCAGAAAAAAAGGAACCCCCCGCATAAATCCCATTAACAAAGGCGGATCACCGATAGGTGTAAGGCAGCCACCCATATTTGAGATCAGGAAAATAAAGAACACCATAATGTGGCTTCTGCGCTTTCTCCAGGCGTTCATCTTGATCACGGGCGCACCATCAGCATGCTGGCGCCGGTGGTTCCAACCCAGCTGGAAAGCATGGTTCCTAAAAGCAGAAGTCCCATTTGATCCTTGGGGAACCTGCTAGGTCCCCTTCCAGTGTAATATTACCTGATACACAGAACAGGCCAAATAACAAAAACAATAAATGTAAGATAATCATCAATAATGCATTCTAATACTTTCTCTGCCGCCTCCTGCTCCCAAAAAAACAGCAAATGGAACAATAAATAAAAGTGACCAGAATATCACTGCATGAAGCTGATGACTTTCCCACCACTCTGCCTTTATAAGCGGCAGCACTGCCACGCAGAGAAGCAATCCGGCAAATGGAATGCAAAATGCTGGTGAAATGCTTTCAGCTGACCCTTCAGCCGCCCATGCTGTCATTGGAAACGCCATAAAGAACAATGCGGCTGTTTCCAACAGCGAAACGATCTTTTTCACAATATTTTCCTCCTGTCCGTATATTATGTCCTCCCGGAATATTTCCATATTCCTTTGATATTTCTCTCACAGATCATCCCTATAACCGAAGGATAACCGCACCTTTTTTCCGTGCATTGTAGAATTTTAGCACTTTTGACGCAAATGCAAGAATTGATATTTTATTCACAATACTTATTCAAACTGCACGATTTCTTTCTTCAGACGTTTCATGATCTTCTTTTCAAGTCTTGATATGTAAGACTGGGATATTCCCATCAGGTCTGCCACTTCTTTCTGGGTCATTTCCTCTCCGTCTGCACTTGTAAGGCCGTACCGCAGCTCCACGATTTTTCCTCTCCCTTGGAGCCAGACGGCTGATGGCAGTATTTAAAAGATTTTTCTCTATCTCATCTTCGATTCCATGATAGATCACATCCTCATCTGTACCCAGGATATCTGAAAGCAGAAGTTCATTTCCATCCCAATCCACATTTAAAGGCTCATCAATGGAAACCTCCAGTTTCGTCTTATTATTTCTGCGCAGATACATAAGGATCTCATTTTCAATACAACGGGAGGCATAAGTGGCCAGCTTGATTTTCTTTTCCGTCTTAAAGGTATTGATGGCTTTGATGAGACCAATGGTGCCGATGGAGATCAGATCTTCTACCCCAACACTTGTATTGTCGAATTTCTTTGCAATATACACCACAAGACGCAGATTATGCTCGATCAGGGAAGAGCGGGCCTTCCCATCTTCTTCGGTTCCTAAAAGAGCGATCATCTTCCCCTCTTCTGCACTGTCTAATGGCGGCGGCAGGATATCTGCTCCTCCTATATAATGCACCTCTCCCTGTCCCGGCATGAGAACGGTCCTGAACCTGGAAACGGTTTTTAACTGAAAACGATTTGGTACAGACACTTTAATCATCATAATGACTCCTCCTACACTTGCAACCCTTTATCATTCTTCTGTATCAGCACTTCATATTCATTATGGGAGATAAGCTTCCCTTTGTTATAGCGATCCATGGCTTTGGTATCACAAAGCTTCCCTTCTCTCCTTCCACTTTCATTTCGTCGATCCTACAGCTGGAAGGATGCCGCTGCTGCCTATGCATTGATAATGAACATACATGACCCCTTTTACTGCCGGGCAAAGACGTTTCATCAGTCCTGCTGTAGCTACATGGACCGGCAGACCGCTTACAGGAGCTTTTAAATGGTTTCCTGTATCGATCAGGCCTCTGGTCTTTATGGTCTGGCCTGCATAAAACAAGGTAACATTTCTTAAATGCCTGTTTTCCTCTTTTCGGATGCTAAAAAGACGCAGAAACCGTGAAAGCCATACACACAGGCATACAGCTCCGGCAGCCGGGGAACAGCCTGACCAGAAAGCTTTCCGGCATCCATTTTGTAAGATTTCTTCCTGGACTGCTTTCTGCAAGAGCCAGCATGACTCCTCCAAGAACCACCGATATGAGGTAAATTCCCCCTACTGCCCGTAAAATCTCTTCTGCTTCTTATGCCATAGGCAACAGCTGCCATCAGCGCTCCTGCTGCCACATAAGTCCCAAACATCTGTAATATAAGAGGGATCCCCGGAAAAGCCGCCAGGATACATGCCCACAAAGCTCCTACAAAAGCTCCTTTTTAACATATGCTTAAAATCTGCGCGGTAAGAAAAAAAGCTGGTTCAACATAGCAAGCACCGCCGATCCATTAACAGGTTCACTGCAAATATCATATCTATGTAAACTCTGTATACCATCTTCCCGGACTTTTTTCCACCTCCTTTAATGACCATGGGTGAATATATAGGGTTCTTTATGAGGTACATTATAATCATTCTTAAGTGCAAATGCTGTCGAAGAGTGTTGGAGGAAACGCTGTTTTTTCGACAATCTTCGCATTTTTGAACGTAAAAAAGACCTCTTCCACAGGCTTACTGTCTGTAGAAAAGGTCTTACTATACTATATACTCTGATACCGAATTGCTACGTGCTTTGCACATGCAGATGATTCAAAAAATCTATTACCGCTTATTCTTTAAGAAATCCGGGATATTGATCTGCATTTCCTTGTTTGCTGCTGGGCGGAAGGAAGGAGCTGTTCTCTCTGTAGATGGAGCTGCCTGTTTTGGTGCTTCCTGGGTGTTTGCAGCACCTGTATTAAAGCTTCCTGCGCCTGTAAACTTAGGAACTGTATAGGTTGGCTGTGCAGCTGCACCAGGATTAAAGGTGCGGTTAAATGCAGGCTGGACCGACTTTGTAAAGCCGGAGCTGCCTCAGTTGCTGCTGCTTCTGCGGAAGCTGCCTTCTCCGGAACCTGTGTCTTAAAATTATTAGAAGAAAATCCGGTCATAGCCTTGGATACAGAGGATGTTGCATTGTGCTCATCCAGTCCTGTAGCAATAACAGTAATACTTGCCTCATCCTGGGCGTTTTCATCATACATAGCACCAAAGATGATATTTGCATCATCGCCAGCCAGTTCCTGAACATAGCTTGCTGCTTCGTTTGCCTCGATCAGGCTGATATCGCCGGAAATATTGATGATAACGTGGCTTGCACCCTCGATGGTTGTCTCAAGCAGCGGGCTGGATACAGCCTGCTTAACAGCCTCAAGAGCTTTGTCATCACTCTTAGCCTTACCAATACCAATATTAGCGATACCCTTATCGATCATAACAGTCTGATATCAGCAAAGTCAAGATTGATCAGACCCGGAACATTGATCAGGTCGGTAATACCCTGTACTGCCTGCTGAAGAACCTCATCTGCTTTCTTCAGTGCATCCGGCATCGTGGTACGGCGGTCTACGATCTCAAGAAGTTTATCATTCGGGATAACGATCAGAGTATCGACAGCCTGCTTTTAAACATTCGATACCATTTAACGCATTCTGCATACGTGCTTTTGCTTCAAAACGGAAAGGCTTTTGTTACAACACCAACAGTAAGGATACCCATATCCTTCGCGATCTTTGCAACAACAGGAGCTGCACCAGTACCGGTACCGCCTCCCATACCACAGGTAACAAATACCATATCAGCGCCTTTTAATGCCTGGGAGATCTCCTCAGAGCTCTCTTCTGCTGCCTTCTCACCAACTTCCGGACGTGCACCCGCACCTAAGCCCTTTGTCAGCTTCTCTCCGATCTGCATAGCAGCAGTAGGAGCCTTGCAGAACTGCAGTGCCTGCTTATCTGTATTGATACCGATAAATTCTACACCGGCAATATCTTCATCGATCATGCGGTTTACTGCGTTATTTCCGGCACCGCCTACACCTACTACGATAATTCTTGCAGCATTCTCTGACTCATTTATTTTAATCTCTAACAAGATACTTGTCCTCCTTCTTGAAACCCTGTTCAAAGAACACGGTACTGTGCTTTTCTATTATTATAAAATGTTTCTGATTTCTAGCCTAACTAATACTATATTTTATTTTCCCCAAAAAAATCAACCCTGAATTTACTTTTTAACCCTCTATGAATAAGGGCTACAGCCCGGATCACCGGTACAGGCAGCGCCTGCACGGACTTTATTTCAACTTAAATGGTATTGCCCCATCATTGCCTGTATCTGAATATCCGTCCAGCTCCAAAGTTCCCTTTTTTCTCCTTTAATTCCGGATGATCCCGCAAGATATCATTTAAAAGAGACAGCTTTCCGTCTACATCTCCCTCATCTCCCAAAGTCACTTCCATCTGGCCAATGGTAAAGGAAGGCTGTCCTGAAATGGAAAAGCGGATACGGTCCACCTGGATATTATAAACAGACAGCTGCTGGGTCAGATTTAATATTTCTTCAAATATTTTTCGGATTCTTTACAGGAAGAGGTCTGTACAAAATAATGCGTCCAAATTCCAGACCTGTGATCTGCTGGGATTCCCGGAAGGCAGTCTGCAGAGCTTTCCACAATAATTCCCTCTCGGTCAAAGTACATATAACTGCTCATATAAGATACGTAACCTACAATGCTTTTATCATAAACAATGACCTCCACCTTAAAAGGACCATGAAAAACAATCTTATAATCTTCGACAAAGGGGATCTGTTTGTGGGGTTTTGTTTTATCATTAATAAGAGCCAGGATGGTATTATTTCCCCAACGCCCGGAAAACAGGATGTTTTCAATCTGCTGGCGTATAACGGTCACTTCCGGATATAGTCACTTCTTTGATCCGCAGGCCAAATACAGGATCGCCCCAAGTATTAAAAAAGCAGTGCGGCGATCCTTATCCATGTAAAGCTTTTTCTCCCAGCTCTTCTTATCATCCTGTATCACTCTCCATCCAGTCTGCTCTGCCGCCCTAATGCCCTCAGATCACGGCAGATATCTTCGTATCCTCTTTTAATATGGTAACAATCTTCTATAATAGTGCTTCCTTCAGCTCCTAAAGCTGCCATCACCAATGCAGCTGCGCCTCTCAGATCCAATGCCCTTACTTTTGTTCCTGCTAACAAGGGTACACCCTTTATCACCGCTGTTTTTCCCTGGCAGGTAATATCAGCTCCCATTTTCACAAGCTCTGCTGCTGTTCCAAAACGATCCTCAAATACGTTTTCCGTAATACAGCTCTCCCCTTTGCAATGGATAAAAACGCCATAAAAAGAGACTGCATATCTGTGGGGAAACCAGGATAGGGGGCCTGTAGAGATTTTCAGGGGATCCGGCCGGTCTTTCATACAAATAAAAAGCCGTTCCCTTTCCCTTTTAACTACAGCTCCCGCCCGCTGGAACAATATAAGAGGCTCTTCTAACTGCTCCGGTATCACTTCTTTTAAACTAATGCTTCCTCCTGCCATCATCACACCACTGCAATAAGTTCCTGCTGCAATACGGTCTCCTGCCACCTTCCACAGGCTGTCATGAAGCGTTTTTACCCCCTGTATCATCAGATGGTCCGTTCCCATGCCACAGATCACAGCACCCATTCCATTTAAAAAGAAGCACAATTCGCAGATCTCCGGTTCTTTGCTGCCCGTGGATCACTGTCACCCCATCCGCCAGTACAGCTGCTAAAATCGCCTGTTCTGTAGCACCCACACTTGGATATGGAAGATACAGCTCACTGCCTGAAAGCCCCCTGACCAGCATCTGCACGGAACTTTTCCCTCTTTTCTGTGATTTCTGCCCCTAGTCCCCGAAGAACCATTAAATGCAGATCCACCGGCCTTGCCCCGATCAGGCAGCCTCCAGGCAGACTGCATTGCCCTTCCTTCATTCTTCCAAGCAGGGCACCCAGCAATATAATGGAAGAACGCATAGCTTTTTACATATTTTTCCGGTACTTCTGTACCTGCTGCCTTTGAGGCATCGATCACAAGACGTATGCCTTCTCTTTTTACAGTCACAGCCAAGCTCTCTTAAAATATCTGTCATGCACCGGGTATCTTCTATATCCGGTACGTTTAAAAGCACCGTTACCCCTTTATGCAGTAAAGCTCCTGCCATAACAGGAAGAGCACCATTCTTAGAGCCCTGAACAGAAATCTCTCCTTCTAAAGAATTCATCCCATAAACCTGAATTGCAGCCAAAAGGCACCTCCACAGAAAGAACATCCTACTGTGATTATATGCCCTGATGGCTGCTTAAGTGCATGTATGTATGAAATGATCTACAGTTAATTTTTCCAGCCGTATGCGGTTAGACACGCTTAAGACAATGCCCATTTCAATCATGGTAAAACAGAACTGACGTACCTCCATAACTGATAAAGGGAAGTGTGATGCCTGTATTAGGAATTGTATTGGTAACAACTGCAATATTTAAAACAACCTGAATAGCAATATGTCCCATAACACCTACTACAAGCAATGCACCAAACAGATCCGTGCATTATTGGCAATAACCATAAACCGGAAGATCATAAACAGAAAGATCAGGATAATGGATACGGCTCCAAAAAGCCCCAGCTCCTCACAGATAATAGCAAAAGATCATATCATTCTGCGATTCAGGAAGAAAACCCAATTTCTGGATACTCTGTCCTAAGCCCTGACCAAAAGACCACCAGAACCAATAGCATACAGCCCCCTGGATTGCCTGGAAGCTTTTTCCTTCAGGATCCAGCTCGGGTTCAGCCATGCCTCAATACGACGGTACTGGTATGGCTGAAGCACTTTTATCTATGCCAGGACCTGCCAATAGGCCCCACACCTGCAAGAGACCGATTCGCACCGGCTGCTATACCGTAAAAAGGCCATTTGATCCTGCATGCTACAAAAAGCATAACAAAGCCGATACCTACAAGGATAATACCGGAGCTTAGGTTGTTGGCTGCTGTAATGGCTGCGATGGGGTGTTAAATACACTACCTTTAAAGCAGCTTTAAGGTGATTGATATTATCACCTTTTTTCGTAATAAAATATGCCAGCATAATGATCAGGGCGATCTTTGCAAACTCTGTAGGCTGAAAACTAAACGATCCCCCCAGCCATCTTCTTTTTTTTTTTTACCGTTTACCGTCTTCCTACAAGAGAAACAGCAACCATCAGCACATAAGACATCAGTATGAAGGTCTTGCGAGCTTTACCAGCAAATGATAATCCAATTTTGATATGCCTAACATTGCCAGAAAGCCTGCAACTGCGATCATTGCCTGCCTCTGTATAAAATAGGCACTATTTCCGCCATATTTATTACTTAACTGAGCTGTATAGGCTGGCACTGTAGATCATGACCAGTCCGAATACCGTAAGGGAAAATGATGATAAAAAAAGAAGGCTGTAATCATAAAAATGACGGGGCTTTCTCTTTTTTGCATCCCTTCCTGTTGTGCATAAACTGCTGCATCTGATGGATAAGCCCCTCCATTTCTTCCATACACTGCCCCATTTACCGGATAGCAGCTCCACGACCCGGCTGTACATAACGTGCCTGTTTACCTCCCCGCCTTACTGGAACTTCCTGCTGTCCTTTGATCTGGACAGGTCTGCCGTTCTGGCGGGACGCCTGTGGGTGATCTGCGGCCCACCAGAAGGCTCCTCGGGATGTCTTCTTCGCCGTTTTTTTTCCCGCCATTGTCTTCTACCTCCTAAAGCGCCATGACGCACTCTTTAAAAACACGCCCGCGTTCTTCATAATTTTAAACATATCCCAGCTTGCACATGCCGGGCTCAGAAGCACATAATCTCCTGTGTCTGCATAAACAGCACACCTGGACTGCCTCTTTTTAAATCTTCTGCATACATGATCTCAAAACCGTATTTTTTTGCACAGGCTGCGATCTTTATCCCTGGTCTTTCAATAAGCACCAGATATTTTACGCGGCCGGCGAATTCCTTCACCCACTCATCATAGTTACTGTTTTTATCATAACCGCCTGCAATAAAAACAGGGCCCGGCATTGCCCTAAGAGCCTGGATAGCAGCATCCGGGTTCGTTCCCTTGGAATCATTATAATAGCGGACACCGGTACGCTCTCTTACAAATTCGATCGCTGTGCTCCACAGGTTTAAACTGGCGCACTGTCTCCTGTATCTTCTCAAAAGGAACACCCATTAACAGTCCGATATAGGCAGCTGCCATTTTGTTTTTCATAATTGTGCCGTCTAGCAGCTGCAGATCCTTAACATTTACAAGGATCTGTTCTTTTTCCCATCTGCATAGACAATATTGTCCCCATCCAGGAAAAAACCCTCTTTTAAAGCGCTCTCTGCTGGAAAACCAGTAAACCTTCGCCCGAAGCCCTGCAAGACTGCTTTCTGCTGTTTCTTCCGTTTCTTCTGTATCTGCCTCTGTACCGGCGCTTTCTTTTGTTTCTCCGGCTTCTTCATCTACCAGATCATTCCCGGTTTTTTCCAGTTTTCATCTGGTTTTGGAAGCCGTTTCTTCTATCCTGCTTTCACCGAATTCCCGCAGCAGCGGATCATCATAATTTAACACCACAGCATCCTCTGCTGTCTGGTTCATGGTAATGCACTCTTTAATGCGTACATAATTCTCCATGGAGCCATGACGGTCTAAATGATCTGGTGTAAGATTTAAAATAGCACTTACGTCTGGATGAAAGTCCATAATGGTCTCTAACTGGAAGCTGCTTACCTCTGCCACAGTCACAGACTGTTCTGTCATTTCAGATACCTTTGAAGTATAAGGCCCAATATTTCCTACTACAAAAGTTTCCTCGTATTGTGACTTGGATGGCACCTGTAAGAGCCGTTGTAGTAGTCTTTCCATTAGTTCCTGTAATAGCAGCCAGCTTTCCAAGACCACACTGATACGCCAGTTCGATCTCACCGAGAACAGGGATACCTGCTTCATCTACTACTGACACAAAAGCACTGTTTAAAGGGATACCTGGGCTGATGATACAAAGTTCCACACCTAAAGGTCAGAACGCTTGATTTCACCAAGAACGATACCTACTTTGTCTTCTTCTTTAAATTTCTTACGGATCTCTGCCGGGTCTAAGGCAGTGTTGCCATCATAAGCACCACTTCGCCCCGCTCCAGGACCAGTCTTGCAGCAGCAATACCGCTGATACCAGTACCTGCAACCAATACTTTGCTCTGGTTCATGTTGCTTTTAACCTCCGTTTTTTTCCGTGTACACCCTCTGTCTTTCTATAATCTTTCTGAAAACCTACAGTCCCAGATATGCGATCATGCATAAAAGCGCAGTAACAATAGAATACTGCTACTACCCTTGTTTCAGACCAGCCGCACAGTTCAAAATGATGATGGATCGGTGCCATTTTGAAAATACGTTTTCCACCGGTTTCTTAAAATAAGTTACCTGAATCATGACAGAAAGTACTTCTACCAGATAAATAAGCCCAATAATAGGAATAAATAAAGGCAGACGCATCATGTAGGCTGCAGATGCCACAAAACCCCTAAGGCCAGAGAACCTGTATCTCCCATAAATACCTTGGCCGGATATACATTAAAAAGCAGAAAGCCCAGCAGACTTCCCACAACGGCTCCTGTGATCGGACTGATACCCATATTTTCCCCAATAGCTACAATAGTGAGAAATGTAGCCACCAGGATCGTCACGCTGGTACAAAGACCATCCAGTCCATCTGTAAAGTTTACCCCCATTATCTGTACCCAGTGTGATAAAAACAGGGCCGGCACAAATAAAATGCCAAGAGATAAGAATTTTCCATTCTCAAATCCTCCTGTAAACGGGATCAGCATATCGATGCCAACTTCCCGCTGTGGAGCAGATACCATGCAAAAAATACCGGTGATAACAAACTGTCCAATCAGCTTCTGGATGGGGTTTAATCCTTCTGACCGTTTCATGATGATCTTAATATAATCATCTAAAAATCCGATAATACCAAAGCCCACAGTCATAAATAGGACCGATGATCCTTGGATAAGACGGAATGTAAAAACAGATGTGATAATGATACTGGACAGAATGATCAAACCGGCCATTGTGGGGGTTCCCTGCTTCTTCAAATGGCTCTGGGGGCCGTCATCTCTTACCTGCTGGCCGAATTTCAGCTTATGCAGAAACGGTATGATAACCGGGCACAAAAAGCGCGCTGACGGCAAATGCAATGATAATAGCTAATATTGTTTCACGAATCATAAAGCACCTCAATCTCATATGTATGTCTTATTTGGTAATTAGTATACGTCTTTTTTGCAGAATAATCAACTTAAAGGTTTTTCCAGGTTCAGGATCCACTGTTTCTAAACATGGAAGGATATTTTCAAAAAAGTTCCGATCACAGGAGCTGCAATGGTTCCTCCATAGTAGATCCCTTCCGGTTCATCAATAGTGATCAGTGCAATGACCTGTGGATCATTTGCCGGGGCAAAGCCTAAAAAAGAAGAAATATATTTTTTCTGCTTCTGGGTAATTTTTCAGAAGTCGCTGTTTTCCTCAATAGAAAAACCTTCTACTGCTGCTTTTCGTCCGCTTCCCTCTGCCACCACCTGTTCTAATACATAGCGCATGGTAGCACTGGTCTCCTCTGACAAGATCCGTTTACCAACAGGATACGAAAAGCTTTATAGTTTTTCCATCCGGGCTTACCGTTCCTGCTGCCAAATGCGGCGTCACCCGCCTTCCACCGTTAATAATAGAAGCTGCCGTAGTGATCAGCTGAATGGGATTGATCTGGAAGGACTGCCCAAAAGAAATAGTTGCAAGCTCCACCGGTCCTATATTTTCCTTTTATGCATAATAGTAGCTGCTTCTCCCGGCAGATCGATCCCTGTTTTTCCCTTTAAACCAAACTGGATAAAATATTTATAATAAGCATCTCTTCCCAGTCTTTGCCCCACATCAATAAACACAGGATTGCAGGAATTCATTACCCCTTGTAAAAGGTCTCTGCTCCATGTCCCCTGCCTTGTGGCACCGGATCCTGCGGTCCTCCACCACCCGGAAGCCCGGACAGCTGAATTTATCTGTCAGCTTTACCACTCCTTCTTCCAATCCCAGCTGCTGTAATGATCTTAAAGGTAGACCCTGGCTCATAGGTATCATTGATACAGGTATTGCGCCACATGGCATTTAAAAGTTCCTGTTTTTTTATACCGGCCGGTCTTTCTTCCACTTCTTTTTGTAAAGCCTGGCTTCTTAAATTTTGGTCCGGGGTAAAGGATCATTTAAGTCAAATTCCGGTACATTGACCATAGCATAAATACCGCCTGTCTGTGGGTTCATTACAATGATCGAAACTTTTTCGCGTTTTTTCTTCTCAAGGGTCTGATAGGCCAGCTGCTGGGCATATTGCTGGATTTCTATATCAGTGTAAGACGCAGGTCATTTCCCGCTACCGGTTCCAGCCGGTCTTCCGCCCCATTTTCCATTTCAACGCCTCTCGCATCTGTCATAGTCAGTATTTTTCCATTGGTTCCTTTTAAATAAGGATCATATTCTACTTCCAGTCCTATAACCCCCTGGTTATCTCCCCCGGTAAAGCCTAAACCTTAGATGCCAGGCTTCCATAAGGGTAATACCTTTATAATCTTCATCCACCTTTACACCAGAAAGTTTTAAGCGCCTTACTGCATCTCCTGTTTCTTTGTCTACGTTTGTCTTGATGATCTCCCGCACACTGCGCTTTTCCACTTTCTTTCTCACTGCCTCTTTATCGATCCCAAGAAGGGAGCTTAATTCCTCTGCCACTTTTTCCCGATCTTTTACCTGATTATAAATAACAGAAACTGTACATACAGTGCGGTTATCTGATCACCTTTCCCTTTGTATCCAGTATCCTCCCCTGGCAGCTTTAATGGAACGCTCACGCTGGTGCAGTTCCAGAGCCATTTTACTGTAATGCTCAGAGCGCAGGATCATAAGAAAAGCAAGCCGCCCTAAAAGCCCCGTCACTGCGATCGCAATGAGAAGCCCTAGGACGGCAATATTTTTTTCTATGTTTTGTAAGATTCCCGCCTTTTATATCCACAAGACAGCCTCTTTTTGCTGTTTTTCCTAAATATATACGGCATTTTTCTTTTTTTATGCATCTGCCTTACAGAAGCCAGATCATATTATACTCCAGGCGGCTGTGTTTCTGATGGACTTTCGCTCTCTGCACTTTCCTGGATCTTCCCATCTGTCTGCGCACTCTGGGAGTTTTTCTGCCACCGGGCTTTCCTGCAGATCTGTCTGGGCTGGTACTGTAGCTTCACCTGCATTCGGGAAAGTAACCTGTGTAGTATTCTCTCCTGTTTCATCTGTATTTGCAGGTACTGCATCCGGGATACCACTTCCTCCATCTATATCCATATATTCATCCGTCTCACTGGCCTTTGTAGTCTCCTCTGGCTGGGTCTGATCATTATCCCCGTTTTTCCCCAGTCTCAGATGCCGGTGTATTGATGCCTTCAGAAGGTGTTTGTCCGTTGGCATCCAGACTTTCTTCGGAAGGTCTCCATCCGGGAATACATTTAAGTAAGGCAGTGCTTCTGCCATGATCTTTGAGAAAATGCCGCTTGCAAAGGAACTGTGCCTGCTGTTCACCAGGCGGAAAACCAGGCACATCCACCACTACATATACAAACAGCTGGGGATCATCTACAGGAGCAAAACCTGCAAAAGATACCAGATAATTCTTTGCAGAACGTGGCTGTTTCTCTGCTGTACCGGTTTTACCGCCTACCTGGTATCCTGCTACTTTTGCAGCACCGCCGGTACCATTTTCTACAGTCTGGAACATGGCTTCCTTTAAATAATCTGCTGTAGACTGGGATACGGTTTCACGGACCAGGACCGGATCTTTTGTCTCTACTACAGAGCCCTGCTCATTTAATATCTGACGGACCACATGAGGCTCATAATAAGAACCGCCATTGATCGCAGAGCAAAGTGCTGCTGCCATCTGGATCATAGTGCAGTTGTAATTCTGTCCAAAAGCATTGGTAGCAAGTTCTGTCGGCCCCATCTTATCAGCGGGATAAACCAATCCTGCTGCATCTGCCTCGCCGGGGAAGATCGATTCCTGTTTTCTGTCCCATGCCAAACATTGCCCGGTATTTTGCAAAAATACCACTGCCCATCATAGCTCCGATCCGCATCATTGCCACGTTACAGGACTTCATAATAGACTCTGTCAGGCTTAAAGAACCATGACCTCCCCTTTCTGTACGCTGTACACTTAATATCCCAATCACCTACATGGAGATATCCGCCACAGTCAAAAATATTCATTTCCCTTTAAAACGCCCTCTTCCAGACCTGCTGCAACTGTCAGGATCTTAGACGGTGAACCTGGCTCAAAGGTATCGCTGACGCAGAAGTTTCTCCACAGCTGGTTCCATGCAACCTGCTTGCCATAAGAAAGGATATCCTCTCTGGAATAATGATCCAATGCCTGATCTTCTGTAATAGTCTGGTCCGGGTTTTCCCTGGTAAACGCCGACTGCCTCTTTTTTTCCCAGAGCCAGAAGTTCTTCTTCAGAAAATCCATCTGTATTCCGTGGATCATTTAAGTCAAATTTATTGCTGGTAGCCATTCCAAGGACTTCACCATTGTTTGGATCCATGGCAATGGCCGCTGTCACATGGCTTCCCACACTATTCTGCCACTCATCTATATACTTCTGAAGAATATTCTGCACATTCAGATCAATGGTGGAGACAAGTGTCTTTCCATTGACTGCAGATTTAACAACACCTTCTAGGTTGGCATCTTCATCCAGATAGCCATACTCCCTTCCATTGATACCGATGGGGCTGTCATTGTAATACTGTTCAATGCCGCCTGTACCGCTGCTTCCGTCCCCGCTTGCAAAACCGATCACATTGCAGGCCGCAGAGCCGTAAAGGATGGGGGATCCTGCGGTACTCGTCTTCAAACCATACGCCGGTCACACGGAAACGGACTGGTTATCGTCATCACTTTTTTCTGTAAGCAGCATTTCTTTCTTTTCAGTCTCTTCAAACTGGCTTTTCTGGTCATATGAAAGCTGCCTGCCGTTTTATAACGCAGATACGCCCGTTTGGGCCGTTCCTGGATCAGACTGCGAAGCTCATTTCCATCAAATCGAACACATCCACCAGTGCCTGTATGGTTGGTTCCAGATAATAATCCGGCTTATCCATGATCTGACTGGGATCAAGGATAAGATTGTATACTTTTTTCACTGGTAGCCAGATAGGTACCGTTCCGGTCTACGATATCACCCCGCCTGTAAGGGAATAGTCCTGCTGGCATACTCCTGCTGTCTCTGGGATAATACGATCTTTGTTGTAACGCTCATTATTTTCATTTACAATGCGGTATAAAACATAAACAAGAGCAAACAAAGCCAGCGATATCAGAAGAACTGTGATCGCCAGCTTTACCTGCATGTATTTGGCGAAGGGCCTTCGCCTGAATATATTCTCTTTATTTTTTGCGTTTGCCGGAATATCCTTCCTGTCCGGCATTGTTCCTAGTATTCGGGATGTCTTCATATTGCCTTACGTACTCACTTTCCGTCTTGTCATATAAGAGAACCTGGTCTTTTTTGCATAGACCATACCCAGTTCCTTGGTAGCGATCTCATAAATCTCATTTAAGTCAATGCTGGTATTAATACTGGTCTCTAAGGCATCATTTTCTGTACGCATCTTCTAATTTTTCTTCCATAGCCTCGATATTATGCATTCTGGCTGTAATGGCAGACTGAATGTGAAGATAATTGACACAGAGGTATAAGGTGCAGATGGACGCTAAGGTCAGTATAATAACGTAAGGAAGATCCATGTACATGGCACGTTCCTGGTTTCTGCGGATACGGTGATGCTTCTTTACATTTTTCCTATATCCTGCTGCCGTCTTCTTCTTAATTGTTCTTCCGCCAGTCTTGTTCTGGCTTTGGCGCCGCTGAGCCGTGAATATAAGAAGCCATACCTTATTTCTCCTTTCCTGCACGTTCAAATACACGAAGCTTTGCGCTCTTTGAACGGCTGTTCTCCTCAGTTCCTCTTTTTGATGGAAGGATCGGTTTTCGGGTGATCACCTTGCCCATACTCTTCCTTCCGCATACGCACCGGGAAATCCGGCGGACAGATACACGGATTTTCATTGGTACGGAATCTTGTTTTACAATACGGTCTTCTAATGAATGGAAAGTGATGATGCTTAATCTTCCTTCCGGATTTAAAAGACGGATCATTGTATCAATAGAATTTTCCAGTACATCCAGTTCGTGGTTTAATTCAATACGGATAGCCTGGAACGTACGCTTGGCAGGATGGCCTCCTGTAGCCCGTACCTTTGCAGGGATTGCTGCCTTTATGATCTCAGAAAGCTCACCGGTGGTTTCAACTGGCTTTTCTGCTCTCTCGCCTTTACAATGTGTTTTGCAATGTTTTTGGCGAAATTATCTTCCCCTGTAATCCCTGATAATGTGAAACAGCTCCATCTCACTGTAGCCGTTTACAATGTCAGCTGCAGTAGTAGGTTTCTCTGATCCATACGCATATCAAGAGGGCATCTTCCTGTAAGTAAATCCTCTGGACGCAGTATCTAACTGGTAGGAAGAAACTCCCAGATCCAGATAAATGCCGTCCACTTTTTCTATATTTAACTCTTTTAATACATTTTCAATATTCTGGTAATTGCTTCTGACTATGGTCACCTTATCTTTAAAAGGAGCCAGTCTCTCTCCCGCTGCACGGATAGCATCTGCATCCTGGTCGATCCCGATGAGCCTTCCGCCGCCTAAGCGTTTACACACCTCATAGGCATGTCCGCCCCCGCCTAAAGTGCCGTCTACATAGATGCCACCCGGCTTTATATTCAGGCTGCCTACTGTCTCATACAGCAGTACAGACTTATGTACAAATCCATGTTCCTCCATTAAATACCCAAGCCTTCCATATGTTCTGCAATTTCTTCCATATCATCAAAGGTGTTGGCCTGCATCCATTTATCCTTGTTCCAGACCTCGATGCGGCTTCCAACCCCTACAAGCACTGCGTCTTTTCTCCCTGCAAATTCTCTTAAAACTGCAGGCAGAAGGATACGTCCCTGCTTGTCTACTTCACAGGTGGCGGCACTTCCTAAAAGGAAACGTGAAAACTTACGTCCTGCAGTGTTGGTAATAGGTAATACACGAAGCTTTTTCTTCTAATGCAGTCCACTCAGAATTGTCATACACAAAAAGGCAGTTATCCAGTCCCTTCGTGATCACGAATTCGTCTCCCTAACTGCTCTCTGAATTTGGAAGGAACGATCAGACGCCCCTTCGCATCTACTGTATGATTGTATTCACCCATGAACATAGCTATCACCTGCTTGTACATTGCATGGCAAGGCGGGATGCAAATGAAGGCTCCTTAAACCTCCACTTCATCCACGCAACAACCATCCTCTACCACTTTGCACCACTTTCTACCACTTGTATGTTTATCATAGTACAGAAACTGGGAAATGACAAGGATTTTTTACGTTTTTCTTTCAAAAATACCCGCCGGAGGTAAAAGACCGCAGATCTTTTTGATGCGCGGTCTATGATGATATTCTGGTTGTTCTCACGCTCATTGGCGTAGTGGGATCTCTCCCACTTTTTGATCATTTTAGTCTGAAAAAGGTGACTGTCTACTGGTTTTCCTTCTTCTGTTTTCTTAATTTACTGTGTTTATAATGAAGCATCCCACTGCCGCTCCCACTAATGTTGCAAGCAGCTGGGGAAACTGCCAGTGTAGTTCCCGGAACTTTTTAACTGGTCGGTGCGCAGCCCTTCGATCCACACTCTTCCCAGTCCATATCCCAGAAAAATAGATGCACAGCATCTCACCATCAAATTTCTTTTTCTTTCTGTACCACAGCATAAAACCTAATACACACAGGTTCCAACAGGACTCGTAAAGAAAGGTTGGATGTACCTGAATGTATTTTACCCCATTTTCTACGATCTCATGTTCTAACAGGCCAGTTGAGATCATGGACGGGTTTACAATGCTTTCTTTAATGCGCATGGCAAACAGGTTATCGGTGTATCCGCCAAATGCCTCACAGTTAAAGAAGTTGCCCCAGCGGCCAATGATCGGCCTGTGATCGTAGCCCCAGCACACCACTGTCTGCCATGGAGAAAAAGGACTGTTTCCTCACTTTGGTAAAATGACCAGTGTCAGGACTGCCCCCTATCACACCACCATAAATAGCCAGTCCGCCGGCGCGGAGGTTAAAGATCTGAAGCAGATCGTTTTTATAATTATCCCATTCAAAGATCGCATAGTAGAGTCTGGCGCCGATAATAGAAAAAATATGATCCCATACAGTGCAAAATCCATATAAAGATCCGGATCCTGTCCCCGCCTTTTTGCATCAGAAAATGCCACAGCCATACCGGCTAACATACCGCAACCAATGATCATGCCGTAAAATGCAATACGGAAGCCGAATATACTGATACTGTTTCTTAAATGTTCTATGGTGATCCCTAGGTGAACAAAACTTAAGTCCCGCACCTGCGGATGTGATTAATTCCATAAATGCTGTCCCTTTCCATTATTTGCAATTATCCGTTAAAACAGATCCCATATAAAACAAGTGCCTGCAAAGCAGGCAGTTTGTTTTATTATAAATTGATCCTGATCATTATACATTAAAACGGAACAGTACAACATCTCCGTCTTTCATCACATATTCCTTACCTTCGGAACGTACCAGACCCTTTTCTTTTTGCAGCGTTCATGCTTCCGCATGCCATCAGGTCATCATAGCTTACTACTTCTGCACGGATGAAGCCACGTTCAAAGTCACTGTGGATCTGTCCAGCTGCCTGAGTGAGCCTTGGTTCCTACTTTAATTGTCCATGCCCTGGATTCCTGAGGACCAGCTGTTAAACAGCTCATCAGGCCTAAAATGCGGTAGCTTGCTGCGATCAGTTTTTCAAGGCCGGATTCCTTTAATCCAAGGTCATCTAAGAACATCTGCTTTTCATCATCATCTAGTTCTGCGATTTCCTGCTCAATCTCAGCGCAGATGCGCCAAATACTTCGCAGTCATTAGCTTTGGCATATTCACGTACTTCTGTACATAGCGGTTGGAAGCACCGTCATCTGCCAGATCGTCTTCTGCTACGTTTGCAGCAAAATAACTGGTTTCCAGGTCAGAAGGTTCAGGGGAATTGATAAATTCCCTGTCATCTATCTTCTACTTCAAAGCTGCGTGCCAGCTTGCCATCTTCAGTGTGTCTTGATGGCCTTTAACAGTTCTACTTCTTTTGCAAGATCCTTGTTATTAAAGCACCCTTTGACTGCTTTGCAATACCGGCGCTCAGGATCTCAATATCAGAAAAGATCAGCTCTAAGTTGATCGTCTCAATATCTTACCGGATCTACGCTTCCGTCTACATGGATCACGTTAGGATCATCGAAGCAGCGTACAACGTGAACGATAGCATCTACTTCACGGATGTTGGATAAGAACTGGTTTCCCAGACCTTCACCCTTGGAAGCACCCTTTACCAGGCCTGCGATATCTACGAACTCGATCACTGCTGGTGTGGTTTTTCAGAATTGTACATCTCTGTCAGCTTATTTAAACGCTCATCCGGAACCGGTACAACACCTACGTTTGGGTCAATGGTACAGAATGGATAGTTTGCGGATTCTGCGCCAGCCTTGGTCAGGAAGAGTTAAAAAGTGTACTTTTACCTACGTTTGGAAGTCCTACGATTCCTAATTTCATTTTTGCTTTACCTGCTCAAAAACCCCCGTATATATCAAAGGTTTTTTTTCTTTTTGTATTCTTTATGTACCAATTATGTACCAATTTCTTTAAGAGTCTAATGCAATCATTGATTATAGCATAAGGATTTCCTTTTTCAAGGTTCAACACGCTTTCAGACCACTTTTTGGATCCAGCTTTCTGATCTTCTTTTTCCAGGCCAAGATAGATCTTTATTGATTTCAAAAACACAGGCATCACATTATCTTTTTTATAAAGTACCAGCTCCGGATTTTCTCCTTCTGGCCCGTATGTGCTGACCATAATGAAATCCATATTGGCAAGGATACCGAAATATCTGTCTCCGCCAAATTCTGGCTCCAGCTGGTTTCCCAGATAAGTGGTTTCATCATTTAAAAAATTTTACTGTTTTTCCGTTAGGCAGCGGATATCCCAGATTTACATAGCTGCCCACAAGGGCGTTCAATTTCTCCACTTTCGGAAGACCTTTTTATATGAAGATCATTAATCTCTTTTATCAGCTGTTCTTTAAATGCCTCAAATTGCCCATTGTCACTTAATTCTTCATATCTTTTTCCAGTAATCCAGACTGGGGAGAAGTTGTTTCATATAAGAACGTGCCTGTTCTTCTGTGAAATCTTCATTTACCATATGTTTTACGCAGACATCGATAAGGTCATCCATATTGCTGTAGGTGTGTAGGTTCCATCGGCATAGCACCATTTTTGCAATACTCTTCATTTAATGTACCATCGCTGTTATGACTTATTATTCCATCCTCTAATGGCATTTCGTAGCACTGGCAAACAAGCTGCCTTGGAGCACCTAAAAGTGTATTGATCGACACGTCAAATTCCTTTGACAAAAAGCTTTAACGTCTCCGCATTTGGAACCGTCTCACCGTTTTTCCCAGCGTGACACCGCCTGCCGTGTAACCATAACCTTTTGTGCTAACTCTTCCTGAGACAACCCTTTTTTTCGTGCGAAGCTCTAAAATAATATTCTTTGTTTCCATGGCATCTACCTCCATTATATAGATATGTACTCTCGGTCTTTCTGCACTTGCCTTTGCGGCCGATTTTCCCATAGTTGCACCTGAATTTCATCAACGTACGCACCGCATTACGCCTCAAAATTTAAGGCATAATTGACAAAAAATCTTCTCGCAAACTCAAGTACAAAAAGATTCTAAGAGTACATAGATCATAACAAAATTACGAGTTTTCGAAAAGCAACCTGCTGTTTCTACAACAGAAAAACAATTAAAAAGCAGTCCCATGTCAGTCGCGGATATTTATGTTGCATCGGTTTCCGGGGCTTGTGCTTCTTTCAGTGTCATTT
>VOFG01000119.1_pt1 | contig 43559 bp, 54 predicted proteins | sample 5384171 | NCBI WGS metagenome assembly VOFG01 (sample SAMN12384726, study PRJNA508395) | human gut metagenome | isolation source: healthy gut F | host: Homo sapiens
TTGCTGTGGCAGAGAAAGCCTGCCGCCCGCCGCAGAGCAGCCGCCGAAGCTGCCAGAGGAGCAGAAGAGGTGGAAGAGCCCATCGTCATCGAGGAGAACGCCAAGGTGAAGGCCGCTGTGGACTACCTGCGGAAGTCATTGCCCTGATGGGCGTGGAGAACGTGACCTTCAGCGCCGTGCAGAAGGGCGAGGCTACCATCATCCGTCTGGACGGTGAAAAGCTGGGCGCCCTCATCGGCCGCCGTGGCGAGACCATGGAGAGCCTGTCCTATCTGGCAAGCCTTGTGGCAAACCGTCTGGAGGGCGATTACATCAAGCTGGGTCTGGACGTTGCCGGCTTCCGCGACAAGCGCGAGAGCGACCTGACCGCACTGGCACAGCGCATTGGTGCCAAGGTGCGCAAGACCGGCCGCAGCTTTGCCATGGAGCCCATGAACCCCTACGAGCGCCGCATCATCCACTCTGCCATCAGCAAGATGGAGGGCGTGCGCAGCGAGAGCAAGGGCGAAGGCCGTGACCGCCGCGTGGTCATCTACTCCACCGCACCCGATGCTCAGACCGAGAACACCTACGGCGAGGATACCCACGGCAAATTCGACCCATGGGACTACGCCGCCAACAAGGCAGATGCCTCCGGCAGTGTGGCCCAGCAGGCAACTGCCATCAAGGAGAACCGCACCAAGACCACGCTGGTCGTGGATGCAGGCGACACCATTCAGGCAAACTCCGCTGAGCTGTTCCTGAACGATGACCTGCATCCCATGATCGCTGCCATGAATGCCATCGGCTATGATATCTGGACCACCGGCAACCATGAGTACAACTACGGCATGGATGTGCTGAAAAGGTCATGGGACAGCAGAAGGCCAAGGTGCTCACCGGCAACGTTTACGCACCGGACGGCACCCGCTGGCCGACGGCTACACCATCATCAAAAAGGGCACCGTCAAGATCGGTGTCATTGGCATGGTCACCCCCAACATCATCCGCTGGGATGCCAAGAATCTGGAGGGCTGGAAGGTCACCAACCCTGTGGACGAGAGCCGCAGGATCATCGATAAGATCAAGGATCAGGTGGATGTTCTGATCGGCGTCATGCACATGGATACCGAGAACGAGTACGGTGTCTATGGCTCCGGCGTCACCGATCTGGCCAATGCCTGCCCGGAGTTTGACGTCATCGTGGGCGGCCACGGCCACAGGAGCATCCCCAACATGATGATCAACAACGTGCTGGTGGTGGAGAACAAGAACGCCGGTGCCACCCTGTCCGAGATCCACGTCTATCTGGAGCGCCAGCTGGACGGCAAGTGGAAGGTCGTGAACCGCACCTCGGAAAACCTGCAGATCAAGGAGTACGAGCCCGATCCGGAGCTGACCGCTCTGCTGGCTTCTTACGACACCCGCGCCAAGGAAGACGCTGTCACCCCCATCGGCGAGCTGAAGGGGCGGCGATCTGGCCCCGAAAACGAGATCGACTGCCTGCCGCAGGCCATGGTGCAGGACACCGCGCTGCTGGACTTCATCAACGAAGTGCAGATGTACTACACCGGTGCGCAGGTCTCCGCAACGGCCCTGACCTCCATGACCTCCCAGATGCGCGCGGGCACCATCCGCAAGTGCGATATGGCCAGCATCTACACCTACCAGAACACCCTGTACAAGCTGCAGATGACCGGCGAGCAGCTGCGCCGCTTTATGGAGTGGTCCGCAGCCTTCTTCAAGACATGGAAGCCGGATGAAGTGACCATCGCCTTTGACCCCTCGGTGCGCTACTACCTGTACGATGCTTTTGAGGGCGTCAACTATGAGCTGGACGTCTCCAAGGAGCCGGGCCACCGCATCAAGAACCTCAAGTGGCCGAACGGCAAGGCCGTGAAGGACACCGACACCTTTGTTGTGGCAGTGAACAACTACCGCGCCACCACCCAGCTGCTGACGGCTGCGGACATCTTCCTGCCCGGTGAGGATCTGCCCAAGCTGCTGGAGATCGATGTGCGCGGCGACGTGGGCGGCATCCGCGAGCTGCTGGGCGAGTACATCCGCACCGTGAAGGGCGGCACCATCGAGCCGCACGTGAACAACAACTGGAAGATCGTGGGCAACAACTGGAAGGCCGCCGATCACCAGAAGGCTGTGCAGCTGCTGCGCGAGGGCAAGCTGGCCCTGAATGAGAATGCCGATGCACGCACGCTGCCCGGCAAGGCCATCACCACGGCAGATATCGCCAAGTTCTAAAAAATCAGTTTCCTGTAAAAGGGGCTTTCCGTGTTGGGACGGAAAGTCCCTTTTGTGTGAGAAACGGGCGGATTTTCAACCGTTTCCCGGGAATTGGTTGAAAAACAGTACCATTCCGCAGCGTTTCGTGGTACAATGAAACTGTATTGGTCTCGCTGCTGTGGGCAGATGGGAGCAAGCGGCCAGACCGGGCGCGGAAAGGAAGCCAGAAAAACCATGCAGGAAGCGACCATTGCAGCAATTGCAACAGCACCGGGCGCAGGCGGCATTGCCGTGGTGCGGCTCTCCGGTGCGGAGAGCTATCAGGTGGCGGCCCGGGTGTTCTGCCCGGCCAACGCCGCAAAAGTTGAACAGGCCAAAGGCTATACGGCCATGTACGGGGCCTTCCGGGAAGGGAACGAGACCTTTGACGAGGGCGTGGCCCTGTTTTCCGTGCGCCCCACAGCTATACCGGCGAGGATGTGGTGGAGCTTTCCTGCCATGGCGGAAATGCGGTGGCCCGCCGTCTGGTGGAAGCCTGCCTTGCCGCCGGTGCGCAGCCTGCCGCTCCCGGCGAGTACACCCCGCCGTGCCTTCCTGAACGGCAAGCTGGGACTGACTCAGGCCGAAGCGGTCATGGACCTGATCTCGGCAGACGGGCGGCAGGGGGCCGCACTGGCCAATGCGGCGCTGGGCGGTGCGCTGGCCAAAAAGATCGACGCCCAAAAGCAGGAGCTCACCGCCATTCAGGCTCACCTTGCCGCATGGGTGGATTTTCCCGAAGAGGATGTGCCGGAGCTGGACGGTGACCATCTGCACCGCGTACTGAGTGGGGTAAAGGCAGAGCTGGACGAGTTGATCCATAATTATCAGGCGGATACCGTCCTGCGCGAAGGTGTGGACTGCGCCATTGTGGGCAGACCAAATGCGGGCAAATCCACACTGCTCAACCTGCTGGCCGGGTTCGACAGGGCCATCGTCACGCCGGTGGCTGGCACCACCCGTGACGTGGTGGAGCAGGCGGTACAGCTGGGGGATATCCAGCTGAATCTGTTCGATACCGCCGGTCTGCGCGAGACCGAAGATGCCATTGAAGCCGAGGGCATCCGCCGCAGCTGGAAGAAACTGGAAGAAGCTGGCCTGATCCTGGCGGTGTTCGACGGCTCGGAGCTGCCCACGCGGGAAGATCTGGAGCTTGCACAGCGTTGCACAGGCCGTCCAGCCATTGCACTTATCAACAAAGAGGATAAACCGACGCAATTTGACGCAGAGTTGATTGCACCCTGCTTTGCCATGGTGCTGCCGGTGTGCTGTCAGGAGGAGGAGAGCCGCAAGGTGATCGCCGCTGCGGTGGCGCGCCTGCTGGGTACCAGCCAGATCGACCCCCATGCCGCCGGTCTGTCCGGCCAGCGTCAGCTTTTCCGCCGCACTGCGTGCGCGGGACGCCGTGGCCGGTGCACTGGATGCTGCCGCAGGCGGCTTTGGGCTGGATGCCGTTTCCGTCTGTGTGGACGACGCACTGGCCGCCCTGTGCGACCTGACCGGTGAGAACGCCTCGGAAGCTGTGATCGAACAGGTGTTTGAACGTTTCTGCGTGGGAAAGTGACGAAGAGCTTCCCGCGCGAAGCGTGGTCGCATGTTTAAAGTTTGATGCCTTTTGCAAAATGCATCGCCGCCGGGGATGTTCTCTTTGCGTGCCAAAGAGAACCAGAAAAGCACCCGCTACTTTCGAGGCGCGGGAGGCACGAATTAAGGGCTACTCGCCCTTAATAATCCCAAAGGAGATGGGCTCCATAACAAAAAATCCAAGTCGCTCCGCTAGAGGATTTTTTGTGTTACGCCGATTTTAGTCGCTTGCGCGACGAGCCATACGGACAAGTTTATGCGTTATCTGCTGCGCGACAGCTGCAGCTGACAGCAGCAATATGCCGTTTCCCGTTACGACCCTTTCCCGTGAAAAAGTAAATCCGAAAAGCCCGCAGGCTTTTCCAGATTTGCGAAATTAAAAATAATATTTCCGCTGAAAATGCCCAGAGCGAAGCGGAGGGCATTTCAAATCATTTGTTAGAGGAAACCCGAAAGTATATGAACCACTTAGGAGATTATGACGTCATCGTCATCGGTGCCGGTCATGCCGGCATCGAGGCCGCCCACGCCGCCGCGACACTGGGCGCGAAAACGGCCGTGTTTACCATGAGTCTGGATGCCATTGGCAACATGCCCTGCAACCCCAGCATTGGCGGCACGGCAAAAGGCACGCTGGTACGTGAATTGGATGCACTGGGCGGCGTGATGGGCCTTGCTGCGGATGCCACCTATCTGCAGAGCCGGATGCTCAACCGGGGCAAGGGCCCGGCTGTCCACGCCCTGCGTGTGCAGACCGACCGCAAGCGCTACCACGAATATATGAAGCACGCCTTGAGCTGACGCCCGGCCTTGCCATCCATCAGGCAGAGGTCGTGGGCATTGAGACCGAGAACGGCCGTGTGAAGGGCGTCGTGACCCAGCTGAACGGCGAATACAGCGCCAAGTGCGTGGTCATTGCCACCGGCACGAATCTGGGCGGCAAAATTTTTGTGGGCGATGCATGGTACGCCTCCGGCCCGGACGGGATGCACGCCGCCAACGCCCTGACCGACAGCCTGAAGGCCGCCGGTCTGCCGCTGCGCCGGTTCAAGACCGGCACACCGGCCCGCGTCCACCGCCGCAGCATCGATTTCAGCCAGCTGGAATGCCAGCCCGGCGACCCGGACAGTGAGCTGCAGCCCTTCAGCTTTATGACCGACGCCCCCATGCACAACAAGGTGGAGTGCTGGATCGCCTATACCAACCCCGAGACCCACAGGATCATTCTGGATAACATCCAGCGCAGCCCGCTCTATGGCGGCATGATCGAGGGCGTTGGCCCGCGCTACTGCCCCTCCATCGAGGACAAGGTGGTGCGCTTTGCGGGCAAGGACCGTCACCCCATTTTTTGTGGAGCCCTGCGGGGAGAACACCGAGGAGATGTATCTGCAGGGAGCCTCCAGCAGCCTGCCGGAGGATGTGCAGAACGCCTTCTACCGCAGCATCAAAGGGTTTGAGAACATCGAGATCATGCGCCCGGCCTACGCCATCGAGTACGACTGCGTAGACCCCACCAGTCTGGAAGCCACGCTGGAAAGCAAGGTGGTGCGGGGCCTGTACGGTGCGGGCCAGTTCAACGGCACCTCCGGCTACGAGGAAGCCGCTGCCCAGGGTCTGCTGGCCGGACTGAACGCCGCCCGCAATGCGCTGGGCAAAGAGCAGCTCATCCTGCCGCGACACACCAGCTATCTGGGCACGCTGGTGGATGATCTGGTCACCAAAGGCGTCATGGACCCCTACCGCATGATGACCAGCCGCAGCGAGTACCGCCTGACCCTGCGTCAGGACAACGCCGACCAGCGGCTGACCCCCATCGGCAGAGAATATGGCCTTGTGCAGGATGACCGCTGGGCCAAGTACCAGCACACCCAGAGCATTCTGGAAGCGGAGCGCCGCCGCCTGCACGAGACGCATCTGCGCACCGCCGACCTGCGCACCGCCATGGAAGCGGCCGGGCTTGCCCCTGCTGCTGAAGGCGGCATTGCGGAAGAACTGCTGCGCCGCCCGGAGATCAGCTATCCGCTGCTGGCCGGTGTCATCGGCTGGGGCGAGCAGATCACCCCATGCTGGCCGAGCGGCTGGAGACCGAGATCAAGTATGCGGGCTACATTGCCCGGCAGGATCGGATGATCCGGGACGTGGCCCGGCATGAAAAGACCCTGATCCCGGACGACTTTGAATATGCGGATCTGGCCGGCCTGACGCTGGAAGCCCGCGAAAAGCTGGCCCGCATCCGGCCGAAGAACCTCGGTCAGGCGGGCCGCATCCCGGGCGTATCGCCCTCCGATGTGGCGCAGCTGAGCATTGCGCTGGCAGCGAGAGGAAAATAAAATGGAAGAACTGAAGCTTTACGAGGGCCGTTCGAATTGCCGACTGCACCGGGCGGCTGGAAAAAGAGATCCGCACCTATGACCTGCTGGACAAGCTGGGCATCCAATTCTGGCGCACCGACCACGGCTGGATGAAGGCCGATACCATGGAGGACTGCCATGTGATCGATGCCTGTCTGAATGCCACCGTCTGCAAGAACCTGTTCCTGTGCAACCGGCAGAAGACAAACTTTTATCTGCTCATGATGCCCGGGGACAAGCCTTTCAAGACCAAAGAGCTTTCCCACCAGCTGGGCATTGCCCGCCTGAGCTTTGCCTCGCCCGAGGATATGGAGCAGTATCTGGACTGTACGCCCGGCTCCTCCTCTATCATGGGGCTTGCCAACGACACCGAAAACAAGGTGCAGCTGCTGATGGATGAGGATGTGAAGAAAGGGGAGTACCTTGGCTGCCACCCCTGCATCAACACCTCTTCGCTCAAGCTGCGCACGGCAGATGCTGGAAACCTTCCTGCCCGCCGTCCACCACGAGCCGATTTTCGTCCAGCTGACCGGTGAATGAAAGAAAGGACAACACCCATGATCGACAAACAGCGTCTGGAAGCAAAATGTTCCACATGGAACATCACCCTCACCGGCACCCAGCTGGACCAGCTGGATGCCTTTGCCGAAATTCTGGTGGACTACAACCAGAAGGTCAACCTGACCGCCATCACCGACCCCGAGGGGATCGAGGATAAGCACTTCCTCGACAGCCTGCTTTTTGCCAGCCAGCCGGAAGTGGCGGGCCGCATGGTGGATGTGGGCGCAGGCGCAGGCTTCCCGGGCATCGTGACCAAGATCTACAAGCCGGAGCTGCAGCTGACCCTGATGGAGCCCACCGGAAAGCGGGTGGAGTTTTTGAAGTACGCCTGCGCCCAGCTGGGCCTGACCGGCGTGGAGTTTGCCAAGGAACGCGCCGAGGAAGCCGCCCGCAAGGCGTGGCGGGAGCAGTTCGATCTGGCATCTGCCCGGGCTGTGGCTGCGCTGCCCATGCTGGCCGAATACTGCCTGCCGCTGGTAAAGGTAGGGGAACTTCCTTGCCATGAAGGGCTCCTCCGGTGAGGAAGAGCTGACCGCAGCGCGCGGTGCCATCAAAAAGCTGGGCGGTGAATACAGGGAGACCCGCACCCTGCACCTGCCGGGCGGCGATACCCGCACCCTGATCCTGTGCAAAAGATTTCGCAGACTCCGACAGCTTACCCCAGAAACGGCGGTAAAATCGCGAAAAGTCCGCTGAAATAACGCAGTAATGAACGTATTCTGAAAGACCCTGCCGAACGATTTGTCTGGCAGGGTCTTTCTTTGTGTGGTACACTGTGGCTGAAGCCTGAGTTTTTCCACGCTTTCCCGGGAAAATGTGGAAAACAGACCCGGCAAAACTGCAAAGGGGGAGTACATTCATGTTTGAACGACAAAAAGCAGGCGGGCAAGATCTATTTCCTGCCCATCGACCAGATCAGGCCGTCGCCATTTCAGGCACGGCGGGAATTCAGCGAGCAGGAGCTTGCGGCACTGGCGCAGAGCATCCGGGAGAACGGCCTGCTGCAGCCGGTCACAGTGCGGAAGCTGTCGGATGGCGGCTATGAGCTGGTGGCAGGGGGAGCGGCGGCTCCGTGCCTGCAGGCTGGCAAAGATGACCACCATCCCGGCCATCCTCTGCAACTACGGCGACGAGCAGACCGCGGCGCTGGGCCTGCTGGAAAACATCCAGCGGGCCGACCTGAACCCCTTTGAGCAGGCGCAGGGCATGAAGGATGTGATGGTGCTGTGGGACTGCACCCAGGCCGAGGCCGCCAAACGTCTGGGCATGGCGCAGCCCACCCTTGCCAACAAGCTGCGGCTTTTTGCAGCTGAACGCCGACCAGCGGCAGTTCGTGCTGGACAACAACCTCACCGAGCGCCATGCCCGGGCAGTGCTGCGTCTGCCGGAGAACCGCCGCAGCGAAGCATTGATCAACATTGCCAAGCGCCGCATGAACGCCCGGCAGACCGACCTCTACATTGAACAGCTGCTCAACACCCCCGTAAAAAGGCAGGCACCGTGTTTCCATGGTCAAGGATGTGCGCATTTTTGTGAACACCATCGACCATGCCATCCGCTTGATGACCGACAACGGCGTGCCCGCTACCGCCCATCGGGAAGAGAAGGACGGGTACATCGAGTATACGGTGCGCATTCCCACCGCAGCCGCCGAACGGTAAAATTGTTCCATGTGGAACAGGGGAACGAACCCTCAGTCAAAACCTGACGGTTTTGCCAGCTCCCTCGGAGAGGAGCCGACCCTCAGTCTGCTCCCGCTGGTCGCAGCCAGCTCCCCGAAGGGGAAGCTTTATTCGCGCTGACCGGAAGATGTCCAAAAGCTCCCCCTGAGAGGAAAGACTTCCCCGCTCCGGGGGGGAAGATGTCGCGCAGCGAAAGGGGGAATCTGGCACGGCGTAAGCCGTGACTGAGAGGGTAACCGTCCTTTCCGGTACGGCTAACTCTGCAATTTACCCGGTAGCTTTGCCGCCATGTCAAGGGCCCCATCCCAGAGGGGGCTGTCTGCGCAGCAGACTGGGGGAGTTCTCTCCCCAAAGTGTCCGCATTTCCGCTTTTCCGTCCCTGAAAGTTAAAAATCCAGCGGAAAAACGCTTCAGATGGTTCAAAAACCGATTTGGATGTGCTATACTAGGTGTTAAGGTGCCTGTATGGACGGGAAACCGGCAGGCATGACTGCGAATGTTCCACATGGAACAATTAAATTTTCCCGGAAGGAAGAATTGTGCGTGGCAAAAATTGTAGCAATTGCGAACCAGAAGGGCGGCGTTGGCAAAACCACCACCGCCGTCAACCTGTCGTCCTGCGTTGCGGCGCTGGGCAAGCGGGTGCTCATCGTAGACCTTGATCCGCAGGGCAATACCACCACCGGCTACGGCATCCCGAAGCGCAGCGTGGAAAAAGGGAACCTACGAGATCCTGATCGGTGAGGCGCGGGCCTCCGAGGCCATCCGTAAGACCGAGTACCGCACCGATGTCATCGGCTCCAACACCCGTCTGGCCGGTGCCAGTCTGGAAATGATCGACCTGCCCGCTCGTGAGAGCCGCCTGCGCAAGGCGCTGGCCGAGGTGCAGAAGGACTATGACTTCATCTTTATCGATTGTCCTCCCAGTCTGGACCTGCTCACCCTGAACGGCCTGAGTGCCTGCGACAGCGTTCTCATTCCGGTGCAGTGCGAGTATTACGCGCTGGAGGGCCTTTCGGAGCTGATCAGCACCTTGAAGACCATCCGCAAAAAGTACAATCCGTATCTGGATATCGAGGGCGTGGTGTTCACCATGTTCTCGCTGCGGTATAACCTGACCGTGCAGGTGGTGGAGCAGGTGCAGAAGTATTTCGGCTCCAAGGTGTACAAGACCACCATCCCGCGCTCCATCCGCATTTCGGAGGCACCCAGCTACGGCCAGCCCATCAATTTCTATGAGCCCAACGGCAAAGGCTGCGAGGCTTACATGGAACTGGCGATCGAATTTGTCAAGAACAACCGCCCGCATGAGCCCAAAAAGGTCCGCAGCAAAAAAGTGCACCCGTCGCAGAGCAGACGAAAAATGCTCTGGAAGATTAAACCTCAGGGGGAACATGAATGGCAAGAGGAAAAGGAGGGCTTGGCCGCGGGCTGGACAGTCTGTTTGAAGATGCCGCCCCGGTTTTTTGAGTCCGGCGCAAAGGTAGATACCTTGCCCCTGCGTGAGATCGAACCGGACCCGGAACAGCCGCGCAAGACCTTTGACGAGGAAACACTGGGCGAGCTGGCCGCAAGCATTGCAGAGCACGGCCTGCTGCAGCCCATCGCGGTGCGTCCGCGTCCGCGGGGCGGCTACAGCATCGTGGCGGGTGAGCGCCGCTGGCGTGCCTGCCGCATGGCAGGGCTGAACGATGTGCCGGTGGTCATCAAGGAGGTCAGCGACGAGCAGGCCATGGAACTGGCTCTGGTGGAAAACCTGCAGCGCGAGGATCTGGACCCGGTGGAAGAAGCCGCCGGCATCCGGGAGCTGATGACCCGCTGCGGCTTGACGCAGGAGCAGGCGGCCCAGAAGCTGGGCAAGAGCCGCAGCGCACTGGCCAACAGCCTGCGCCTGCTGAACCTGCCGGAAAACGTGCTGGAACTGCTGAAAAGCGGCTTTATCAATATCGGCCACGCAAAGGTGATCCTGAGCCTGCCCACGCCGGAGCTGCAGGAGCAGGCGGCGCAGATCATCGCAGACAACCAGCTGAACGTGCGTCAGGCCGAGGCGCTGTGCAAAAAGCTGGCAAAGCCCGCAAAGGAGCCCAGAGAACCCCAGCCGCGGGGCACCCTGCCGGTGGAGGTGGAAGAAAGCCTCAAGCAGGTGCTGGGCAGCGAGGTGAACGTGGCCTACCAGACGGCAAGGGCAAGCTGACCGTGCATTTCTATTCAGACGAGCAGCTGCGGGCCTTTGCCAACCTGCTGGGACAGTACCAGAACGAAGAATAAAGCGATCCAAGGCGGGCGACCGTCTTTGAACGGCACAGGGGAGGGGATCTTCTGTGCGAACCGAAATAGAGCAAGGAGAGTCAATCATGCTTGATATCAAATTTGTCCGTGAAAACCCGGACGCTGTCAAGGAAAACATCAAGAAGAAGTTTCAGGATGCAAAGCTCCCGCTGGTGGACGAGGTCATCGAGAAGGATGCCCAGTACCGCGCATGCCTGAAGGAAGTGGAAGCCCTCAAGGCTGCCCGCAACAAGCTGAGCAAGGCCAACGGCCCCCTGTTCGGCCAGCTGAAGAAGTGCACCGATGAGGCACAGAAGGCCGAGCTGCAGGCTCAGATCGATGCCAACAACGCCGCCGTCAAGGCCGACGCCGACAAGATGGCTGAGCTGGAAAAGGAAGAAGAGACCCTGTCCGCACGCATTCAGGAGATCATGTACACCATCCCGCAGATGATCGATCCCAGCGTGCCCATCGGCCCGGATGATACCTACAACGTGGAAGCACAGCGCTTTGGTGAGCCTGTGGTGCCCGATTTCCCCATCCCGTACCACACCGAGATCATGGAGAGCTTCGACGGCATCGATAAGGACGCCGCAGGCCGCGTAGCCGGTATTGGCTTCTACTACCTTCTGGGCGACATCGCGCGTCTGCACGAGGCTGTTCTGGCCTATGCCCGCGACTTCATGATCGACAAGGGCTTCACCTATGTCATCCCTCCCTTCATGATGCACGGCAACGTGGTGCAGGGCGTCATGTCTTTCCCGGAAATGGACGCTATGATGTACAAAATTGAGGGCGAAGACCTCTACCTCATCGGCACTAGCGAACACACCATGATCGGCCGCTTCATCGATGAGACTCTGGACGAGGCCACTCTGCCCCTGACCCTGACCTCCTACAGCCCCTGCTTCCGCAAGGAAAAGGGCGCTCACGGCATCGAGGAGCGAGGCATTTACCGCATCCATCAGATCGAGAAGCAGGAAATGATCGTGGTCTGCCGCCCCGACGAGAGCGCTGACTGGTACGAGAAGCTGTGGAAGAACTCTGTGGAGCTGTTCCGCAGCATGGAGATCCCGGTGCGTCAGCTGAACTGCTGCTCCGGCGACCTGGCCGATCTGAAGGTGAAGAGCTGCGATATCGAGGCATGGAGCCCCCGCCAGCAGAAGTACTTCGAGGTCTGCTCTTGCTCCAACCTGGGCGATGCACAGGCACGCCGCCTGCACATCCGCGTGAAGGGCAAGGACGGCAAGACCTATCTGGCCCACACCCTGAACAACACCTGCGTGGCACCTCCGCGTATGCTGATCGCCTTCCTGGAGAACCATCTGCAGGCCGACGGCACCGTGACCATCCCCGAAGTGCTGCAGCCGTATATGGGCGGCCTGAAGGTCATGGTTCCCACCCACAGAAGAAGGGCTGAAGAATTGACCGGTTTTTCCACAAGGCTCAGATAAATGGTTGAAAAATCCCGTCTTTCTATTCAATGGAAAGCGGGGATATTTTTGCGTATCTTCGTTTGTATTTTGGACGACACGAAAAATATTTTTTTTTAAAATAAGTGTTGACAAAAGGGGTATCAGTGGATATAATAATAAAGCACCGTTCAAGTGCACAAACAAATGTGGCGGTATAGCTCAGTTGGCTAGAGCATTCGGTTCATACCCGAAGTGTCACCGGTTCAAATCCAGTTACCGCTACCACTTTTACAGAGTTTCGCTAAGGTTAGGGGACGGTCGTCTGCAGTAGTGAACGATGGAAGGCGGAGGTTTTAGCGAAGCTCTGTATTTCTAAGGCCCGTTGGTCAAGCGGTTAAGACACGGCCCTTTCACGGCTGTAACATGGGTTCGATTCCCGTACGGGTCATGAATAAAATCCCTGATCTTCAACCCGTACGAGGAATCGAAGGAACACGGCCGCCCGCAGGCGGCAAAAAAGAGCCCAGTGGGCTCTTTTTTTAGTGCCCAGGTTGCGGCTCCCAGCATCCGCGTGTGCCTTGGGCGGCACGTGCGTTTTGCTGGCCGTTGAATGCGAACGCCGCCCAAGGCCAACAACTCCTCCCTGCATCGGCCACTGGCCGCGGTCGTCGTTGTTGCAAGTCCCATCCTGTAGGAATGTCTAATGTGGTTGCTGCCGCTGCATTCGCTCGGGGGATTTTTAATTTGACCCGTACGGGAATTGCAGCTGAGCTGACCGCCGCCAGCGAGCAAAGACTTCCCCGGTCGGGGAAGATGTCGCATAGCGACAAAAAAGGGGAGTACAGGGAAGCGAAGCTGGGGCCGTGGTCAGCGGGATGCGAACGCCGCTCCAAGGCGTGAAGCATACGCTGGGAACCACAACCCGAGACAGGGCGGCGGTGCGCCTTCATCTTGAATACCACATGCCATTTTATGGATAAAAAAGCCCGGCAGGGGAACACGTTCAGGTGCTCTTCTGCCGGTTTTTTCTGCATTTTCCGTAAATTTCCGGCCTGAAATAGTAACAAAATTATGTCAATGAGACATCAATCCTCCATTTTTAACTGCGAAAATTGGCTTGCACACCAAAAACTCTGGAATATTCTAGCACTTTCCATATAAATTCATGACAAAGTTTGGTAGAAATAATATCTTGTATACAGGATGCACTTACGTTACAATACAGATGATATACCAATTGTACGAGCAGAAGGGAGGAAATGGAGTCCACAAGGGCGGTTTTCAATCACGAGTACGGGCCGGTGGCGGATGCAGCGTGCAGTTTTTGCATCATTTGTTCCCATCGCCTGATGCTTAGAACGGGAGGATGTCAATGGAAGTCTTTTTGCAAGCACTGGTAAACGGGATCCTGCTGGGCGGTTTCTACTCCCTGATGGGTATGGGCCAGAACATCATTTTCGGTGTTATGAACATCGTCAACTTCTGCCACGGCGAAATGTTGATGGTGGGCATGTACATCACCTATGTTCTGTATACCTACTTTGGGGTGGACCCCTATGTAGCCCTTCCCATCGTTGCAGTGCTCATGTTCGGTCTGGGTGCGCTGATCCAGTCCACTCTGATCACCCCTTCGCTCAAGACCAAGAGCTTTACAAACCTGCTGTTCCTCACCGTCGGTCTGGGCCTGCTGCTCACCAACGGCGCTCTGGTCATCTTTGGTTCCACCTATTATAAGATCATTACCCCTTATTCGCAGACCTATATCCCGCTTGGCCCGGTCACCATTGCGCTGCCGCGTCTGGTCAGCTTCCTGATCCTGATCGTGGTTGCCATTGCACTGTTTGCCTTCCTCAAGTATTCCACCACCGGCAAGCAGATCCGCGCCGTATCCCAGAACCCTATTGGTGCTGAGGTCGTTGGCATCAACGTCAAGAAAATTTACATCCTGACCTATGGTCTGGGCGTTGCTCTGGCCGGTATCGCCGGTTCTCTGCTGACCCAGTTCTACACCATCTATCCCACCGCAGGCGCAAGCTTCGGTTTCCGCGCACTGATCGTCGTGGTCGTGGGCGGTCTGGGCTCCATCCCCGGCGCATTCTTCGCCGGTATTTTCCTGGGCCTGCTGGAGCAGATGAGTGCATTGTTCATCAGCCCGTCCTACAGTGATATGATCGTGTTCGTCACCTTCATCATCATTCTGGTCGTGCGTCAGGTCATGATTCTGAGGAGGCGATAAGATGGATACCAGAAAAGCAGTTAAAACCTATCACCGCAATCTGGCGATCGTTCTGGCTATCATCGTCGCCATCTTCGCAGCGATCCCGCTGGTCGTGGATAAACCTTACATCATCAACATTTTCGTTCTCACCTTCTATATGTCCACCCTGTCCATGGCGTGGAACATTCTGGGCGGCATCACCGGCCAGAACTCGCTGGGTCTGGCCGCTTACATGGGTCTGGGTGCCTATGTGTGCTGTCTGGTGGTCACAAAGACGGGCATGAACCCCTGGGTGGCCGCTGTGCTGGATATGCTCGTTGTGGGCGTTGTGGCCGGTGTCATCTTCTTCCCCAGCCTGATCCTGCGCGGCCCCTACTTCACGCTGGTGTCCATCGCGTTTGCCGAGTCCATCCGTCAGTTCATCATCAACTCGGAGTTCTTCGGCCGCGCATCCGGCGTGGGCCTGCCCTTCGGCAAGGACTCCTTTGCGCAGTTCCGCTTTACCAGCAAGGTGCCGTACTACTACATCGGCTTCATCATGATGGTGGGCGTTTACCTCATCATGAAAAAGATCGGCCGCTCCAAACTGGGCTTTGCGCTGCGCACCATCCGCGAGGATGAGGACGCAGCCGCCGCCATCGGCATCAACCCCACCAAGTACAAGGTCATTGCCGTTGTCATTTCGGCTATCATTGCCGGTCTGGTCGGCTTCTTCTACGTCAGCTACATCCGCTACATCGACCCCGACGTTATGATCCAGTCCAAGTCCACTGAGATCGTGCTGCCGGCAGTCGTGGGCGGCGCCGCCTACATCGAAGGCCCGCTGATCGGCGGCCTCATCATGATCCCGCTGAGCGAACTGCTGCGTGCAAACTTTGCCGCCATCCTGCCCGGCATCAACATGCTGATGTACGCCATCGTGCTGATCGTGGTCATCCGTTTCCGTCCGTCCGGTATTCTGGGCTGGTACATGAACTCGAAGGTCAAGACCTTCATCGATGAAAAGATCCTCAAAAAGCCGTCTCTGGACGTGCTGGAAGAGTATGAGCTGATGGCAGACAAGGGAGGGAAGTAATCATGGCAGAAAAGCCTATTATTGAAGTCCAGGGCCTGACCAAGCGGTTCAAGGGTCTGACCGCCGTGCATGATGTTTCTTTCTCGGTGGAGAAAGGCTCCATCACCGGCATGATCGGCCCCAACGGTGCTGGTAAATCCACCACCTTCAACATGATCTGCGGCTACTACCCGCCCACCGAAGGCAAGATCTTCTACAACGGTGAGGATATCACCAGCAAAAAAGGCGTATGAGTACACCAACATGAAGATCGCCCGCACCTTCCAGATCATGAAGCCTTTGAAGAACCTGAGCGTTCTGGATAACGTCACCGCCGCCGCCTACTTCGGCCACGCCGGTGCAAAGAGCGAAAAGAGGCCAAGGAGCGCGCCATGGAGGTGCTGCACTTTACCGGCCTGTACGAAAAGCGTCATGTGATCTCCAAGGACATGGGCACGCCGGACCAGAAGCGCCTGGAAATGGCCCGCGCCCTGGCCACCAAGCCCGAAGTGCTGTTTCTGGATGAGAACATGGCAGGCTTGAACCCGGCTGAGACCGAAGAGGCCATCCAGCTGATCCGCAAGATCAACGAGTCCGGCGTCACCATCCTGCTCATCGAGCACATCATGAAGGCGGTCGTGAGCCTGTGCGAGAAGGTCATCGTCCTTCACCACGGCGAAAAGATCGCTGAGGGCACGCCCGAGCAGGTCATGAACGATCCCTACGTCATGGAGGTGTATCTGGGCACCAAAAAAGGAGGGCGCAAGTGCTTAAAGTTGAAGGTCTGAACGCCGGTTACGGCTCTGTGAACATCCTGTGGGATATCGGCTTTGAGGTGAAGGATGGCGAGATCGTTGCCATCCTTGGCTCCAACGGTGCCGGTAAGACCACCATGGTGCGCACCATCACAGGCATGGTCAAGGCCAGCTCCGGCAAGGTGGAGTTCAACGGGGAAGACCTCTCCGGCAAAAGCTCCCGCGTCATTCTGGACAGCGGCATCGTGCAGGTGCCGGAAGGCCGTCAGCTCTTTACCGAGATGACCGTGCTGGAAAATCTGGAACTGGGCGCATTCAATAAGGAGACCAAGGCACATTTTGCAGAAAATCTGGGAAAAGTGCTATAACTGGTTCCCCAAGCTGCGCGAGCGCGCAAAGCAGGCTGCCGGCACTCTGTCCGGCGGCGAGCAGCAGATGGTGGCCGTGGCCCGTGCGCTGATCGGTATGCCCAAGCTGCTGATTTTGGACGAGCCCAGTCTGGGCCTTGCCCCCAACATCGTGGACGACATTCTGGAAGTGGCCAAGACCATGGTGAAGAATGACGGCATCTCGGTGCTGCTGGTGGAGCAGGACACCAAAGGCCCTTGCAGCGGCTGACCGCGGCTATGTCATCGAGAACGGCCGCGTGGCGCTGGAAGGCACCGCCGCTGAGCTCTCGGCAAACGAGCACGTCAAGAAGGCGTACCTCGGCATCTGATTTTGGAAACTGGATGTCCGGCGGGTGCTGGTTCACACGGTGCGGCCGGAGATCTCGTATAAACAAGCTGTTTTTACAAACAGAATTGGAGGACAATTATGAAAAAGATCTCTCGCAGAAGCTTCCTGAAGGCATCCGCTGTTCTGGGCAGCGCAGCTGCACTGACCGCCTGCGGCGGCTCTTCCGCTTCCACCAGCACTGCTCCCGCAGCATCCGGCAGCACCGCAGCTGCAGCAGCCTCCGGCGACACCATCAAGATCGGCACCATCTACGCAATGTCCGGCGGCAACGCAGCCATCGGCGAGAACATCCTGCGCGGCATCGATTTTGCAGTGGACGAGATCAACAAGGCAGGCGGCGTGAACGGCCAGATGCTGGAAGTCGTCCGCGGCGACCACGCAGGCGATGCAGCCACCGGCAAGTCCGAGGCTGAGCGTCTGATCACCCAGGAAGGCGTCAACGTCATCATGGGCTGCCACATGTCCGTCGTCACCGAGGTCGTGGCTCAGGTCTGCCAGCAGTACGGCATCCCCATGATCACCGCTATCTCCACGCTGGACCGTCTGACCGACGAGGACCACAAGGACTACGATTACTTCTTCCGTCTGTGCCCGCTGAACTCCGTCTACGTGGAAGATATGCTGAAGTATCTGCAGGACTCCAAGGAGCAGACCGGCAACGAGATCAAGAAGGTCGCCATCTTCACCGATAAGGCTGCCATCGGTCAGGAGCTGATCCGCTGCGTCAACCTGTTCGCACCCGACTACGGTCTGGATGTGGTGGCCGAGGTGGACTACAGCTCCAACGCGACCGACCTGTCCTCTCAGGTGCTGGCTCTGAAGCAGGCTGACCCGGACGCCATCCTGTGCGACTCCTACATCGGCGACGCTACCCTGTTCGTTCAGACCCTGAAGGAGCAGAACTACACGCCCAAGATGATCGTTGCCAAGGCCAACGGCTTCACCGATCCTTCCTTCATCCCCAACCTGGGCGCATCCGCAAACGGCGTGGCTTCTGTTGTCGAGTTCAACCCCGACCTGACCAACGGCGTGGAGATCAACGAGGACTTCAAGAAGGTCTACAACGTCAACATGAACGGCCACTCTGCTGAGTCCTACACCGTTGTGTGGCTGTTCAAGTCCGCCATCGAGAAGGCCGGCTCCACCGACGGTGCTGCCGTCCGCGACGCTCTGGCAGAGCTGTCCATCGACGGTGCATTCGAGGGCGGCCGCAAGATCGTTCTGCCCTACTCCAAGATCGAGTTCACTCCCGAGTACGAGATCGGCGGCGCAAAGCACTACCGTGACAACACCTACGCTTCTGTTGCAATCGCACAGGTGCAGGATCAGGAGTGGAAGACCGTCTGGCCCTTCGAGTTCGCTTCCTCCAAGATCCAGGAAGTCACTCTGGGCTGATAAAGTTACCCCAGAAGAACACAAAAGGCGAGCCGTCCATTGGGCGGCTCGCCTTTTGCGCATTGTTTCCCGTGCAGAGCGTATTCGAGTAGGGGAGGCTGATAATCCCAAAGCAGTAGGCTCAACCCCAAAAAGCTGGAGATTCCGCCTGTTCGGCGTGAAGATCTCTTAACCGCTTTTTGGGGTTCCGCCAATCAGAAGTCGCTGCGCGACGGCCGCAGGCCGACAGCAGCAGATGCCGCTTCCCGCCACGACCCCTTCCCGTGAAAAAGCAGCTCAGAAAAATCCGCAGATTTTTCTGAGCTGCAAATAAAAATAAATTTTCCGCTAAACATGCCCAGAGTAAAACGGAGGGCATTCTAAATCGTCAACTCTTCTGGATATAGGTAAAATATCCTCCGGCACTGCCGCCAGTGCATCCGCACCGGCAGCGGTCAGTTCTGCACGGCCCCGGAAGCCCCACAGCGCGCCCATGGCGGGCAGCCCGGCATTGTGCCCGGTGAGAATGTCCACATCGCTGTCGCCCACGAACAGGGTGGCAGTGCGGTCCGCACCGATCTCGTCCATCAGCGCATAGAGCCCGGCGGGGTCCGGCTTGGTGGGCACGCCGGGCCTGCTGCCGCGCACGGCATCAAAGCGGCCGGTGCCGAAATAGTGGGCAATGATCTTGCCGCACAGAGGGTCGGCCTTGTTGGAGAACACGGCGCACTGAACACCCCTTTGCCCGCAGCGCGTCCAGCAGCTCCGGGATGCCCGGATAGGGGGCCGTCTTGTCCTCCTTGTGGGCGTCATACCGGGCGGTGAACTCGGCCAGCGTGGCCGCCAGCTGCTCCGGCGTGCGGGCGTTCTCCGGCGAGAAGCGCTCCACCAGCTTCGGGATGCCGTTGCCCACCATGTGCTTGAACTGTTCCACCGTAAAGGTGGGCCAGCCGTGCTGTGCACACACCCAGTTGCCTGCATCGGCAAGGTCGTCGATGGTGTTCAGAAGGGTGCCGTCCAGATCGAATAATACAGTTTTTATCACAGAAAAAGACTCCTTACAGTTTCAGAAAAGCAAAAAAGGCAGTTCGCTGCACTTTACGCTGCGCACCTTGTACTTCACCCCGCCCGGAAAGGTGAGGGTAAGATCGGTGCGCCCCACCGCCGCCGCCCAGGGGGGAGCGCAGGGCCGTCAGGGCCGGTGCAGGGCACAGCGCGCAGATCTCGTGCAGGTGAAAGCCGCGCTGCCGGCGCAGGGTCAGATGCCCGTCCTGCAGCCAGATGCCTTCCCTGCGGTAGCCGACAGCCGCACCTGCAAGCAGGGCCGCAAACACGGCGGTGACCACCAGCAGCGGTACCGTGAGGGCGGGCAGGGTGTAGCGGGATACCGCCGTCAGCAGCAGACACAGCCCGCAGGGGATGCCGGCAGGCAGAAAATACGCCGGGACGCTGCGGCCTGCTGTGTCCACCGGCGCTTTGGGCGGCAGGGCAAAGCCGGGCAGCAGCTCCTGCAGAAAGGGACTGCCCTCCCGCCAGACCAGAAGCGGGATCTCGGGCCGGCAGCTGCCTGCCGTGACGAACACCGGACAGCAGCCCAGCGCCCGGGTGGCAGGCGAGCGGCGCAGGTCTGCATAGCTCAGGTGCTCCAGCGCAAGGCGCATCTCGTACCGGTGTACAAAGCCGCCCCGGCTGCCAAGATGGCGCTCGGTGCGCCACAGGGTGTAGTGGGCTGCATGGGCCGCGCTGCGCGCAAGGCTTGCGCAGAACAGCACGCCGCCCAGCACCAGCAGCCATGCCGTGCCCATGGGCAGCCAGCGTGCCGCCCACGCTGCCAGCTGGTTCAGGTGAGAAAAGGCCGCCGTCTGTGCGTCCGGCACATAGGGCCTGCTCTGCCTGACGGCCAGCGCCAGAAGGGCAAGGGTGGAAAGGCCGTTTGCACCCAGCACCGCAAAGGCCAGCTTTTCGCCGCCGCGCGGGTGTGGGCCACGGCGTCCCGGCGCGGCATCATGCAGTCGGCCAGAAGCTGTGCATCCTGTGCGTTCAAAAGCAGGGTCAGGGTGCGCTTTTGCCCGGCAGGGTACAGCACCACCCGGCTTGCACCGGCCAGCCGGTAGAGCAGGGGCCGTTCCAGCGTGACCGCCGCCAGCTGCCCGGCCTTCAGGCAGCGGTCCAGCCGCACGCCCAGCCGCCAGCACACCCGCAGGGTCCCGTGCTCATCCACCTGCCAGCGGCTTTGTATGGAGCACGGCAGCGCTCACGGCAGCGATCACCGCCAGCAGCGCCGCGCCCTGTACCAGAGCTGTGCGCAGGGCCGCCCAGTTGCGGGCAAACAGCACCTGCAAAAGCGGCAGCAGATAGAGCAGGATGGTCTTGCGCAGAAAGTGCAGCACCGCAAACGGGTGAAAGCTGCGTTCGGTCATGGCGTGTCCTCCATCAGCACAGCGGCAAGTGCCTGCGCCTGCAGGGCGTCCACGCCCGGCAGGAACAGCTGTACGCCCGGGCCCCGCACCACCAGCACGCTGCACCCCGCCAGCCACAGAAGCGGCGTGCGCAGGGCCCACACGCCGGTCACGGCCCGGCGGGGCAGCTGCCGCGTGACGGCAAAGGCGATGCCTGCCTGCACAGCCAGATCCTGTGCCGTGAGCAGTGCTGCAAAGCTGCAGGCCCGTGCCCCACAGCGAAGACAAGGCCCGCCCACAGGGCGCAGAAGATGCATCCGGCAAAGCGGCGCTGCCAGAACACGAAGGGCGCACAGAACACACCGGGCACACTGGCCCAGCTGCACACAACGGCCCGGCCCTTGGGCGGAATGATCAGCGCGGTGCGCAGCAGATCCCCCTCGGTCATTTGCCGGAAAGGCCCCATGCGTCCATCAGCAGGTGCAGGGTGTCATCCTGGGTCAGGCAGAGGATGCGGTCCCATGGCAGCAGGGTGGTGTTGCCGTGGGGATGATGAACTCCGCATCGCGGGTGATGCACACCAGAATGACGTCGCCCGGCATGGGGATGTCCTTGACCGCCTGCCCTGCAAACTGGAAGTTCTCCGGCAGCAGGATCTCGTTCAGGCTGGCCGTGCCGCCGCCCAGCGACAGCAGCTGACGGATGGTGTCGGTCTCGATCTCGCGCTCGAGGATGTGGCTCAGGTTGTCGGTGCCGCACACCACGGTATCCACGCCCAGCGTGTGCAGCAGCTCCCGGTTTTTGGGGTTGGAGGCCCGGGCCACGGTGCGGTTCACGCCAAACTCCCGCTTTGCGATCTGGCAGGCAACAAGGTTGTTCTCGTCCACACCGGTCACGGCCACAAAGGCGTCGCAGCTGGCCACATCGGCCGTGCGCATGGTGTCAAAGCTGATGGCATCGCCGCAGATCACCGGGATATCCAGCGAATCCGCCAGCGTGCGGCAGAGCATCTCCTGCGGCTCGATGATGGTCACTTTGTGGTGGTGGGCCAGCAGGCTCTGGGCCAGATACATGCCCACCTTGCCGCCGCCTGCAATACAAACTTTCATATGCTTCCCTCGCTTTTACTTTGCCAGTGCGCGGAACACCGATTGCTCGGTGAGCACGGTGGGGCAGATGGTGTCGATCTCGTAGGCCTTGTGGTACAGCACCTGCAGATGCGGGTCGGACACGCGGCAGATGACCTTTTCCCGGCGGAAGATGCTTTTTGCGATCTGTGCCGCCATCAGGTTCACCGAGTCGTCCTCGCTCACAGCGGCCACGGCGTCGCAGTTGTCGATGCCGCCCTGCCGCAGGGTATCCGGGTCGGTGGGGTCGCCCACCAGTGCCGTGCCGCGGAAGCGGTAGTCGTCGAAAGCATCCAGCCGCTTGAGCTGCTCGGGGTCTTTTTCGATCAGAGAGATATCGTGTCCGATGTGCTCCAGATCACGGACCAGAGAAGCGCCCACCTGATCGCAGCCGATCACCAGAATGTTCATGCAGTTCACCTCATTGTAAAATAACCTGATAAAAATACGAGCAGTGCTTGCTTTCTGCTCGCTTCTGCGGATAAAACCGGAGACAAAGGGTCTTTGCATCAGTATATCACATTTTGGGGCGCAGTTACAGCCCGCAGAGCGGCAGAGGGCCTTCCGGTAAAATTTTCGCATTCGGCGTGCGCAGAAAGGCATAGTATGGTATACTGGTACAAAATAAGCGCTGTGCTTTGGCACAAGGAGGGGTTTTTACGTTTTTCGAGATCATCAAAGCGATCCTGATGGGCATTGTGGAGGGCATTACCGAATGGCTCCCCATCTCGTCCACCGGTCATATGATCCTGCTGGAGCAGGTCATCAAATTCAATGCAAGTGAAGAGTTCATGTCCATGTTCCGGGTGGTCATCCAGCTGGGTGCCATCATGGCGGTGGTGGTGCTGTTCTGGGGCAAGCTGTGGCCCTTTGGCATGAAGCGGGGCCGCGTCATTTCCAAGCCCAGCGTCTGGAGCCTGTGGTTCAAGGTGGTGGCTGCCACCCTGCCGGTGCTTGTCATCAGCCCGCTGGACAACTGGATGGAAGATCACTTCTACAATTACATCACCGTTGCGGCCATGCTGATCCTGTACGGCATCCTGTTCTTCGTTGTGGAGAACCGCCGCATCACGCCCCATGTGACAAAGTTGGAACAGATCACCTACCGCGATGCCCTCATCATCGGCCTGTGGCAGTGTCTGGCCATTATCCCGGGCACCTCCCGCTCCGGTGCCACCATCGTGGGCGGCCTGCTGCTGGGCCTGTCCCGCGCCTGTGTGGCAGAGTTCACCTTCTATCTGGCCATCCCGGTCATGGCGGGCGCATCCCTGCTCAAGGTGGTCAAGTTTGCCGTTGGTGGCTCCGTGATGACCGGCACCGAGGTGGCCGTGCTGGCAGTGGGCTGTGTGGTGGCCTTTGGCGTCAGCCTTGCCGCCATCCGCTTCCTGATGGACTATGTGAAGCGTCACGATTTCAAGTTCTTTGGTGTTTATCGCATCGTGCTGGGCATCATCGTGCTGGCAGTGGCGGCTGTGACGGCCATCTTCTGATTTGGAATGCTTCCCGCACAGAGCGCATTCGTGTGGGGCGGGCTTTATGCCTTTTGCAAGATGCCGCTGCCCGCCACGACTCTTTCCGTGAAAATTGAAAGCCGGAAATCCGCAGATTTCCGGCTTTCATTCCTTATGAAAGAATAGTTCCGCTAAATATGGCCAGAGCGATCAGCGGAGGCCATTTTGATCGTGGGACACAGAGGGTGCCCGCCGCCTTTATCCCGCTCTTTCTCTTTAAAAAACTTTGTGCTATACTGGTAAAAGAGAGAGTATGCGGCAGCGTGCCGTACAAAGCAAAATGGAGGAAACTGCTATGGAAGCATCCAAGGTCTATTATACAGATTTCCGCTGTCCTGTGGGCACCAGCCTGCTGGACAAGCTGCGCCGCGTGTGCATTGCTGCCGGCATCAAGGACATTGATATGGATGGCAAATTCGTTGCCATCAAGATGCATTTCGGTGAGCTGGGCAATCTGGCATTCCTGCGTCCCAACTATGCCAAGGTGGTGGCCGACCTGTGCAAGGAGCAGGGCGGTCTGCCGTTCCTGACCGACTGCAACACCCTGTATCCGGGCAGCCGCAAGAACGCACTGGAGCACCTCACCTGTGCCCAGCTGAACGGCTTCTGGCCCATGACCACCGGCTGTCAGGTCATCATTGCGGACGGCCTGCGCGGCACCGATGAGGCAGAGGTGCCGGTGCCGAACGGCGAATACTGCAAGACGGCAAAGATCGGCCGCGCTATCATGGATGCGGATATCTTTATCAGCCTGACCCATTTCAAGGGCCACGAATCCACCGGCTTCGGCGGTACACTCAAGAACATCGGCATGGGCTGCGGCTCCCGCGCGGGCAAGATGATACAGCACGCCGCCGGACACCCGGAGGTGCAGCAGAGCCTGTGCCGCGGCTGCCACCGCTGCGCCAAGGAGTGCGGCTCCGATGCCATCACCTACGATGCAAACAACAAGGCCGTCATCGACCAGACCAGGTGCAAGGGCTGCGGCCGCTGCATCGGTGCCTGCAACTTTGACGCCATCTATTCCCAGTGCGACAGCGCCAACGAGATGCTGGACCGCAAGATGGCCGAGTATGCGGCTGCCGTGTGCGCCGGTCGTCCCTGCTTCCATATTTCCCTTGTGCAGGATATCAGCCCGAACTGTGACTGCCACTGCGAGAACGATGCCCCCATCCTGCCGGATATCGGGATGTTTGCGAGCTTTGACCCGGTGGCGCTGGATCAGGCCTGCGCGGACGCCTGCCTGAATGCACAGCCGCTGCCGGACAGCCAGCTGGGCCAGAACCTTGCAAAGCCCGGCTGGAACTGCCACCATGACAACTTCAAGGATTCCAACCCAAATATCGAATGGCAGGCGACTCTCGATCAGGCGGAAAAGATCGGCATGGGCACCCGCCAGTATGTGCTGAAGAAGGTCTGATGCCGCAGGCGGCCCCGGCCTTTTCCGCAAAAACAAAAAGAAGCTGACCAGCCCGGTCAGCTTCTTTTTATGTTGGGTTCACTGGCCCACTGCAGGCACGCAGTCGTCCAGCACGGTCTGCAGGGCCTGCCAGTTCTTCAGGGTGCAGCCGGGCAGGGTGTCCGGGTCCAGGCCAGCGTCCGTGATGAGGTCGGTCATGCTGTCCTTGTCGCTGAGCAGGCTCAGTGCGTCCGGCTCGATCATGGTCCAGGCCTCGGCAAAGTTCTCCTGCTCGTCGGCGTCCAGGGTGTCGTACCAGTTGTAGAAGGCTTCCTGCACAGCATCCGGCGTGCGGGAGGCAAGACGGGCGTCTTCCGCCCACTGCAGCAGGGATGCCGCTGCGATCACCGATTTCAGCGAGCAGCCGGATACGCCCGGGCCCCAGCCGAGGCAGGGCTCAAAGGCGGCAGGTGCCGGTGATGGAGAAGATGGAGTTCTCGTCAAAATCACCGGGGTTCAGCCCGGAGGTGTCGGCCCGGGTGGTGGAATCGGGCAGCACTTCGCTGGAAGCGGGGACGCTCTGGGAATTGCTGGCAGAGCTGGGCGCTTCGGAGCTGCTGGCAGCAGTGCTGCAGCCGGCCAGAATGCTGCAGGCCAGTGCGGCGCACAGCAGAACAGAGAGGATGCGGGTATATCTTGATTTCATAGCAGTGTCCTCCATGAGCAGTGCCTTGGCGCAGAGGCCGCAGCACCTCAAAACGATACACCCTAAGTATACGTTCTGCGGCAGCGGTTGTCAATCGGACGGGGCAGAACGAATTTCAAGTGGGGGAATCGGCACCCTGCACAAAGAACGGCGGCATTTTTAGGAGCTTTGCATTCTTGACATTTTCCGCAAAAATCGCTTGACTACAGATAGGGCTTTGCCGCACCGGCGGCCGGAAAGGAAGGAAACGCCATGAAACACCGGTTCACGGCCGCACTGGAGCGGTTTTCCCGCGCGATGCTGGCCCCGCTGACCTATCTTTCGGCGGCGGGCCTGCTGCTGGCAGCAGGGGCCCTGCTCACCAGCACCGCGCTGTCCGGGGCGCTGCCGCTGCTGCAGTGGGGGCCGGTGCGGCTGATGGGCAGGATCCTTTACAAATGCCTGTCGGCGGTCATCTCCAACCTCAGCGTGCTGTTCTGCACCGGGCTTGCGGCGTCGCTGGCAAAGCAGGAAAAGCATCAGGCGGCATTCATTGCGCTGATGAGCTATCTTCATCTATCTCACCGCCGGCAATGTCACCCCTTGCCGAGCTGGGCCTGCTGGCGCAGCCGGACGGCCTGACCGGCCTGTACGGTGCAGGCCAGACCAGTGGTGCTGGGCATCCAGACCGTGGATACCGGCGTATTCGGCGGCGTGCTGCTGGGCCTGCTGACGGCCCATGTGTATGACCACACCTGTAAAAAGGCCCACAAAGGGATCCTGGGCGGCGTGTTTTCCGGGGAGCGGTGGTCCTTTACCTGCATGGCGGCGCTGGCGGCGGTGCTGGGCTTTGGGGCCTGCTTTGTCTGGCCTCCGGTGCAAAAAGGCCATCGGTGCCCTTACCGGCTTCCTTGCGGCGTCCGGCAATATCGGGTTGTTCCTGTACGGCTTTCTGGAGCGGCTGCTCATCCCCACGGGCCTGCACCATCTGGTGTATATGCCCTTCCAGTTCTCGCAGCTGGGCGGTCAGCTCACGGTGGGCAGCGTCACTTATACCGGTGCCTATGTGGTCATGATGACCGAATATAACCTCGGCCTGCCGTTTTCGGATGGCATCGTGTGGATGTACACCGGCTTTACCAAGACGTTCGGCTACTTTGGCATTGCGGCGGCATTCATCTTCTGTGCCCGGCGGGGCAGCCGCAAAAAAGACTGCCCTTCAGCTGCTGCCGCTGGCCTTTACGGCATCGCTGGCTTCCATTACGGAGCCGCTGGATTTTCTGTTCTGCTTCTCGGCACCGGTTTTGTGGCTGGCGCACGCAGCCATCTCCGGCAGCTTCATCGTGCTGCTGCACCTGTGCGGAGTCACGGCGTTTACCTCGAACCTTCTGGGGTCGCTTGTGATGAACCTTTCCGCTGGTGCGGCCCGCACGAATTACCCGGTGCTGTATCTGCTGGGCCTTGCCCAGATCGCGGTGTATTTTGTGGTGTTCACTGTGCTCATCAAGGCGCTGGACCTGCCCACACCGGGCCGCCGCCCGGAAGAGCCGTCCCGGCCGGAAAAGGCCCTGCCGCTGGACGAGCAGGGAATAGAAAAGCTCATTGCAGCCTTTGGCGGGCGGGAGAACATCCGCACGGTGGACAACTGCTTTACCCGCCTGCGTGTCACGGTGAACGACCCGGCCTTCGTCAAGGAGCAGGCCCTGAAAGCCCTGCCCTGCAGCGGTGTGGTGCAAAACGGCTGCGATGTGCAGATCGTGTACGGCATCCGCGCGCCGGAGGTGCGGCAGGCGGTGGAGCGGCGGCTGGACAGGGTGGTCTGTTGACCTTTGGCGGACGGGCAACTATAATAGGGGAAAAAGCGGCTTCCTGTGCAGAGCGAAAGGATTTTTGTGTTGCGCCGATCTATAGTCGCTGCGCGACGGCGATGAGCCGACAGCAGCAACATGCCGTTTCCCGTTACGACCCCTTCCCGTGAAAAATGCGTTTGGAGCGCTCCGCAGAGCGCGACAAACGCGAACTTGTCGGGGCGAGGCCCCCTCCATCTTGCTGACGCAAACGGTCGCTTAAAAGCCCCACTGGGGTTTCATTGTTCCGCTTCGCTTCACAAACGCGAATATATAAAATAATATTTCCGCTGATATTGCCAAAGCGAACGCGTCGGCAATTTTAAATCGTCCAGCGGTTGAAAGGACCCCCAATGCAAAAACCAAGCAGTTTTGTGATAAATCGGAGATAATACCGCCAACCGGCCGCTTTTGCCCCCAGCCCCAGCGGGCGGCTGCATCTTGGCAATCTGGCCTGCAGCCTGCTGGCGTGGCTCAGCGCAAAAAGTCAGGGCGGGCGCATCGTGCTGCGCATTGAGGATCTGGATGCCGAGCGCTGCCCGCGCATCTATGCTGACCTGCTGGAACAGGATCTGGACTGGCTGGGCCTTGCGTGGGACGAGGGTGGCAGCACCGGCGGGCCGAACGGCCCCTATTACCAGAGTGAGTGCGCGGAGATCTACACCGCAAGCTACAAAAAGCTGGAAGAGCGCGGCCTTGTGTACCCGTGTTTTTGCTCCCGCGCCCAGCTGCACGCGGCCAGCGCGCCCCATACCTCGGACGGCAACGTGGTCTATCCGGGCACCTGCCGCGGCCTGACCGCTGCCGAAATTGAGGAAAAACGCAAAAAGAAGGCCCCTGCCTACCGTCTGATGGTGCCGGACGAGGACATCACATTTGTGGATGGCTGCATGGGCCCGCACACCGAGAATCTTTTGCACGACTGCGGTGACTTCTACCTGCGCCGGGCAGATGGCGTGTTCGCCTACCAGTTGGCCGTGGTGGTGGACGATGCCCGCATGGGCGTTACCGAAGTGGTGCGCGGTGCAGACCTGCTTTCGTCCACGGCACGGCAGCTGTATTTGTACCGCCTGCTGGGCCTGCAGGCACCGGGGTTTGCCCACTGCCCGCTGCTGCTGGCCCCGGATGGGCGGCGGCTCTCCAAGCGCGACGGCGACCAGAGTCTGGAAAACCTGCGGGAAAAGTATACCGCGCAGGAGATCGTGGGCAAGCTTGCCTACGCCTACGGCCTGCAGCCGGAGCCTGCGCCCCGCACACCGGAAAGCCTGATCAAGGACTTTTCCTGGGCAAAGGTGCCAAAGCAGGATGTCTGCCTGCCGGAGGATCTGTTCTGAACAAAAAGATGCGCTGTCCCTCGATGACAGCGCATTTTCTTTTTTATAGAGATTCAGATGCGGCGCATCTGCGGCAGATCGTTGGTGTCCATCATACGGCTGAACGCGGTATCCAGTGCCAGCGCCAGCAAAGCGCCCAGCGCTGCATCGATGCAGCTGTGCTGCTTGAGCAGCATGGTGGAGCATACAATGGAGATGCACAGCACATCAGCGGCCGGGCGCATCCAGCGGAACCGGGGCTGCTCAAAGATGCGGCAGCGGTGATAGGCCAGCATCAGCGTGACCGAGTTGAACACATGGATGGACGGGCAGACATTGATGGGTGTGTCGGTGCTGTACAGGAACCGCACCGCACGGGCGAAGATGTCTGTGCCCGGCACATAGCAGGGGCGCAGATTCAGCCCGGTGGGCAGGATCACGTAGCAGGCCAGCGCAATGGTCATACCGCTGAACAGCGGCATACACAGCCGCCAGAAGTCCTCCCGGGGTGCCTTCCACAGAAGGAAGAACAGGGTGAACGGGATCCACGGAAACCATGCAAAATAGGGGATGACCGCATATTTGCAGAAGGGAATCAGATCGTCCAGCCGGCAGTGCACGAGGATGTGCGGCATATGGATCTGGGTGTTCAGGAAATTGAATGCGGAAAGATAAAGTATGAGATACAGCGCCATGAAGCAAAGCGGATGGCGCGAAAACCAACTGCGTTTCATTGAAAAAGCCTCCTTTTTGCAGAAGTGAAAGCTCTTAGCACTGTGAAATTATACGCCGGGAATGTGACAAAAACAAGAATGAAAGCAGACAACATTGCTGAAAAACAAATAAATTATTTGTGCGTATTGCGTAAAAAGAGCCTGCCTTCGCGGCAGGCTCTTATAAAATGCAGAGGAAAGATTCAGATGACCTGCTGTTCCAGCCACTTGCCGCGCACGAAGCGTACAAAGAAGCACAGGGAGCGGAACGCCCAGTCCAGATACATGCCCATCCAGATGGCCAGCAGGCCGCCGTGGAAGGCCAGCACACACAGGTAGCAGAAGCCCACCCGGAAGGCCCACATGGACACGATGCTCACGGTCATGGTAAAGCGGGCATCGCCTGCCGCACGCAGGATGTTGGGCATGGTAAAGCTGGAAGGCCAGATGAACAGCGAAACGATGTTGAACCACACCATCACTTCCAGCGCCATGGCGTAGGCTTCCGGCGAGAGGCTGAACAGGCCCAGTGCAAATTTGTTGGCAAACAGGAAGGCCGAAAGGTTCATGAACCATGCGCCGCAGTAGGCAAACAGCATCAGGCGGCGGGAGTAATACACGGCCTGATCTTTTTCGCCTGCGCCAAGGCACTGGCCCACCACGGTCAGCGCAGCCATGCCCACGGCGTTGGCCGGGATGTTCAAAAAGGTGGTGGTGGTGTTTGCCACGGCGTTGGCCGCAATGGCGGCGGTACCCAGAGTGGAGGTCAGGCTGGAAACGGACAGCTTGCCGATCTGGAACATGCCGTTTTCAATACCGGCAGGGATGCCCACCCGCAGGATCTGCTGGATGAGCCGTGCCTTCGGGGCAAGGGCCCGCAGGCCGTCCACCCGCAGGGGGCAGGCGGGCGCTGCAGCAGGTACAGCACAGCCACGCAGGCAATGGCGCGGGACACAAGGCTGGCCAGTGCGGCACCCATCACGCCCATTTTGAAGCCGTAGATCAGCACGGCGTTGCCGCCAATGTTCACCACATTCATTACAAGGCTGGACATCATGCTGATATTGCTGTTGCCCTGCGCCCGGAACAGGGCCGCACCGGCGTTGTACAGGCCGATGAAGGGGTAGCTCAGGGCCGCGAGCAGGAAGTAGGTCTCGGCATAGTGCATCACGTCCGCGTCGATGGAGCCAAAGATGCCCCGCAGGATGGCATGGCGGCCCGCCACCACAACGGCGGCCACCAGCAGGCTGAAGCTGGACAGGATGAACAGGATCTGCGCCGCTGCATTCTTGGCATCCTTTGGCTCCTGCCGGCCGATGTACTGGCTGGTGACCACCGCGCCGCCGGTGGCAAGGGCGCTCATGATCTGGATCATCAGGGTGTTGAAGCTGTCCACAAGGCTCACGCCGGAGACAGCGGCTTCCCCACCGAGGACACCATCAGGGTGTCCGCCAGACCGATGGTTACGCTGAGCGCCTGCTCTGCGATCAGCGGCAGCAGCAGGGCAATGAGCTGCTGCCGGGTGAACAGCGGCGGCTTATGGAACGCGGGCGTTTTGGTTGCTGTCATAGGTTCCTCCGTAACGGCGACAAGATACACTTGGATACATGACCTATATCATACAGCAGAGCGCGCAGAATTACAAGAGAAAATCTTTTGTCAGGAAAATTCCCGACTGGGGGTCAGGCTGGTGCCGTAATATACGATATAATCATACGGGACGGTCGGCCCGAACACCGTCTTGTCTGGGTACTTCCTCAGCATGTCCGCTTTCAGGTCGGCCGGGGTCTCGGGCACACCGGCGCAGAGCGTATCGGAGCACACGGCATTCCAGAGGCCCGCAGAGAACGAGGTGCAGTTGTAAATGGCCGACCAGTGGTCTGCGTTGGCCAATGCCTGATTTACAGTGTCTAGCTGGCTCTGGTCCAGTGAGACCTGAATGCCGTAAAGATTCTGATAGTAAGAAGCGTTCAGGTAATATTTGTAGTAGCCCTCCAGATTGTACCAGATGCCGGAATGCTCGCAGCGGTTGCCGCGAGTGCTTACGGTGATGGACGTATCCGGCGCAATGAGCAGTCCGCCCACATTGATATCCTGCTCCGAGACATTGGTGATGGTGAGGAAGCTGTGTCCGCTGGTGTTGAGGGGAACATCGCCGTGGTCATCGGCGCGGGCAAAAAGCCGCAGCACCGCAACGGCTCCCTCGGCAGGGGCATCACCGTAGGCCTGCGCAGGGGACTTGTGGTCTGCCTGCGCAAAGTGGTACGGCCCGCCAAAGTTGGTGGTAAAGCCAACGACATTGCGCATCAGGTCGGCAGAACCGGTGATATCTGTTACCACCTTATCCTCTTTTGCGGCGGGCTGTGCGGCCTTGGGTTCCTGTGCGTAGGCGGGCAGGGCGCACAGGCAGGCCAGCAGCACGCAGCAGGAGAGGATGCGGAAAAATGTTTTTCATAGATGCCTCCATTTGTGTTTTTTTCAGGTAAAGCTTACCGTTTTTGCAGGGCCTGTCAAGGAATGCGGCAGGCGGAAAAGCCGCGCCGCAGCGTGTTTGTTCCACTTTACCCGTGCAGGCAATTGTGATAAAATAAACCTGAGGTGCACTGTGCTTTGCAGGAGCGGGGAGTGCACTGTGGTAAATGAGATAAGAAATAAAAGGTAAATCAGAACCCAAAGGGGGAACAATATGCCAAAAGCAGCCCATAAGGTGGTCGTGATCGGCCACCGCAACCCGGATACCGACTCCATCTGCTCGGCCATTGCCTATGCAGAGTTGAAAAACAAGACCAGTGATCTGGTCTGTGAGCCCCGCCGTGCAGGCAAAATGAATCAGGAGACCGAGTTCGTGCTCAAAAAGTTCGGGGTAAAGCCCCCGCGCATGTGCACGGATGTGAACCCGAAGATCCGCGATGTGGACTACCGCGAGATGCCCGGCATCCCCGGCTCCACCAGCCTGCGCAAGGCGTGGGAGATCATGCGTGACAAGCAGATCGACACCTTGCCGGTCACCAGTGCAGACAACGAGCTGGAGGGCGTGATCACCGTGAAGGATATCGCCACAGCCAACATGGACGTGTTCGATACCGGCATCCTTGCCAAGAGCCAGACCACCTACCGCAATATTTTGGAAACGCTGGGCGGCACCATGGTGGTGGGCCGCGAGGACGACGTGTGCACCACCGGCCACATCCGCATCGGCACCGCCACGCCCGAAATGCTGGAAAATACCGTGAAAAAAGGCGACATCGTCATCCTGACCAACCGCTACGAAAGCCAGCTGTGCGCCATTGAAAAAGAAGCGTCGCTGCTCATCATCTGCAACGGCTCCAAGGTGGGCCGCACCATCCAGCGCATTGCCGAGGAAATGGGCGTGGCCATCATGTCGGCCCCGGTGGACACCTACGCCGCCGGTAAGCTGATCAGCCAGTGCGCTCCCATCTCCTACTATATGACCCGCAGCGACATCATGAAGTTCACCCTCGTCACCCCGGTGGCAGACGTCACCCGCGTGATGGCCAAGGTGCGCCACCGCTATTTCCCCATCCTGGACGAGGACGGCAAATACTGCGGCATGGTCAGCCGCCGCAACATCATCAATCTGCAAAAACGCCGCATCATCCTGGTGGACCACAACGAGGCCACCCAGGCCGTGGAGGGCTTTGACCAGGCCGAAATTCTGGAGATCATCGATCACCACCGCATCGGCAGTCTGGAGACCAGCGGCCCGGTGTACTTCCGCAACCAGCCGGTGGGCTGCACGGCCACCATCATCACCCAAATGTACGACGAGAACGGTATGGAGATCCCGCCCCAGACCGCAGGCCTTCTGCTGGCGGCCATCCTTTCGGATACGCTGGTGTTCCGCAGCCCCACCTGCACCCCGCTGGATGATGAGGCCCTTGCAAAGCGTCTGGCAAAAATTGCCGGTGTGGACATTGACGAGTTTGCCAGCGAGATGTTTGAAGCAGGCGAAAAGCTGGACGGCAAGACCGCCGAGGAGGTGTTCCTGCAGGACTTCAAGGTGTTCATGTGCGGCGATATCCGCTTTGGCGTGGCACAGGGCAGCTACATGACCCGCAAGAACCTGCTTGCCGCCGAAGCGCTGCTGCAGCCCTATCTGGAAGAAGCCCGCAACAAGCAGAACGTGGAGGATATCTACATGCTGCTCACCGACGTGCCCAAGGAGGAGAGCGTGGTCATCAGCGATGGCCGCTATGCTTCCGAGGTGCTCTCGGACGGCTTTGAGACCCAGCCTGCCGAGGACGGCAGCTTTACCCTGCCCGGTGTGGTGAGCCGCAAAAAGCAGTTCATCCCGGCGCTGATGACCGCCTATCAGGAGCTGTAAGATGTTTGATTTTCTGCATAAAAAGCACAGGATGCCACGCCGCCCGCCCTGCCGGAAGGCACCGCGCCGCCGCCGCTATTCCATCGAAGGGCAGGTGCAGGGGGTGGGTTTCCGCTACCGGGCGCGCTACGCGGCCCAGGCGCTGGAACTGACCGGCTGGGTGGAAAACGAGGACGACGGCAGCGTGACGCTGGAGGTGCAGGGCGACCCGGACAAGTTCCTGCGGTTGTTCGCCATGATCCAGAAAAGCGATTATATCCAGATCACCGGCATCCGGCAGAAGGACCTGCCGCCCGACCCCTGGGAACGGGGCTTCTCGGTAAAAGGGTATTGATCTGAACTGCAAACAAAAAGCTGACGCGAAAGCGTCAGCTTTTTTGCTCTTTCTAAATTTATCAACCTGCTGTTTTCAGCGGGGAATTGTCTGTCCAGATGGTGCCGTCCAGCAGCCGGGTCACAGCCAGAGTGCCGTTTGCGGAAACACGGGCCGGGTCCAGCGCGTAGAAATCGCTCTCCTTCAGGTTCGCGGGGTCTGCATCCGCACGGATGCCCACCACGCAGACCCAGTGGCCATACGCAGCGCTGGTGGCGATATGGGGGTAGTTCACCTCGTTCCAGCCGGAACTGGTCAGGTGGTATTCATAGCTGGAGGTGCGGTTCGTGTGCCGTTTTACGCCGCTCACCGCAGTGTTTTTCAGATGCACGATCACCGGCTTCCCGGCGGAAAGCTCGGTGTAAAGCTTCTGCAGGCACTCGGACAGGCTGCCGGAATAACCGTAGTAGCCGCCCGCAGACCAGACCGCACCGTTTGACCACATGCCGCTGCCGGAGGAAACTTTTCCATCCAGAATGGTGCGTGCATAGCGCAAGGCGTACCAGCTGCATTTGCCGGAGGTCTGGTTGCCGATGGAAAGGATCTGGCTGGTGCTGAAGTCCAGCATCCGGATGCCGTGCGTTTCCTGCAGGGCAGCTGCGTGTGCGTGGGGAACGGCCAGAGCCAGCACAAGGCACAGCGCCAGAACTGCCGCCGCCAGCCGCTGTGCCGCGCGGGCGGGACAGTGTTGCATATTGAGCCACATCCTTTATTTTTTCTACGACCTTATTTTACCATGCAAAAATGGTAGAATTGTGTAAAATCGTAATTTTTTGAAAGGATTCTGAAAGATGGATCAAGATGAATCGGAACACAACATCTGTTCAAACCGGGAAGGACTGTGCCCCGGAAAAAACAGCATGGAGCTTCCGGCTGGAAGAAGATTTTCCAGCACGGTAAAGAACCTTTGCGAAATAAGGACAGTGTATCTCAATACTGCAACAAAAAAGCCGCTGTTTCATTGATTTTGAACGAAAATGTTTCGGAAACTTTATGCATCTTCTCGATTGACAAAACCAACTGCTGTCGGATATAATCAGGCCAGAACGACACCCGTTCTGTAGTGCGAAAACACAGCACTGAAATGAGACAAATCAACAAAATCTTGAAACGACAGGAGGCGCTTGACAATGACAAAGCTGAAGAAATTTGCTGCCCTGCTTCTGGTGGGTGTGATGGCTCTGGCCCTGCTGACGGCCTGCGGCGGTGGTGGCTCTGGTGAGAATGCACAGGCCGAGGCCAGCGTGATGACTGCAATCAACGACGGGCGTGCTACTCCGTTGAAGAATAATGACTCTGCAATGATCTCCATTGCGGATAAGAATCTGGATGCCTATCTGTACGGTGAACATGGCAACTACGGATTTAAGAATAATGTTCATATGGACTGGGTAGATGGTAAGCTGACCTTTACTGTTGTGGTAAAGTATGATTACAACAATACAAAGCTGCAGGACGTTATTGATTCTATTACGAACAATTATCCGAACAGCAATGTGGATTTCAAACAGTCCAGCAAGTGGACAAGAGTGGGTGTCGTTGCAAAAACCAAGAGCGGACAGACTTACGTTGCCGTGTCGGTGCAGGTGGGCAAGCTCGCTTGATCTAAAAGGCTGATTTGGGCTGTTCCATAAAAGATTTGATCAGTTTCCTTTTTTCCTTCCTCCCCGAAGAGCTTTCCTTCCCCGGAAAGCCCTTCGGGGTTTTTATTGTGTTTGGGCCAAAACTCCCCCAGTCGCCTGCGGCGACAGCCCCTCAAAGGGGGAGAGGCTTTCGCGTCGGCAAAGCTTCCGGCTCAGGTGCAAAGCTTCCGGTTTCGCCAGAGCCTCCCTCACTGAGGGAGGTGGCAAACCCGCAGGGTTTGACGGAAGGAGTTCGTCCTGCTCCGGGGCTTTTTTTGCGTTTAGGGACAATTGCCAAAAAAGAACTGCGGAATTTGGGCGATCTGCCTGTTGACATGCGGGGGGGTATGGATAAAATAAATTCAGACGGGTAAAGCGATTTGGGGTCGCCCAAACCGTCAGAATTAAAAATTTGGGAGGAACATGAAATGAAAATGTTCAAACGTTTCGCAGCCGCCCTTCTGGCCGGCGTGATGGTTCTGGCAATGCTCACCGCCTGCGGCGGTGGCGCTGGTGGCCCTGGTGAAAGTGAGTTCGAGAAGAAAGTTCAGGATGTATATATGGCTGCACTGAACAAGGAATACGGCACAGAATGGTCCAATAACAGTGAAGTCAAGGAACTGGCAACAGAAGCACTGAACAAAATTGCAGACGGCAAGATTGCATTGACTGCTGTTACTGCAGAGAAAAAACCGAGGAAAAACTACGTAGGTGCAGTTGTTTGTGTTGAGAATGCGAAGCAGAACGCTCAAGATGTATACGGCTGTTTACTATGAAGAAACAACGGCAGGAACGATTACGGTTAATTCTGATATGGTTGAGTTGATGAAGACTGCAACAGATTTAGTAATCGAAGCTGGTAAAAAAAATAACACGAAAATCGAAGTTACTGGTTTGGGTGTTGGCACTAAGACCGTTGGCGGAAAGACCTATGTTGCAATTGGCTATAAACTGAGCAAGTAAGCGGATTACAATTAAACTATTGCCCCGAGGAGCACCCCGCTCCCCGGGGCTTTTTTGCGTTGGGGGCAAACTCCCCCAGTCGCCTGCGGCGACAGCCCCTCAAAGAGGGAGCCTTTCGCCTTCCGGTCAGATGCAATAAACCTCCCCTTTCGGGGGAGGTGGCATCGCGCAGCGATGACGGAGAGGGTTGCCTCCCTCACTGAGGGAGGTGGCAAACCCGCAGGGTTTGACGGAAGGAGTCTGCCCCGCCGTTTTTTTTGCGCCTTTTGGCAGAGATGTCGTTTCCAGGTACGACCTCTTTCAGTGAAAAAGCATCTCCGAAACGACCGCAGTCGTTTCGGAGATGCAAAATTTAAAATAATTCTTCCGCTGATATTTGCCAAAGCGAACGCGGCGGCAATTCTGAATGGTTTCTCTGTCAAACCGTGTCGTTTTGTGGTACAATAAAAACGTATTCTGATGTGAACAGGAAAGGACGTTTCCATGCAGCTGTTTGAACTGGTGTCCCCGCGGCTGTTCCGCCCGCTGGCGGGGCCGAACCGGGCTTTTTATGCGGAATTGCTGCTTCTGCTCTGGGAGGAGTGCCGCCACACGGCGGATTACAGCATTTCCCGTGCGGAGGCCGTCTGGCGTGCCGAGGATTACTTTGCCGCACTGGCAAAGCCCCTTGCGCTGGATGCCGACGGTGCGGGCGATGAAGAAGAGCAGCCCACCCGCGACCCTCACACGCTGGCCGTGGGCTTTCTGCTGCGGCTGCGCCGCACCGGCTGGCTGGAAGAGCAGCCCGGCAGCTACGAGGGGGAAGCGTCCCTTGCCTTTGTGCCGGAGGTAACGCCGCTGCTGGAAGCGCTGGAAGAAATCTTGAATCCACGCGTAGTTACCTATACCGGAAAGCTATACAAGGCATGGCAGCTGCTGGGCAGCATCGGGCAGGAAAAAGCCCCTATGAGAACGTTCTGCGAGAGGTGGACGCAGACCTTGACGCGCTGAACCGCTCTCTCCGGGCGCTCAATGCTTCCATCGGCCACTATATCGACCGGCTCACCCGCAACCGCACCCCGCAGGAGGTGCTGGAACTGTTCGACCAGTACGAGGAAAAGGTGGTGGCGGCGGCCTATCACCGCTTCAAGACCAGCGACAACCTGTTCAACTACCGCGCCTATCTGGAAGAGGAGCTGGACGACTGCGAGGAGAACTACCTGCCGCAGCTGGCCTTTGATTATGCCCGGGTGGAGCGCTGCGCCCCGAACGAAGCGACACCTGCCGTGCGTGCACTCATCCAGAAGCAGCGGGACGCGCTGGAAGAGATGAGCCTGCTCATGCGTGAGATCGATGCAAGCCACATCCGCTACCGCAAGCGGGCTGTGCAGCGGGCACAGTTCCTGCTGCTGAGCGACCGTTCTTCGCAGGGCAGCGTCACCGCCCTGCTGCGCCGCTACGCCGAGGACATCCGCACCCCGGAGCAGCTGTTTGAACCGGACGACGGCCCGGTGGCAAAGCGGCTGCATCTGTACCCGGCGGCAGTGTTCGGGGAAAAATTTCTGTACCCGCCCGCTGCCCAGCGCACCGCCGAGCCGCTGGCCCCGGTGCGCACCGAAGTATTCGATCCGGAACAGCTCAAAAAAAGAGCAGCAATTGCTGCTGGATTACGCCCGCCTTGCCGTTACCGAGGAGAACGTGGCCCTGCTGGCCCGGCAGGCCCTTGCCGCCCGCCCGCAGGTGAACGCGGCACTTCTGGCAGACGAATACCCGAACGATTTTGCCCGCATCATCGGCCTGCATACCTACTCGCAGTCGCCGCACCGGGATTATGACATTCAGCTCACCGGCAATTGGGTGGAGCGCGGCGGTTTCCGCTTTGAGGACTTTATCCTCACCCGCCGCAGGGAGGAAGAAAATGGCAACCATTAACATGCTGGAAGAAACCGCGAATTACCTGCTGAACCACTGCTTCGTGCTGGGCGGCGTGGAGGATCAGCGGGCAAAATATCTTTATGTGCAGGACCATCTGGACGAGGTGCGCGCTGTGTTCGCCCCGCTGGGCTATTCTGTATTGCTGTACCCGGCACCCCTGCAGGCGGCGGCTCTGGTCAACGGCCACGAGGGCAGTCAGGCCCGGCTGCTGAAATACGAGAGCATCCTGCTTTTGGTATTGCGGCTTTTGTACCTGCAAAAGCGCGAGAGCCTTGCGGCCAATGCCGACGAGGTGCTGGTGACGGTGGAAGAGGTGCAGACCGAACTGCAGAAGATGAATCTGCCCCGCCGTCTGGACCAGAAAACGCTGGAAAACCTCATGCGCACCCTGCGTCGGTACAATCTGGCGCGGCCTGTGGGGCGGCTTTCCGGGCTGGACAGCCGCATTGAGGTATTTCCCACCGTGCTGCTGGCCCTGCCGGATGCCGACCTTGCGGATGCTGCCGCCGAGAGCGGGCGTACCCGTACAGAGCTTGGCCTTTATGAACGACCGGAAGAAGCAGGGGAGGGTGAAGAATGATCGAACTCAAACGGCTGAAGCTTATCAACTGGCACAACTTTGAAAATGTCACCTTCGACTGCGCACGGCTTACCTATATGATCGGCGTGAACGCCGTGGGCAAGACCACCATTCTGGATGCCATCCGCTACTGCCTGACCACCAACCGCAATTTCAATGCGCTGGGCAATAAAAGAGCGGCCGCACCCTGCAGGGTTCGGTGCACGCAAAGCAGCGCGGCGAGAACGCCTACCGCCGCCCGGGCCATACCGTGGCCTACATCGGGGCGGAGTTCTGGGACAGCGTCAAGCGCACCCCCTTCGTCATCGCGGTGCGGGTGGAGTCCGAAGGCCCCATGCAGGAGCTGCACCCCGGCGATCAGACATGGTATCTTTCGGAGGACGGCTGCACGCTGGAACAGCTGCCCTTCATCGACCCCAAGACCGGTGCACCCAGCGCAAAGGAGGACTTCAAGCCCGCAACGGGCCGTCTCCTACACCCGCAGCCCCAGCGAAGCGCGGGACCGCATCTGCCGTGCACTGGGCATCGGGCGCGCCTCCAGCCCCTTGGGCAAAAAGTTCAACGAGGTGTTCCAGATGGGCACCAGCATGGACGAGATCCCCAACTTCCGGGAGTTTTTGTACCAGTACATCCTGCCCCAGCCGGAGCTGGATCTGGACGCTTTGCAGGGCGACCGGCTGGAACTGGAAAATCTGCACGCCGTGCTGGCCGAAGCACAGACCCGCGCCGACGCGCTGGAAGAGATCGTGGATTTTGGCCGCGAAGCTGCCGAAAAGCAGACCCAGACCCTTGTGAACCGGGGCGCGGCGCTGCTGGCCCGCGCTGCTGCCGACGGCAGCGAACAGACGGTCTGGCAGGAGCATCTGGATGCGGGACGCCGCCAGCTGGAACAGCTGAACGCCCGCTATGCCGAGGCCAAAATGCCGAAGCGGAAGCCCGCCGGGCCTATCTTTCCGCCCACGGTGCCGCCAGCGCCAGCGGCGAGGGCCGGGCACTGGATGCCTTGACCGAGGAGCTTTCCCGCCGCAAAACGGCGCTGGATACCGCCGCACGCAAAGCCGAAAAGGCAGAAAGTGCCCTTGCCCGCACCCAGAGCCTGCTGGCTGTGCTGCGCCGCAGCGGCTTTGCTGCCGGCATCAAGGCCGAAGAGCTGACGGCGGACACTCTGCCGCAGCTCACCACATGGCTCTCCGCGCAGGAAAAGCCGCTGGAGGAAGCCTATTTTGCTGCCCGCCAGAACACTGCTGCTTTGCAGAAGGAGCAGGCCGGCAAGCGCGCCGAGCTGGACGCGGTGTCCGGCGGCAAGTGGGTCTACCCCCCACGGCGATGCCGCCACCCGGGTGCGGGATGCCGTGAATGCGGAACTCAAGAGCCGGGGCATGCAGCCGGATGCGAAAATTTTCTGTGAACTGTTGAACGTAGAGGACGAAAGCTGGCAGGACTGCGTGGAAGCCTGCCTTGGCGACCGCCGCTTTGATATCCTTGTGCCGCCCGCCCACTACGAAGCCGCCAAGAGCGCCTTTGTGGCTCTGAAGGACAAGGTAGGCCCCATCAGCCTGCTGGACACCCCGGGCATCCGCAAGGCCAACCGCCGCGCCGACAAGTACGGCCCGACAGCCTTGCCGCGCAGGTGAGCAGCGAAAACCCGCTGGCTGCACAGTATGCCCAGACCATTCTGGGCCGCATCGTCTGCTGCGACACCCCCGATACGCTGGAACAGCATCCGGACAGCGCCACCCGCGACCTTCTGCGCCACCACCCCTTCCGGCTGGAACGGCTGCGCACTCCCCAGCGGTATATCGGTCTGGACGCACGCCGCGCCCGCGCCGGGGCGCTGGCGGCCGAGCTGGAAGCTCTGGGGGAAAGCGCCCGTGCTGCCGCCCAGACAGAACAGAACCTGAAAGCCGCCTATAACCAGTACCAGACCCTGCTGCGGGGCACGGCACTGGACGAGCTGGCTGCGCTGTGGGATGCCCGCGCCGCTCTGACTGCCGCACAGAATGCTGTGACCGAGCAGGAAGCAAAGCTCACCGAGTGCCGCGAGAACCCGCTGCTGCAGCAGCTTTACAAGGAGGAAGAAGCCCGCGAAGCCGCGTGGGAGACTGCCCGCGCCGCCGTGGAGCAGGCGGGCGGCGATATCCGCGTGTGCCAAAAAGCAGATCGCCTCCTGCGAAGCAGAGCAGAAAAAGGCAGGGGAAACGGCACAGCAGAGCGCCGATGCTGCCCGGAGCTTCTTTGCGGCGCATCCGCTGGTGGAGCCGCTGGCCCGCACCCGGATGCTGGCGCTGGCCCCGGCAGATAAGCCCCCGCGCCGCCGCACAGGCTGCGGAAAAGGCGCAGGCCAGGCTGGACGATGCGCTGGCCGTCTATCTGACCGGCACGCTGGAACCGGCCCAGAAGGCCTACAACGAGCACTATGTGTGCGATTATCCGCTGGGCCTTGCAGGGCTGGACCAGTACCGCGCCCAGCACGAGAGCCTTGTGCGCATCGATCTGGAACGCTACGCCGCCCGTCTGGAGCAGGCCCAGCGCGACTGCAAGGACCGCTTCCGCAAGGACATCCTCTTCCGCATGAAGGACGATATCTTCAATGCACGGCGGCAATTCCGGGAGCTGAACAAGGTGATGGAACAGCTGACCTACGGCGAGGAGGTCTACCGCTTTGAGCTGGAGCCCAGCCGCGACCCGCAGCTGGCGGCGTTCTATCAGGTCATCGTGGACAAGGGCAACCAGCAGATGACCGAGGGCGACTCGCTGGACAACCTTGCCGCCACCGCCGACCCGGCCTACGAGCGGCAGGTGGATGAGCTGATGGAAAAGATCATGGCGGATGTGGACGAGAACACCCGTGCCCGGCAGGAGGGCCGCACCGGCACCACCACCCTCTCGGATTATGTGGACTACCGCACCTATCTGGACTACGATATCAAGGTGACCAACCGGGTCACCGGCCAGCAGGCGTATACCTGTCCCGGGTCAGCCGCGATTCCTCCGGCGGCGAGAATCAGCCGCCCTTCTATGTGGCCATCTGCGCCAGCCTGCTGCAGATCTATGAGAAGAGCGAGAACAGCATCCGTCTGGTGCTGCTGGACGAAGGCTTTCAGCAAGATGACCAGCGACCGCATCCGCCCCATGATGGAGCTGTTCCGCCGTCTGCAGCTGCAGGTGCTGCTCATCTCCACCGTGGAAAAGAGTACCGCCATCCAGCCCTACTGCGACATCACCTACTCCATCGTCCGCCACGGCGACACCAACGCAATAGCGCCCTTTATCCGCCTTGCGGCGGAATGATGTGCGCATTGTATGCGCAATGATGTCTGCCTGCGCCGGAAATGAACGTGGAACGATCAAAAATGCCCGCCGCGTTGCTTTGGGCATATTCAGCGGAAAAATGATTTTAAATTGAGCGACACCGGGCAGCCTGCGGGCTGCCCGGTGTCGCATTTTCACCAGAGAGGCCGCAAGGGAAAACGGCATCTGCAGCGCCTGTTTCCTGCGGAAACAGCGGCACTGTGGATGGGCTGCCCGCTTGACGTTACAAGCCCTTTCGTGAAAAAGCAGTTCCGAAACGCCCGCAGGCGTTTCGGAACTGCAAATAAAAATAATAATTCCACTGATGATGGCCAGAGCGCAGCGGAGGCCATTTTAATCGTCAAGGCTGCCGTAGAAGCCCCGCTTTTGTCGCGCTTTACCGTAAAGGCAGCACATCCTCATCCTCGTTGATCTCTTCCATCATCCCATCCGCAAAGTACCAGCCTCTGCCGTACAGCGCCTCGCTGCCGTCGGCGCACAGGATATACGAGCCGTCCGGCAAAGCGAGAAAATGCCGCTTTTTGCTGTCGGCAAGGGCGATGTCCTCCACCTTCTGCCCGTCCAGCACATGATCCCGGATGAACTGGTAGTGGGGCAGGATGCGGGTCTCGGTCAGGCCAAGGCCGTTCATCCAGCGGGAGTAGTGCGGGTCGGCGGCTTCGCCCGGTTCCTCGGGCGCGGCGTACACGATGTGGGCGGCGTTCATGCTGCCGGCACTCACGCCCAGCACGATGCCGTGGTAGTTGTGGAACAGCCCCGGCAGGCCCAGCTGAGCAAAAAAAAAGTGGTTCTGGGTGGGCACGTGCCCGCCGCACAGCATCACAAAGCCGCTTTGGGGCAGAAGAGAACCGATCTCCTCGGCATTGCGGGCATCGCAAGGGATGAGCGCCGTCAGGGGCAGGTGGGCGTTCGCAAAGCTCTGGGCAAACACCCGGCACATCTCGTCGTTCTGCTCGTAGGCATAGGGGTCTGCCGCAATGGCAAGGCCCAGCACGGCGTGATCCGGCCAGACGGCCCGCAGGTTCGCCACAAAGTGGTTGCGCGTGTCCAGCACCGGAATATCCGGCCCCTGGCTCAAAGGGGCAGCCGCTGGGGCTGCTGGTCAAAAACAATGTCATAATGATCCTCGTAAAACAGTGAATAAGAAGCTGTGTCCATTCTAACACGATTTTGCTGCCAGCGGCAGAGCCAGAATCA
>VOFG01004066.1_pt1 | contig 43529 bp, 62 predicted proteins | sample 5384171 | NCBI WGS metagenome assembly VOFG01 (sample SAMN12384726, study PRJNA508395) | human gut metagenome | isolation source: healthy gut F | host: Homo sapiens
CATTTTGTCGCGCTGCTTCGCGTCGTCAATGATGTAAAAGCTGTTGACACTCAAAGCGTTATCATTCTGGTTTATCGCGCTGAGCTGCTCAATGAACGTCTCAAACGTGTCGACCTTATCCATGTGCTGCCGCGGGATGAAATACAGATGCCCGGTCGAGCTGACCTTGGTGGTCTCCAGCATCCGCAGATAGCTCAGGCAGATCGTCTCGATCTGTCTGCCGGTTCGCGCACGTTTGATAAAGCTCGAACAGTTCTTCCGCCCGGCGGCAGTAGTTCAGGGGATCAATATCGGCATCAAAGCCGATATTGTCATACCCAAACCGATTGTCGCGCCGGTCGTAAAAGATGTTTGCCAGCTTTTCATACTGGTTCGTCCGCTGGTTGAGCGTTTCCTTGACCAGTTCCCGAGAATAAACGTCCTCGGTGTGCGCATTGTCGCGGCAGTAGACCGCATAGATATGATGCGCACCGGGGCTTTTTACCGTGATCCGATCCTTAATATCGCCCGTCGCGGAGCGGAACGCATCCGATACGGAAATTCGCTTGCTGCCGGAGTACGGGATGCTCAGATCCTCACAGAGCTGCGCCAGCGCCTCCTTCTCCACCAGAATGTTGGCAAGCGAGAAATAGAGAAATTTGCCCAGCACGGAGGTCTTGTCGCCGTTGGCCGCGCCAATAATGTCCTGAAAATTCGTAATATTCGTCATGTGCATTTCCTTTTCTAAGCCGTCCTTCGTTTCGTCCAGTCAAGCAGATAATCGTCCACACCCTTAAATCGCGGGTTCCAGGTACATTGCTGATAGTATCGGATACCCGGGATTGACTGCACCTCACGGCGCAGGGTGACAATGGCCTGCCGGACCTGCGGATTCGTAAACTGATCCATGTCCATCGCCTCCATGACCTCCGTGACGCCGAGCGACTGGAGCGTTTCCCGCAGTCCTTATGGGCATTTACGCCGCCGAGACACACAAAGAGCGCGTTATTTGCAAAATAGCTCGCAATATCGCCCTTGAGCGGCCCCTCGGTGAGATAGGCGCGCTTCTGTGCGTCGTGTCTCCGGTGACGTGGATCCATGAATAGCTGCGGGTACCGTTTTCCATGCGGCTTGACCGGCTGGACAGCCAGCGGTATTTTCGCGCCGCGTCGTCGTCCAGCCGGATCTTCATACCCTGGATCAAGCCATCCTTGTTCCGCACCGGAATGAGGAATCCATTCGCGCCTGCCAGCATCCATGTCCCGTCTTTTGTGTAAAAGCCGGGTAATCCGTGCAATTCATGATCGCACGCAAGAAGCGACGCCAACAAGCGCCGTTCGGCTTCAGTTTCCGGCATGGACTTATAGCCGTTGCGCTCAATAACTTCGTCAGGAAGTCCACGCTCATGGAGGTTTTCCCTGTGCCGGTCGGAGAGCGTCAGAAGTGACAGCATCTCCGAATACGCCGCATGGCGCTGCTTCCAGCGCATACGGCTCGCGGCTCGTTGCGTTTGGGGAGCTGGGCTGCAAGGGCAGCTTATACACGTTGCTCTTTGCAGCCAGCTCCAAGTATGCTTCTTTGTTTCGGATAGACTATTCAGCCGCGCATACAGCGTCACGCTGTTGCCGCTTGCACCGCAGAGGTTGCAGCGGTATTGATCGGTTCGTGTGTTCAGACTCAGATGATATTTGCCGGTGCCGTGGTCGCCGCAGAAGGGGCAGCTTGCCTCAACTTCCTCGCTGTGAAGCGTTCGGTCATTGAGGACAAGCCCGCACCGTCTGGCGGCTTCCAGGATCGGCAGCTTCTGATAGGCCAGACGGCGCGCCTTTCCCTTTCTGAAGAGTAAGGTTACGCCGCCTTCGGCATTGTCTGGCTGCCAGCCCGCACGGAAAGCTCCGCGTTATGGACGCACTTGGCCAAGATCATCTGGCTGGTCGGGCGGATGTTGCTGAGATCATCCACAGATTCCATGTTGTCGAAGAACACCGGATAATTACGGCCTGTGAGCCGCTTCACCAGCTCCGACACCTCCGCGCCTGCCCGGATCTTCTCGGAGAGCGAGAGCCGGTCATAGCGGCGGCCGTTGTAGGTAAAGCGGAACACATCCTTTAATTCTCCGGTCGTCTTGACCACATCATAGAGCGAGATCTTCACGCGGTTCAGCGCGAGTTTGGAGAACGTCAGTTCCGCGCGCTTGCTCATGTAGAGGATCACGTCTTTCATAATGATTTTCTTTTCCGTAATCTCCTGCTCAATGGCTTTGATGCGCGTATCAAAGTCCTCCGGCGCGGCGCTCAGAACCTGCTGCGCGGCGGCAAGCTGCACCCGGCAGTCTTCCAGCGACGCTTTGCACTCGGCAAGGCGTTCACTGTCCGCGGGGCTCAGCGTACCGCATTCCATGCTGGCCCTCAGGTTCTGGATGCGTCTGCGAAGCTGCTCCAAGGTCTGCTGGCGCTGCATATTCTGCTGCGCGGCAGCGGTCTGAAGCTGCTCCCGCTTCTGATTCAGCGCGTCGATCTCAGCCTGGTATCTGACCAGATCATCCGCTTTGAACTGCTCGAACGTACTTTGACTTTTCTGCTCCAGCTCCTGAAGCTCAGCGATCTGACCTTTCAGCTGTGTGCCGTCGGCAGCGATTCTCTCCGTTTCCGCCTGTAAAGCCTGACGGAACGCCGGATATTCCTGCTGCGAGAGGACACGGCGGCAGACCGGGCAGCTTGTACCCGGCTGAAACCGCTTCAAAAGCGCGGCGTTCTGCTGATACTTTTTCCCCAGCGCCTGCACCTTTGCCGTATCCTCCGCCAGCGGGCCTGTGTATTTTGGCTGGTAGACCTCGGACGACCGAGCGCCCAGCTTTGCGTGAAATTCTTGCAGCTTCGCGTCTAGTTCTGCCGTATCCGGCGTTTCCGGCGCTTCGCCGGAAAGCTCCTCATACTGCTCGCTGGCCTGCACGAGCTGCTCCTGCAAGTCCTCCAAATTGACGTTTTCAAACCGCCGCGCCTCTAACAGCGAGATTTCCTGCTGCAATTCCTGAATCTGCGCAGTCAGCCTGTTGGACAGCTCTTTGCTGCTCTGCCGCTGCTTCTGCGCCAGATCCAGCTTGCCGCTCAGATAAACCGCATCCTGTTCCAGCGCTCGAATTTCTTCGCGCCGGTTTTTGAGAAACGTCTCGGGAGACGGTAATTGAAGCCCGGACAACCGCTGCTGCGTCTGCGCATTGAGCTGAGCCAGAATGTCGGCCTGCGGAATGGGCGGGAGATACCGCTCCAGCAGCTTCTTTCCATCCTCGCCGAGTTCTTCAATGAAGTACAGGGGATTGAAAATGGAGAGAAACACATCCCGTTCGCCGAACATCTCATTGAGATCCGTCTGCCGGATGGCGTAGCCGTCGTAGGTGATGCTCATGCGATCCTTCTGCCGGCTGCGGGTCAGCTCGTGCGCTCTGCCGGTATCATCCGTAAAGCGCATCGTGATCTGCAGGTCCGGGTTCGTCTCGTTGTGCAGCCGGTCAATGCCGCGCTCGCCGAAAAACGGAAGTCCTGTGACGGCAAACGCAATGGCGTCCGCCAGACTGGATTTGCCGCGGCCGTTGCCGCCGGTCACAACGGTAGGATTGCCAAACGTGATCTCCGTTGGTTCTTCATAGCATTTGAAGCCCGAAACGGTCATGCTGCTGATGTGAAAGCCTTTGATTTTTTCCATTCTGCCTCCTTACGCTGCCTGCTGCACGACCTGGTAGCCGTCCAGCGTATAAAATGCGACGTTTCCCTGCTTCCGCATGGTAATCTGCGCGTCATAGAGCTGCGCACCGGGCATGAGCGCGGGATGACTGCCCTGTGCGTAGACCTTCGCCTGCTTGCCCTCTGCGTTTTGCAGAACGGCGCAGACCAACGGCTGACCGGACATATCCTGCTGATTGCTCACCGACAGCACAACGTACTGGCAGACCTGCCGCGTCATAAACGGAAGCGGCTGCTGTACTTGCTGCGGCTGCTGCGATGGTTGCTGCGGTGCTTGCTGCTGCGTCTGCGGCATGGCCGTCGGCGCTGTATTCTGTGCCTGCTGTCCAGCCTGTCCGTCGCGCTTGTAGCTGAGCTGTGCCTGCGCTGCGCCCGGAGATGTCGGGAAGCTGATGCAGCTTGTCCAGCAAGCTCCAGATATGCAGCGTTCAGCTTCGGCCGTTCGCTATCGCAGATCACATAGGAATTGCCTTTCTGCTCAATGCGTACCCACAGCGGCTTTGTCATCTTGTAGAGGACACGTCCAATGCCCCATTGCACGGCGGAGCGTTTCATGGAGTCCGACAAACCGCCCTTAATGGGTTCAATGTCGGAATCCTCCGCGCCGTCCCACTTTGTAATAAAGCCTTTGCCCTCAAAATAGATGGAAATGCCGCAGATCTGCGCGTCCTTCTTTCCATTTCCGTGCCACGGCTTGTAGTCGTTGTACCAGTTTTCCGGTCCCACGACCTCATCCAGACGATCCTGAATGGCGCGGTTCGTGACATACGGAATGGCAAGGCCGCTGGTCTTGTCCTTCGACGTCACCTGAATGCGCCATTCCAAGTCCTCCGCTGCAAATGGCCGGGCCAGTTCTTCCCGGATGGTTTTTGCGTCTTTTGCCATACGTTTACCCTCCAATAAAGTCTTTCAAGGTCTTTCTGTTGGGGATCAGCACATCGGAATAGTAATACGACGGTTCTTTGTCTTTCAGATGCTCCAAAAGATCGCGGTATTGCAGGTCCAGCTTGTTGTTCAGCGCATTGAAGCTGTGATCTCCATTGGGGATGGACAGCAGGAGTGTTGGCAAATTGGCAAGTGCGTGCGGCGTTTTTTGTATTGTGGCAGAGCGTTTCTGCCAATGCAAATAGTCCCCATGGAACCGCCGACGTTTGAAAACGGATAGCGGTACATCACGGTCTCCATTGTCGGTTTTTCGTCCGCGACAACGCCCATCCTGCATCCGCTGATCTTACCCTCTGTGTCAACATGGAACGCGAAGACCAGTCTTGGCAGCGGAAAGTTCAGATACGCCGTCTCATGGTAGCTGATATCTGCATATAAACGCGGGTACCAGAGACAATACGCCTTGTTCCCGTTCGGATGGACTTTGACATGGATACAGTCTGACGGTAACAATCCGCTGTTGACATAATTCCATCTGGTACTGTTTTTAATGCAGTCCAGAAACGCATCTTCCTGCACCGCTTTGCATTTCACGATGCCGTCCGTGTGCGTCTCAATGAGAATTTCTCCGTCTTCCGGAATGATCCGGATCCGCAGTTCGTCTTTGTTCATGCCGCCTCCAATTCCGGAACGTACCGCTTCGTGCGCTCCTTTTTGAGTAAAGCTTCCAGCTTTCGCACTTCTTCCGTGTACCATGCGTCAATGGAAAACAGCGCTTCCAGCAGTTCGATTTCACAGTGAAAATAACCATCCATTTCCACCATCAGACCGCTCGACCATTCTGCGCCGATCTTCTTCTGATAGCCCCAGCTCATGCCACCGCCCAGACAGCATGGATAAAACGCGGCAGAAAGCATTCTTTCAGCTTTTTGGATATACGGGTTTTCCGAGAGCTTCATGCTGTGAAGGCTCCCGTATTCCCGAATCAGCCGGTAATACTGCATCATGCTGCGAAAGCTGAAATACCAGTGATCGCATTCGTAGGACTCGTCGTATTTTTGATCCGTATAATCCGTGGCGGCGATCAGAAGCTCATAATAGATCTCGTATAGGTCATCGCTTGATGTCGTGATATCACGCTCCAACAGCCGATCCAGTTTCCCATATTCGTAGAACAGACGCGCTATGCTGATCGTTTGAAGCGAACCGCATATAGATTCGTAGTCCATAACAGCGCCTCCTTAACAAAATTTCCGCTGCGCAGCAGCTTTCGGTTCAGAATTGCAAAACGTGCCGCATAAACGATTCAACCGGTATTGCCGGTCTTCCACCACAGATAACGCGTCGCGCAGATCGTCGAGGTCTTCTTCGGTAAATGCACCGAAATCAAGATCGGCGAACCTGACATAATCGTCCGTTTTCAGCGGCTCCAGAATATGCGTCAGTACATACGGTGAAACTTTTTTCGGCTTGGGCGCCGGCGTATGCGGCAGAGCCTCCAGTCCCTTTATGAGTTTGGAAATATCAATCTTCATGATTCGTTTTCTCCCATACCAGCTTCACCACACAGATGGCATAGTCCTTCATATTGCAGAGGATCTTTTTGTGCTCCTCCTCGGTCAGATACGACCGGCCTTCGCGCAGGAAATAGATCCCGCAGTCCGGCATCAGCTCGCCAAACATGCTGGCAATGTGCCACTCCATGTGCGATCGGGCGTCTGCGGTATCTCCCTTGAGATAGGCGGTACACATCTTCGTATCGCCGACGGTCTGCTCGTTCCCAATTTCCAGATGCTCCATAAAGCCGTCCAGATGTGCCTTTGCACGTTCATCCAACTGATGCTTCGCAGAAGCGTAGAAATACAGGAACAGCGCCGGTTCGCTCCGGCCGAGGATGACGCTGTATGGACTGGACACTTTCTGTCCCCATGCGCCGCCGGACGGTTCGAAGCGTGTGCAGAGCTTTCCTATCTGCGGGAAGTATCCGCTCCGTGACCTGCTGCCAGACGGTTTCACGCGCCGCCCGGTCATCTGCTTCTGTGACGGGTGTAACGATTGCAAGATTTGCAGTTAACATAATTCCTCCTAACTCAGCGCCAGAAATCCGTTCGGCGTCAGGACATTGAAGATCATCTTGTTGCTGATGACCTCCCGCACCTCTGCGCCGGTATGATTTCCGCGCTGGTCAAACTGTTCCTCGGTGTTTTTGACCTTCACAATACGCCCCTTGATGATGTGCGGAGTATCGCATTCAATCAGTCCGTTGATCATCCCGGAGCCGCCGATGAGACCAATCTGCCCGATGGAAAGGGGCAGAAGCGGCTTTTTTCTGCGCTGTCTAATGCGCTTTTCTCGCTTAGCAGCCGTGTAAGGCTGCCGGAGCGCGTCAGCTGCCGTTCCAGCTCCTTCTCATTGAACCGTTCGCCGCGAAAGACCTCGACGGTCTTTGTAACGGCGGGCAGCGCATAGCGGTTTTCCTCCAGCTCCGTGACACACGGAATTTTCTCCGGGGTCAGCGTCTGCGCGCCCAGCCGGTCAGCCGTTTCATCGTCTTCCGTCGGCTTTCTCCGAAGCCCCAGCACGACCGCCTGATGGAATCTGGCAAACTCGCCGTCGGTGAATTTCCAGACAGAAAGGTCCGAGAAGTTCTCCGCGAGGATTTTACAGATGTCCGGGCGTCAGGCGATAGTACGGCACGATGTAGATGAGAAGACCGCCCAGCATGAGCGTCCGGATGCTCTGCACCAGAAACTGCTTTCTCGCTGCGTACCCGGCTGCCGCCCTCGGCTAGAACGGACAGATATGGCGGATTCAAAAACAGCACATGGAACGCCTCGCGGCTGACCTGGCTGTGAAAGAAGCTGCCGAAGCCGATGCGGTGAAGTCTTGTCTGCGCTTCCTCCGCGCGGTGTTCGTCCAGTTCCATGCCGTAGGTGTAGCAGTTGTTGCCATTGGCAAGCTGCCGAAGCGCCTTGCCGCAGCCGCAGCAGGGGTCGAGCAGATTCGTCGTCACGCCCTCCGGAAACGCGATCCCGCGCAGGATGTGCGAGATGTTTTCCGGATCTGTCGGGTAGTAGCCCATGCGGACATGGTTCATCAGCCGTCCGATCACCGCCGCGTTGACAGTGTCCGTTTGAGGAAGGGCTTTCGCAAAGCCGGTCAGGACTTCATAGACAGGCTTGTACGCTCTGGACATGAGATCAAAGCGTCGTAACCCAACCTGAAGCTGCCCAGCTTTTCCTGCCAGCGCGGATTCCTCCAATTCCAGAAGATTGCGCTGTGCATCACCGAGCGCCGCAACGAGTGCGTCCCGCGTTTTCTGCAATTCCAGATAGTAGGCATACGCACGCTGCGGCTGCGCCGTGCGGTATTTCTCCACACCGGCGCGGCATTTAAGAAGGCGCTGGCTGCCGCGCAGAATGGCTTCTGCCGTCTGCCGAAGCTGTTCCAATGCGTAAAAGGAGCATTTCTGCTCCTTCTGCAATTCCTGTTCCATCTCGGTTGACCTCACGCCGCAGGCTGGATGCTCTCAGCCGCAAAGTCAAAGACCGGCGCGTTTTCCTCCGGCGTGCCGGGGAGAATGCGCATGGTGTAGCCTTTGCCCGCAGCAGCTTGAATGTGCCGATCATGCGCTGAAGCTCGAAATCGTCCGCGTCATTTGCATCATTCTCGCAGGCGGCCTTTTCCGCCGCCTGCTGTGCAAGCACCTCCTGCACAATTTTTGCGATGTTGCCTTTGTTTCAGCATCTTCCGGCGTGTCAGAGGGTTCTTCCACCGGCGCTTCCGTGCGCGGCTTCTCAAACATGCCCTGCGGACGGCTTGCCGTCAGGCGCAGCCAGAAGGTGCGCAGCATGGAAAGAAGCAGCGTCAGGAGCATCCCACGCGGCTTCGGCGTCAGATGCACGATCTCATCAGCGTCTACCTCACCGATCTCGCTGACCGCCACGGTCAGGCTGGGAGCCTTGACGTAATTGGCGGAGAAGAAACGGGAAACGGCGGCGCTTTCCGAGATCATCGCCTCATTGACGCTGACGCGCTGCGCCAGCAGTCTCCGGCAGATGACCGTACCGCATTCCAGTTCGGTCACGTCCACGATGTCCGCAGAAACCTCACCGGCAGTAATAAACCTCGTCCGGAAATGTGCTTCGCTTTCAGGCCGTTCATGACGTGCAGATGCCCGTGGACGATCACATCGCCTGTCACGAGCGTTTCGTAGTTGTACGTCGCACCGGCAGGAATATAGACTGTCTTCATGCTCAAAAATCCTTTCTTTTTACGCTGCTACCTGTTCTTCTCTGAGCCGTACCGGAAGGACAATGGCAGAGCTACCACCCGCCACGAGCGAAGATTGCGCCCAGCGAGCTGGTCAGCCGCATTGTCGCTAGGTCCTGCTTTTCAAACTGCGTGAGCGCATCCAGCATGAATCTTGCGTCAAAGCCAAAGATGATGCTGCTTTCTGCGCTGATGGAAACCGCCGCTTTATAGAGGCAGTCCTTCGCACGCAAGTTCAGCAATCCATTCTCAAACCGGACATAGGCTTGTCTGCCTTTCCGATGCAGGCCAGCAGATATTTCAGGGCCTGCACGAAGTCCTTCCGATGGAAGCAGAATTCCTCATTCCACTTCTGCGGAACGACGCTTTCATAAATGATAGGCGTGGCATTCAGGAACGCAAGCAGCCGTCAATCGTGTCCATTCATGGAACAGAACCCGACATTCTCGTTTACGTCGATCTGAATATCCGTATTCCCAAACACTTTGAGGTGCTCCAGCGCCGGAACAGCGACTGTAAACGGCGTTTCAACATCGCAGCCCGCCATCATCACAGCAGGCCGCGCGATGACCTTCCACCGCCCAGATATGCTTGCTCTGGAACAGAACACCCTGATATTCCGGTCTGGTGCTGCGCAGATCTACGGCATACTTTACCTGCTTGACGCATTTGAGAATGTTTGCCGCGTTTGCCGTATAGCTTTGCTTGGCTTCAAACTCCGGCCATGTGGGGCATTCCTCAGCTTCATAAACCGGGAACTTGCCGCCCTTGTCTCCGCAGCGCATGGTTATGATCTGTGATTTCCTTTGGCCGGACAGCTCCAGTTCCAGTTGGCCTGTAAAATAACGGCACACCTTCTGGACACCAGCACTGTTCCAAAACACGAACGCAAAGTCGTCACCGCTCGCGGGGATCGTCACAGAGAGCCATGTATTGAAGTTTGTTGCAGAGAGCGTACAGTGATCCGCTGTAAACTCCACCTTGATCTCCTGCAGGACTTTGACCGGACTTTTTACCGGAATGTCCATCAATGCTGTCATCGCTTTATAAAAGGCTGCTGCGTTTACGGAACTTCTCATGCTGCTTTCCTCCTCGTTTTCTGTAGGGTGGCACGCATATTGACAGAACCCGTTGCAAACGTGATCTGCCGCACGCGCGTTTCTCCGACGGTCAGGATGTTGTAGATCATGTCCACGGCGGCGGTGGCCGCCGTAATGTTGGCGGCGATGCTCTGCGGCGCGGAAACAGACGCCTCGGCACAGCTCAGCTCCGTCGGGAATTTGTCTGTATCCTGCAAGACCTCCGGGAATACCGCGCCGACGGGGCGATAGAACGTGCGCCCGCCGCTGCGGATGCCGCAGACGATCTGCCCGGTGTGCATCCCGTTTCCGCTGTCGATGTAGATAAGATCATCCAGCTTGTAAAAGACTTCGTGGCAGAGTTTTCGGCTCTTATTGTTGTCCACCGCGCCGATGAGAATGACCAGCTCTTTGACGGTTGGAGAACTCCAGTACGGCCCGATCGGAAACGTCCGTGCCCGCAGCATGGAAAGAAGTCGCTCTCCGGACTCAATGAATTCCGGCGCATACTCCGTTTCCATCCCAAACACGGAGGAATACCGCTCCGCCAGCACCTTTGCCTTGTTTTCTCCAAGGTCAGCGGGTGTGAAGTTCTGGCGAACGAGATTCTTTTCCTCCACAATATCGCGGCCGCAACCGCCTGAAAATCGATGATCTTGTGTTTTGGGGCGATAGATTCACCCTGCTCGGTCTTGTGCATCTCATAGATGTGACCATCGCTGCCGGGGGATCAGGCAGATGACCTTATCCGGGCGGGCGGCCTCCACGGTAGGAAATGTTCCCTTATAAGCGGCAGTGCCTTTATTCTTCATGGTCACGCAGGACGCACGATGCAGTCGGATTCTTGTCCTTGGCTTTGAGCGCGTCCAGGAACTCACGGGAGCGTTCGATGGATTCCTTCGCCAAGAGATGATCGTTGTTCCCGCTTAGGGTCTTTGACGTCCTTGCGGATAATTATACTCCACCGACCGCTTGTTTACCTTCCTCCGTCCAAGAAAAATCCTCTGACTTACGGATGCGAAGCTCCTCGAACGTCATGGTAGGATCTTCAATGACCTCCTTTGCGCTCTTATGGCAAAAAGACAGGCTTCTTTTTCAAAGAGGCTGGCTTTGCGTTTTCCACGGTCTTTGCTCGAAAGCTTTTCCAGCGGATTGCTGCGCAGGCTCTGCGGTGGGCCCGGAGGAATGGTCACTGCCGCCGCCGCTGCGCAGGTCTGCTCCGCTTGGGTGCTGCGGGGACGTAGGCGGTTGCTCCACGGGGCGTTGCTGCCCGGCGCGGGGACGGGCCTGCTGGGGTGCTTTGAATGGGTTGGTTTCGGGTGCTGCCAAAGCCGCTGGATGTGCCGGTTCCGAAGATCTCGTTGATGTCAAGACCTTCTCCGCGCTTGATTTCCTGAAACGGCCATGCTTGCTGTCACCATGGTAACGCCTTTTCGTGTTTTGGGACACAAAAGAACGCAACCGCCCCGAAAGGCAATTACGTTCTTCTTGATGTCCAGTTTTACATACTTCAAGTCTTAGTCAGACGAAGAAGGTTGACTCCTTTCTCGCCCGTGCCTGCTCTGCTCCGTCTCAATGCCTAATGACCTTAAGTACAAGGCCATTGTAACGAAAAAGATGCCGGGGCGTACAGGTGGAAAACGAAAATTGAACCGCAGCATATGCTTCTGGCCAAAAGACTGGTCTGTCTGAGATAGCCAACAGCATGATGAATACGATAAAAATTTTGTGAGTATTGGAATAAAGTGAAAGATTCCAGAAGATATTTCGTTATAAAGATTAAGAGGCACAAAAAGGTCACGCAATATTCGCACCCAGGATGGGGATGAAGATAGTACTGCCCCCTTGACCAGTGTGCGGCAGTCTTGACGGAAGGAGGAAAAATTATGGTAAGAAAGCGGATTTTTGACACCAGTTGACTGTTGTTATGGTTGTTTTGCTGGCGCGCATTTGCTTGCAGCATCGTTCGGATTTACGTCGTCCAGCGATATGGAAGTCGTGGACAGTAATACATGGACTTATGTTTGCGCAGAAAAAGGATTCGGCTGGGAAGACTGCGTCACTCTCTGTGAACCAAATTTTAGTAACAGCAATCGTGAGCCGAGTCTGTACCAGAAGGTTTATGCAAAGGCTACGACAGCGGCACAAGCGTTTCGGCATCTAAGGATCCGTGACAGTGTTGCGATTCGGATGCGTATCCGGAAGTCTGTTCTTTAGGGAGTTGCAAAGGCAACAATCCTAAGTTCGATTGTTCCTGTTGGCTAATTAGCAGGAAACGCAAGGCACCACCCCCCAATCTTTAAGTTTTCTGGTCATGAGGAAAGAACCAATTGGAGGTGAAATATATCACTACGTGTACAAATAAGCAGAAGAAGTTAGCAGTATAAATTGCGTTTGTTTCAGCATGCTCGTTTCGGCTTCTCATATATACCTTGCTCGAGTTCAGGAATAGAAGATATTTCTCTAATAAAGGATGCAAACCAGTCTGTTTGCTTTTCGCAGTTCAATGAACTGTGGTTTTCTTTTTCGCTAATATACCGTTTTTGATTGTGTTGCCGTGTGCAACATCTTTTGTTGAGATTGAAACCGGCTTTTGCCACCATATATAACCAGAACATCAAAAGCGCATTTACTATCTATCTAAGCTTTTCGCTTTTCTTTTTCTACAGCGCTGGTTACATTTTATACCATTTCTCATGAACATCGTTCTTTGCAATGCCTTTCTACATATAATAGTAATACTTGGTTTGGCGAATATCAAATGGATAATTACTTTTACTTAACGCTTCTGAATTAAATATTATATATCGTACAGGACATTCTGGGCTAATACTTCTAAAAGTCTTTCTAACAAGCCCACTTTTTATACAGTGTTTGCTTTTGATTATTTTTTCTCTATTTTCCGGAATCCTTGCCGCTTCTATACTGGGCATTTCGCTGATATTCAAAAAAATCTATCATTGTACTTTTCGTTCCTCTCTTTGTGCTTATTCGGGGCTTAGACGTGTATGATGCATATCTTTTTCGCAAGCGGTCGATACAGGAAAGCTATATACAAATTATCGCATCTTGGATTATGTGACTCACACGAATACTAGTGGACAAAGCCCCACAGCTATGGGCTTTTTTATGGTCATCACTGTTGCGATAATCTGCTGTACACTGCGTATGCAATTCGATCGGATGCCGATGCTATTTAAACAAGGCAGGAGGTATCTAATGCGTAAACGGCAGCTATTTGAAATCGGAAAAGCACTCTTTGTGGTTCCTTTATTATTGTGTTTTCTCTCGCCCGTATTGTATTGACAGAGCCTCGGCTCAGCCACACACTGCACTATGGAGCAATCTTTTGGGCAAAAATAACAGCTTGAGGAAACATTCAGACAATAGTATTCTCTGTAAAAAGCATAGGGCCTAATCATTCTGTTCGGGCTGCTCCATAGTCCGGTTTATTTCTCAATATTTTGAAGAAATTAGTCCGTATGTTTTTATTCAGGTAGGAAATCGGCAAAGTGGGTACTGAGATTTCACTGTGGGGTATTTCTACCCTTTTTACGTTATTTGCTTGCAACCGAATTGTTATTTGTAACTATGAAAACTAAGGACCAGATTTTATTGTTTTGTGCTACTAGGACTTTATCTTCGTTATACAAGTGTGAACATGATATCAATTTTATAGGCCTTGTTTGGCCTTTTGCGTGGTCAGTGAAAGCAAACATTTTCTTAATCAATGTGCTTCAGCAAAACCAAAGTGCCGCCGGAGCGGTGCTGTAAATTCTCTCATTTTGCAGAAATATACTTATAATTGATATTTTTTGAAGGGAGGATATCAACAATGGAACATATTTTATCAGTGAAAGATATCAACAAAACCATCGGAAAAAAGAAATTAATATGCAGTACATCATTTTGAATTACATGGTGGTCACGTGTATGGTTTTTACTGGGGAGAACGGCTCTGGCAAAACCATGCTGTTTAGAATTCTGAGCGGACTTGTGAAACCTACAACGGGCACTGTACATATGGATGGTATCGATATCCATACACGAGGTTTTTACCCTCGATAGGCGTCCAAATCTAGCACAAGCTATCATGGAAAGGCCTGACTTCCTGTTTCTGGATGAGCCAACGAACTCGATTGATCAGGATGGCGTAGTTCTTTGTCCGCAAGATTATCTGCGAGGAATCTTAAGAGGGGCTGTGGTCTTACTGACTAGTCATATAAGCCAAGATATATGTAGATTGCGTGCCATTTCAAAGTTAATAGCGGCGCTTGCTCACCTATGGCAGGAGGATCAACATGAGAACAAAAGAAATGGAAGAAACTATGTCCTGTTAGTTGTAAGTTGCGGATGTTTTTGGTTGCGGTAGTTTTTGGCATCATTTTTCGGATAATTTGTCCCCGATTGTGGTGTGGGCCCAACTGCACACGATAAAAGATGCCTACTCCTGTGATATATATTTGAATTACGCGTGGGGAGAAGTTGACGAGGCAGATATCATTGCTACAAAAACATCGGACAATATTGGCGTTGATGATATCGCATTGGCGGACGTAATTGCAATAGTCTCCCCTACGGGAAAAAGATTGAGCAGACAGAAGGAAGCCTTGGACAAGAGGTTACTATAAATCGAGCCGTAAAAGGTGAAGTGATTTGTTGGACAAAAGATTTATATCTATCAGTATTTTGGTTTTCGCGTAGTCGATGGGCACATTGAGTATATGAACACCCTGAATGCATCATGAATCCTTCAAAAGAATACATTATCTTTGTTGATGCTTCTCCATTAAATGAATATCAACAAAAACCGGTGTTCATCTTGAAATCGAAATATTTGGGATACATCCGAACTGACTATCATTTAACGCAAAACAGCATATCACCCTGAATGTCATGAATCCTTCAAAAGAATACATTATCTTGTTGATGCTTCTCCATTAAATGAATTACAAAAACTTTGGAATCGAAATATTTGGGATACATTTCATTTAAACGCAAACACTGGGTTGATTCTACACTATTAATTTCTACATTGTTTTCTGTTTCTGCTTCAGAAAAATAACAGAGGCATTAAATACAGCAAGACATACTGCATTGGACAAGTTTTATTGATAGAATATAGAGCAAGGCTGCGGAATCGTACCTTCCATCTACAGCCTTGTTTTTTCATTATCAGATGCTAATTGACAATATGCCGGTTGAGGATGCTACATTAAACGCTTATGTATAGGGGGGTAAAGCTTAAGCTGAACGCAAAAGATATTCGAATTCTATTGATGTTTTGATGTGATCTGTTTTAGTGAAAAGTGTCATATAGTGGAATTGTTCGACATATTATTTTGAGGGCATTTAAACTTAAAAAAAACTCAAATTGGCATATGGGGTTGTGAGTGGTAAACAGAAACATGCCGACACCTATGCTGGGGTAAACGATTTTAATGGAGGAGTTCTTCATTATGGAACCTGTTTGACATAAAGGAAAAACAGCAGCTCATTCAAGCTACTTGTTTTTTTCTTTTACCCCTCTATCGAGGAATTATTATGTGTACAATCTCGCCTCAGTCAATTCATGTCTGGCAAATTCTGGACAAAGCGGGGTTTTAGGCTGAAACTACGCCAGCGTGCCCCCGTCCCAACAAAAATGCCTGTTACCGTGAAATGATATGTGGCCTGCGCTGATTGCAGGTAATTCCTGCTGGCAGGCATCGGACAACTCCATGACCGCCATCCGTGATGAAAACCATAATGGCCTTTTTCAAAGCCCCCTCAGTGTCCATCAACTGGAGTGCTTCACGGATGGCGTTCAAAGCTGGTGCCGCCGCCGAGGAAGGTTTCCCGAAGCAGTCAGTTTATCCTCCAGTGTATTCGCCTGGACGGAATATGTCCACCTGGCAACTGTTGCTTCCGGCAAATGGATCAGCAAAGTCTTCTTCTGGCCTCGGCTGCATCTCCAGCAGGGTCATGGCTACCTTGCCCCAGGCCGCAGCTTCGCCTTCAGGAACTGGACTCATCCAGACAGGCAGATTAATGTCGCCCCATACCCTTATAAATGTCTGCGCCGACGATACCGTTTGATCGTTTTGCTGATACCTCCGCAGGAACAGCGGATAGCCCCGGCCAGCATGGCAAGCCCCGAAGTCAGCGCAATACAGGTTATTACCCAACTCCAGAGAATAGGTTTCACCCCGCCCATAGGCATAGCTGTTGTTCTTATTCCCTGTGCGAAAATCTGCGAAGCGTCCCAGATACTTGGAAATATCCTTCAGCGTAAAGCTTTCGCGCAATTCTTTCCAGCAGTGCAAGATTCCTCAGGCGTGCAGCGCATATTCGAGGGTTCATCGCTCCATGCGCCGATAATGCTCTGCACCTCCTGTGCCCGTTCTGTGGCGGCCTGCACTGCGGCGGATACCGCCAGATCGACTGTTTCCATTTGACGCAGCATGGTCGTGTCCAGCATCTGAGATACAGCTTCCACCTGCCGCTGCTTACCGTCCAGCCGATTGGCAGCATTTATCAGCGCCTCCCGCTTACCCGGCTCGGTGTTTCTCCTGCAGCTTGGTTAATTTAAGCAGCGAAGAGCTCCTCTGCCGCGGCATCCTGTAAAGCCAAGCTTCCAGCTGAGGGTGTTCAAAGCGTACCAGATCACCGCCCAACTCGGATAACAGGCTGTCCAGTTCTTCAGCGGCGCGCCGGTGAACTCTGCTGCCGCTTCATAGGCGGGAGGCCGCGACCTCGCAGATATTCTTCAGCGTGATAGTCGTCCTGCTGGACGATGGTCAACAGTGATGGGCGCGTTGAATTTCTGCGCCGCAGCGGTGAGCCTATCCGCACGTTTCTGCGCGGGGCCAGCGAATACAAGGATTGAAACAACATCGCGTGGAGAGTGGCGTAAGCACAGCCTCTGCGCCGCGGCGTCTCCGTCACATCTATCAGTATCATCCCCGCAATTCAGCGATAAAGGTCTCCAGTTTGCTGGCGCACATTTCACCCGGTCGGTTTTCTGTGCCGGTTTTCTCCGAAGTGCCGCAAGTCTGCAAATGGGGAATGCAGCGTATCCGGTTGTCCGAAAGGTTTTTCGCCTATTGCGGTCTATAGCACTTCTATCCGCAGAGGGGAGGTGTGAGCCTCGCCAATTCATTATCCTTAGATCAAAACGGCAGCTCTTTGTCAGAACTGCCCGCAGCGGATGGGAAATCATCCAGCGGTGGAAATCCTTAAAAGCGTCTGCCTCACCGTACCCAGACGATCCTTCGGCCTGCGCCGGACGGGAATCGCCGAAGTAGACATTATCATGTTGATCTCGCGCTGCGGCGCTTGTTGCCCCCTCTATCCTGCCACCGCGGATCTTGAGTTGCCCTCTACCACGACCATGCGGCCTTTGGTAAAATACTTGTTGACAATTCCTCCGGTGGCGCGCCATGCCACCACATCAAAGAAGTCGGCCTTTTCCGACCGTGGATTGAACTGCAACACAGGCAATAGAGAAGCTGCGCATACCGGTACTGCCGCCAGCAACCCAGGATCATGGGTCAAGCGGCCCATCGTACAATGATTTTGTTCAGCATAAATCGTTCCTCCAAAAATGAAGTTATTAGAAGAGCAACCATCTGCTCCAACGGGATATAGGTGAAATTACTCATGTTGTGTGGGCGGCCATGCTGATGGTCTCCAGATCGTTCAGAAGCTTGTTCACCATGTCCTTTTCACTGTCGGACTGTGCGGCGGCACATAACTCCTGCTGCCGCTTACAGCTGGAGCAGTTCACCACGCAGCTTCAGCAGTGCCTTGCTGCCAGCCTTGGGATTGCCGCCACCACAACAACGGTGTTGAAATCCTCCTGTGCCTCCACCGCCATTGCAAGAATACTGTTTACTTATCCTGCAAGGGATTGACGCACAGATGGGTCAGCGTGTTTTCTACTGATGGGCCCGGTCACCGGGCGCCTGCCAGAGATAACGCGAGGATCAGCAGGTCTTGGGACTTCCCACCTTGTCATGCCTTCCAGCCACGCCTTGGCCTGCACCAGCGGGTAGTTGAATATATTTGCGGTCGGACACCTCGATTCCGTTGCCCGCAGTTCTAAAGCACATCATCAACCAGCTCATTGATAGCGTCCGGCACGGGGATGGCGGCCACCTCTTTGCTGCATGGCGTACAGCTCGGACAGCGAGATCGTGGCATTTAGCGATCCATCGCCGCCGCTCTGCTTTGCTCTTGAGGACGGACAGACGCTTATCGCGGTCAGCAATGTCCTCTGTCACCTCGATCTGCAAACGGTCATACAGGCGGCGCCAGGATTTGCTCTGCGGATCGGCAAAATTAGAATCTCGTTGGACGCGGCAAAGAAGGAAATTGCCGGAATGGGATAGGTGCGCCCCTCGTTGGGTATTTGCGCTCGTTGAGTGCTGTCAGCAGGGGAGTTCAGTACGCCATCATTGGCCTTGAATATCTCATCCAGAAACACGATATCCGCCTCGGTATTTTTACCGCCGAGACCGTCCACCATACATTGAAGATCAACGCGCAGGTTTTATGCACGTCATCGTCCCAGCACAGCATCCGCACACTGCGGTATCAGGCTGGACAGGTCGATGCGGCCAAAAAAAGCTGATCTTCATCGGTCTGTTTGGAAAGCAGTTGTTCAAACTGCTGCGCACCGGTGATCCGTTGGCGGAACAGGTTGATGGACAAACTCTTGGCCTGACCGGGCTTTCCGAGAATGAACAGGTTATTCCGCGTCAGCAGCGCAATGGCGATCAGCTCAACCAGCTCTTCACGCTCCGCCACCTGACTGTTGACATCCTGCATCACGGCCAACATTTTATCTCGCAGTGTCATATTATCGTAACATCCTCCTTCGTTTCATTGTTTCCATGGCACAGATCAATAAGCTTCTGGCACTGGTGCATCTCAAAACCGCCAATATGCGCCTTCCGTTCCGAAGGTGCATTTTCTTGCCAGCCAGCGATACGCCTGTGTCCGGCTCATACCGCGCCTGTTCAATAGGCGTCGAAAACCCGATGGGCTTCCTGATTACTGAGACGCAGCACCCCTGATGGCCAGATCACCAAGAGGGCGAACCGTCCCCTTGTGACACAGCCTTACTCTGGCATTGCAGTTCTGACATTGATACAGCTTTTCGCACTTCAGACTGGCAGCCGCGGCAGAATCGCCGTAGACGCTTTCGCTTAAGACAGGACAATACCGCCGCAGTATCGGCAACATGGGGTATCTCCAATCGCGCGCCTCTTACGCAGCCTTTGCGGCTTTTTGCGGGCGGTCTTGCTTGACGCGGCGGTCATGCGGAGCTGTGTCTGCATAGAACGCATCCTCCGTGGAGAGTGTCAGCATTCCCGTCTGAGCGATACCCAGCGTAACGGTGCCGCGCAGTGCCCGCAGGCAGCGTTCCAGCCGATCCACCGCAAAGCAGTAGTCACCGAAAGGCTGTCCCGTCAGAGGAATGACCGTCAGTGCCGCGTTGGAGGAACCGACCTCACCGGTGCAGCGAAGGGTCAGCCGATTCCCATCAAAGTGCAGGATCGTCCTGTTGTCCATACAGGCGGCCGTAGCCGTCTGCAATGTGCGGCGCAGCCTCGGAATCGCTCAGCACCGTAAATGTGTTTGTGTCCCCGCAATGAGACTGTCTGTGTCCACATAGCTGCCGTGCATGAGCCGTGCGGCAAACTGAAAGTCTTTCACAAAGACGAGCTGCCTGTCAGTCATGCCAACGGAAAATGTATCCTTTTCCTCGCAAAGCTGGGCCAGCTTTTCCAGGTTGGCAGCGGGGATAAGAAAACGTCTGATCTCCGGTACATTGCTTTATCTCCCTTTGCGGAAACAATGCAGACGCCATCGCTGCCAACGGCGCGCAGGCCATCAGAAGTCAGGCGGAGGTTTACGCAGCGCAGCAAGGGCATATTGCTGTTGTTCGGGTCTGTGGCAAATGCCGCACGGCGTACCATGGACGGAACACCGCTGAGCTTCACCATGCTTTCAGGAGCAGTGATGTTCATGCGTGGGAAACCTTGCCGCTGGCTGTTGGTACTGATAGTACGCATGGTGACTGGATAGTGCCAGCGTATCCTTGTCTCCTTGCAGCACTCCACCGTACCCCCGGAAGATTGGCGAGCATGGCGGAGAGCAGCTTGGCATCAATGGCGAATGTGGTATCACCGCCCTCATAGGCCAGCAACGGTACGTCCTGCCGCAGCGTCACCTCCATATTGGTGGCGGTCATGTGCAGGAGCGCGTTCCCTGTGTTGATCTCCAGCAGCGCACACTTCAGCACCTCTAGTGGTGATGTGGACGGCACCAGCTGCGCGGCACGTTTGGCGGCAGTCAGAAACGCCGCCCTTTCAATGGTAAAATTCAAAAATATTCCTCCTTTACGCGGCAGTATCGAACATACTGAGCTGATCCTCCAGTTCGGTGTGTTTCGGTTTCCCTGCCGATTCTCGATGCTTGCAGCAGGCCATCATAAAAAAGCACCTGCCGCGCTGCGGTATCTGCGGCACGGACACTTTCGGGCTGCGGTACTTCGACCACCCTTTCTTTCTGAACAGTGACTGGCTCCGGAAGCTGCTTTTACGGCGCGGTGCGGGTTGATAATGGCCATCTTCTTGAAGGTGGCGGCAATATCCTCCACGTTGTCCTTAATGCCCAGCATCAGCTCCTTTGCCATCTGCGAGGTCATGTCCTGCACGTCACTCATGGCCGCCAGTCCTTCCTCGGAGAAAGTCCCTCGATCAGTCCGGCCACAGCCAGCTTAGAGGCCATCAGCTTCATCGCCTTCGCCTGCATGGTGTCGGCGTAATAGAGCATATAGACCTCGACTCTCGGTGCTGTCTGGTTAATGCGCCATGACCGGCGCGACGCCTGCCGCAAAGGTGAACAGGTTATAGCCCATGGGTAGAAGATCAATGTCGTAAAGGCGTTCAGGTCAAGGCCAGTCTCCACGCATTTGGGGTTGGTGATAATGACCTGTGTGCCTGCGGACAGCCTCTTACTGAGCCAATCCTCCCGCTTTTCCGGGACGATCTGTGTGCTCAGGATCTCCGTTCGGATACCTTCCTCACGCAGCAGTCCCATCAGCTTTCGCTGGGTATCTGTCCGTGTCCAGCTGGTGTAGATCATTACCTCTCGCCTGCGGCGATCTTGGCCCGGCACGATCTCCAGCACCTTCTCCTCTTTCGGGAGGACGGTCTGGAAGTTGCCATGTCCTCCGGCTTCACGATGGTGCAGCCGCTGATGGGGTGGATGATCTCTGGCTGGTCATAGGGTTGATCCGGATACACCGTCAGCAGATTGAGATAGGCGGACAAGATCTTATTGGCCGCCTTACGGTCATTTTCAGGACTGACGTCAGTTCCCGTTCCACTTCTTTGTATGCCTCTTCGATTGGCTTCGGCATCGTCAGCGGTATGGGAATTTCCTCGTAATCAGGAAGATCCTTGCCCATATCGGACAGCGACAGGAATGCCGTACACTCCAGCAAGAAGCGGGAGAATACCAGCGGAGAAACACCGGGGAGCTGCCGTGAGCGTTTTTTGCTTTTGGCACTGCGGCGGTTGGAGTTATAGTCCGCGTCGGTGATCTCATAGGTGTTTTCCACCACGCCGTATTCCGCATCGAACCGGGAAGGCGCATCGTGGGACTTTCCATCCTTTTGCATCAGTCCGGGGACGATCCGATACAGAAGGTGAAAAATGCCGGAGCTGTAACCGTTGATAAGCGTTGCGGTCATGCCGATGAATTTCCGGCTGATGCCATAAAGCTCCGCCATGGCATCGCCCTGTCCACTGTCATTGTTGTACTCGTGCAGCTCATCACAGAGAAAGCTGCTGATCCGTCCACGGTACTTTTTCTTGAGGTAGGTGCTCAGCGGGAAGCGGCGGTGCGCGCCCTTGATGCAATACGGACGTTCCGGATGCTCCGCGAGCTGCCGCAGCTGATCCAGAATGTGTTCGTTTTCGTGCGGTTAAGGTGCATGGCAGCCTGCGGCCGGAACACCCAGCCATGCCCGCCGATTTTTATCCACGGCATTTGACGCCGGTCATTGACCGGCGCCCAAAGCGGTGTGCCGCAATGAGGACATAGGTGGTTCGCCAGATGCTCCTTCTGGAAGAAAACTGATCCGAAGGTACCATGTATCTTGTGCCGTCGCTGCTGGTTTCCATCTCAATGAGCTCCAGACAGTCCGGGCAGACAAAGCCGCGCTCTGCGGCTCCATAACACGGCAGGATAGCGCATATAACCGTCTCTGGCACGCTCTTTACTGAAAACGGCGTATACGTTTTTATCCCCGCGCTGGTACAGGTCAAAGAGCCGATCCACGTCGGTGATACTTTTTGACCACCATGCCATAGGTGTCCGGCAGCGTTTCTGCGATCTCCCGCACCCATTTGCCTGTGACGTGAGAAGGGCACATGACAAGGTTGAAGGATCTGCCAGTCCCGCGGCCTTTGAGTGCGTTCAACGCTCCTGTCGCTGCTGCACTCAGCTTGGTCTTGCCGCTGCCGCATTCCGCCACAATGAGTGCCATTTTTGTTGGCAAAGCTGCCGTTTGACAGCCTCCGTCACCGCAAGCTGGGCATCATAGAGGAATAGCCGGCTCTTTCGTGGATATAATCGTTGACCTCCAGTATTTCTTCCGAAAGCGGCTCCGATGCTGGATCGAACTTGGGAACGAACTGGCTGCGGATACGGTCAGCCACAGTAACGCCAAAGGTATTCAGATAGCTGGTCACGCTGTTTACCTCCGCGAAACCGTCTGCCGCATCAGGGACAGCACCAGGAATGGTGATACGCCCATCTTTGAGCCCCTGCTCCAGAATGTCCGTTACGTTTCGATCCTCCGGCAGCAGCGTCAACGACCATGCTTCCATGCGCTCAGTGAAGGAAAGCACTTTCATCTGCCGCAGATCGCCGCGGGTAATGAGAGAATCCAGCACATAGTCCTGAAACTCAGGGATCAGCGGCGCGGCAGTTTTCCGGTCTACTTCAGCGAACAGACTCGCGCGGTCTCCGGGCGGACAAAAGATATAGCATTTGCGTGGGTTTTAGGGGGGCATCCTCACTACTGTCGTCGGAAGCATTCTCCTCCGTCCGGCTGTCATCGTTGGCCATCAGGGTCGCAACGGCATATATCCCGTCATGGGACAGCAGCCGTCGGTAGCCTTTGGGCCTGCAATCCAGATATAGGGTCGTATCGTCTTGTTTCAGCTCCACCGACGCACCGCCGTATATGGCGTCCGATAGAGCCCGAACGACGGGGGATAACCGCCGAAGCGAATGGCACTGATCGTCTGCTGCGCGCCGCTGTCGATGATAACGGTATCCGCATAGCCGGTCAGCCGAATCTGAAATTTGGGGTCACTGTAGCTGAGTTCCATCAGCTTTACTTCTTATGGGTGCCATTCATTTTGAAATCTCCTTTCTTCCGGACAACGAAAAAGACCGTAACTGCCCCAAAAGGCAATTACGGTCTTCTTGATGTCCTATATTTTTACATACTTCAAGTCTTAGTCAGAACGAAGAAGGAAAACCTACCTCCTTTCTCGCCCGTGCCTGCTCTGCTCCGTCCTTTATGCTTTCACCTAAAGTACAGATTCATTGTACCGCAGGAGGTGCAGGGCGTACAGGTGGAAAGAAGATGTGTCAAGCCGTATGTCATAAGACCATAAGGCGCGACATATTATTATTGGATGCGATTAATGTGGTTATGTTGTTCTTTAGATATTAGTAGGAGGCACCATGGAAAAAATAGTACAAGGGATAGAAATAATCTCGAAGGTACTTGGATCAATAGCGATTATTCTTGCGTTGTTTCAGTGGAAAAAACAAACCGTTTAAAGAGAGCTGACCATCTTCAACAATTGGGAGTGTTACTGCTCGAAAATAAAGAAATTCAGGAAGTACTACATATACTTATCGTTGGCAGTACGTGGTATGATGCGAAAACATGGAGTTTTGTAAGCGATGAAATGGAGCAAAAAGTGGATCGCTTTTTTTGGCATATTATTCGTATGTATGCTATCTAAGAGATAATGGCTTACTTGGGGAAAAAGAATTTCTAATTTTCAAATATGATTTGGCTGTGATTGGAAGCAATCCAGACATGCAAACATTTTAAAACATTTACAAGAAAATGTAGAGAATTCAAAATTGTCTGAAATTCCGTTTCAACCAATTTTAAAATATCTCTCGTTTCAAAAATGATTACTGCGGGGCAGGTACAAAATAGCGTCCCTTAGATTGGCATAAAAAGTAGTAGAGGAACATAATACTCCCCTACTACTTTTATTGGCTAGATGTTGCGTTTTACTCTGCCTTTAACGCCTGAATGTGGCTTATGTATTGGGCGATGAGTGTCTTTTGTAAATTGAGCATCTCAAAGAGGCAAACATATGGAGCCATCATGTTGCTGTTATTTTTATTATGAATCTCTGACACCCAATCATGTTCAGAGTCAGCGATATAGTCTTGAATTACTTCAATATAAGTTTTCTCTCCAAGGCTCATTGTCATATTGCCAAGAACCGCATTGCGAACGTCATAAGACAAAAGAGACTTCTACAAATTGAGTTAAGTCATTCAAAATGTCCTGATTGTATTTGAAATCGACTTGAGAAGCAAACTCCGTACAGTATTTTCTGAGTTCCAATTCAGCATCATAGAAAGCGGTGATAGCTGGCTCATAGCCTTTGTTTCGCAGAAATAGAGACTGTGAATACAAATCTTTCATATCTGTGAAAGAGAATTGTTGTTTGATTTCGGTTGGGCTTACGCTACCCCTTTGGCTCATTGGCGTTGTGATAGTGTTGAAATACATGATGTAATACTGAATCAGTATTTGCATAATTCGATCGAATCGTAAAATTTTCTCGCGCTCATATGCGTACTCTACTTTTCGTTTTGCTTATCCAAAAGAATTGCACAAAAGAGACAGTGACAATAATTCCGAGCAGGTTAGTGCCAAGGCCAAAGAGAGTATTATTAATGTTACTCGCAGTTTTTTCCGTAAAATTCCCCAGGAAGAACAGGCCAAGGCCAGAATTATGATGCTCATAATCATTAAGAAAATTGAAATTTTCCCAGCGGCACTTTTTATCCACAATGTAATTTTTTCCATATTATCCCTCATTGCTTATTTTAATCTAACTAAAAGTTGCATCCAATGCCATTCAACGGGTTTCTTTCCTATTCATGTGATTAGGAAAGGAACCCGCTAAATATTGAAAGCCTTTATTCGTTATGGAATAGCTTTAGAGAGCCTTATCCGATCAGCTGTTGGCAGATACTGACTTGTCTGCCATTGCTTTACCGTTTATCTTAACAGCAAGTACAAGCGTATATGTTTTCCACTTTTGACAGGGCAGTTTTCTGAAATGTTGACTATCCCCAGCCCGTCAGCCGTCCACGTGTCGACAACCGTAGAGCCCTGCTTTAGAGTGAGTACAAGTGACACCTTGTCGTTGGAAGTCCCCGTGTTGCATTTACCTTGACAATAAGCAACTCCATTTTTAATAGTTAGCGTTGGATAGGACGATACTGCGCGAGACGCAGCGATTGCAGGAACGGTCAGCGAAAGAATTAACAACACGGCCAGGAAAAAAGAAAATAAATGTTTCTTCATATGGATACCTCTCTTTTCTCTTTATAAATTGGAATGGGTCTTACATATAAATAAACGAAAGAAAAAGGCAGTATCTTTCAAAAAGCTAAGTAAAATTATCTTCCGAAATGAGAGAGACGTTTTGTGCGGTATAAATCAACTCGTCATCACTGAGAAAACCATCTATAAAAAAGCAGATGTTGCTTTTAGTATCGATCCAAGTAATACAACTACTTTGAGTTTCAGTGGCGGATGAATAGAGTTGTCCAGGATTCCCATTTATAGATATCTCTGATACAGACATGTTTTCTAGTTCAATAGACATGGCGCTACCAGAGTCCATGGGGCCATACTGGAAAAAAAAAAGCCAATGGTCTCCCGAGTACGCCATAAACCGCATCGAGGTTGCTCTGGAGTAGTCGTTCGGGGTTGAGAGAATCTCTGCATCATGATGATATCCCTCTGGAATATACGAAAGCTGATACTCTGGAAGATCCGATTCAGTGTGCTCGCCGGAAAATCGATACATAACATAAGTGTCATACCACTCGGTGACCCAATTAACGACCGCAGCGTAGACCTTGGGACTGATGAGCATCAGCATGGCGAAGCTTAGGATGCCAATCAATGCGATGGTTGCCACCATTTTTGCAGCTCGCTTCCAGACCGGCTTTTTGCCTGCGTTCAGCCCACTTCTTTGGGTTGGACAGAAGAGATTGCATGGATTTCTGAAACTTAAGAGAAGTTTCAACCTGTTCTGTACTTGAAAACTCTGGTGCAAATTCTTCAGCCGCGGCATCTAAAAGGATGTCGCGAAGCAGTTCATTCTCTTTGTGTCCCGTCATACTAATCCCTCCTCTCTCAAACGATCAATTAGCAGTTTGCGTCCACGAAAAATGCGTGTGCTGATGGTCGCTTCCGGAACGCTCAGTTGCCGAGCAATTTCGCGGGTACTCCACTCTTCAATGAAACGCAATTCTAGGACAGTACGGTATTTTCGGGCATTTCGTGAATTAGCTGCGTAATAGATGCGAAAAGAATCTCCTTTTTAGTTCATCGCTAGTGGCTAAAGGCAGTTCATCAAGAGATATTGCCGCTTTGTTTTTCGCAGGATAGAAATACATTCGTTCTTTACAATTATAACGCAATAGGCGCCTCTTTTCTTGCATTCGATTGCAGAAATTTTTTGAAAACTTTTTACAATTTTCATCCATGCGTTCTGAACGGCATCTTCGTGCCATTTGATCGGTGGGGAAGTATTTTTTGGCAACTCGCAGCATGACCGCATGATATTCAGCGTAAAGTGCCATGAATTCATGCTTTTCGTGGTCAGTTTCTAGTACAGATAAGTAAATCAGCAAAGCGATGCCTCCATTTTTGTATTCCTTTTAGGAAATGATCCGAATAGAGAAGTTAAAAGGGCCCTTGGTGACAATTAAGCTAACCATGTTTATAAATGCATACAAGTAATAGTTACAAAAATTATTATAACATGAGAAGCGTGAGACGACAACCAATCCAACAGAAAACGGATGATAGATATACTAATTGATTCTGCCATTTTATAAATGTCGCTCGGCGGCAAAAACTGACAACATTCAAGAAAATATATTTGAAAAATATCCTGAAGAATTGCAAATTTGCTATTTATTTGAGCAAATACAATCTGGCCTGATTAAGCAATTTCGCTGCTTAATCAGGCCAGATATTTTATGAAAAAGCGTGATTAAAGTAGTGGCTTGCCTCTGAGTTTATCAAGCAGTCACATAGAGCGTATAATTGCGTGTGTCAGTCGTGCCACTTGAATTCGTAGCAAACAAAGTAACAACAACTTTATATTTAACGCCGGAAGTCCCTGATAATAAACCGTATTGTCAAACGTATAATTATTAGAGATGCTCATGCCAGAGTCATATTGTCCATAAGAATCTTCAAAAGTCCAAGAACTGCCATTTTGCGAGTAGAACTTCATGCTCTGTGCACCTAGGCGAGATACAATACCGGATGTCGTAACGGAGAAATTAACGGCAATTTTGCCGCTATCAGCTGCGGTAACTTTGCATGAGCGATTCAAGATTAAATCACTAGCACGTGCTTCTGCCGCACTCGCAGAGACAATTAGCATAGTGAGAAGTAGGAGAGTAGCCAGTGTCATCGAAATGAAAGATTTGAATTTATTACGCATAGACTTGTGAAATCCTTTCCTATTATTGTAAAGAGGTAATCATTGATAAAAGAATATCGTTAGATGCATCTGTATCAATTAAGCATTCCAGCTTGTTGTTGAACCATGTAACACAATTAGATGCGTTATTCTGCTAGAAGTAGTAGGTAAGGCCGCCCTGTTGGTACTCAGTGACTACAGTATCATCTTTTTCAAAATCAAATGCATGTGCCTGCGTAAAATAGACAACTTGAAACACGATGTATTTATCATTTCCTTGGTATAAAGTGGAAAGTTGATGTGATCACTGTATTCGGGTGAACTGACATTAACAGCAACGATTTCGTAACCTTCCGGAACACTGGCACAATTTTTTCGGTAATGCCATAGGCATCAAGAGCTTCTTCAATGGTGGCATATTGAGCATCCTCGGACGGAAGGTTTTCCGGGTTATTGTTTTCTTCTGGCATGTCGCCGGTGTACTGATTTTCAAATGTAAATACTTCGGATGTCCATTTACCAACCATCTGAAAGACCCGTTCAAAACCGAGAGCAGTGCAGACAATCAATGACGACAAACAAATTAGTGCTGCCGCAAGGAGCAGTGCCTTACGGAGGGAAAACTTAGAACGCGTTGTTTTTCGCGTGAAATCTATAGAATCACGACCAGTGCTGCGCAGTCCGGGGTATCACAGGGATAAAGCTGAAGGCCATCACCTTCTGGGGTGGCATAGCTGTTAAAAAAAATTCCTCGAGGGCTTGGGCGGCAGCTTTTTGTTGACTTCACTGACACCACCTTCATGTTTTTCAATCACCTCCATGATGTACATAACCATATCCAGATCACCGCCATCGGCAGCTTCCCATATCTTTTTGCAGGAGATCTTCCAGCTCCTGTGTACTCAATTGGTCCAGATAGAGTACATATCATTATTTTTTGATGTAGCCATACTCTGAACCTCCTTCACTTCATGTATGTAGATGTCGGCAATGTGCTGACATAAAATCAAAAATTAAAAATCAGGAAATTCTTCCCAATTCGTTTCCGTATTCGCTCAAGGCGTTTTTGACTTGTCCACACGGTAATTCCAAGTTCTGCCGCCACTTCCGTATGACTGACATTTTCAATGAAGATTCTTCGGAACAGCGTGATGTCATCCTCTTTAAAATTATCATAGACAAATCTGTATATTGCAGAAAGTGCGTCACTCACGATCAACGCGTTAATAAAGCTGCCCGGTGCCGCAATATTCAGATCTATCGCCGTGATCAACCAGTAGGTTTGCCCTCACGCCGCTTGGTGCGGTATAGTTCCGCATCTTATTCTTTAAGGTCTGCATCAACCAACCTCCGATGTTCTCATGGTTGATTAACTCACCAAACTTGCTCCATGCATCATGGAAGGTATCTTGTACAAGCTCTTCGGCGACAGACGCGCATAGCTTGTTCGCTTTTGCATAAACGCAGTAGCTTCGGATGGTTGCTGATATAGATTTCACTCAAATATTATGTTGTCTGACGTCATAGTATTCGCCCTACTTTCCTGTGCCACAACAGTTTTCGTGATTTAACCGTACTGCTGACTTACAATCTTTCTAGAGAATGAAACCTTATGACATATATCTGAGAGGTACGGGATCACATTACATTTTTTTTTGAGAAAATTGTCGTTAACATATCGGATAAGGCCCAATAGCCGTTATGAATCTTCACTCGTCAATGGACAAGCATTTGAGCGATATCGTTTTTTGCGCTATTGATAGTTTGCTAAAGACCAGACTGTCAACACTAACTTGAAGAGCATTAGCAACATTTACAAGGCTTTCGACACTCCAAATATCTTTTTGCCGCGTTAACTTGCTTAAGGTGTTCGACGGAGATTTCGGCCTGTTCAAACCTTCTTTGCGTATATCCTTGAGTGGTACGAGAAAGTTTCATGTTGTTTCCAATGATACGCTGTAGCTGCTCTTTCGCTTCGGTCATGTGCATATATACCATCCTTCACCATTCTACTATTATATTGTCCAGATAGAATGACGAAATGTGCCGACAGCACTTGTCATAGGTCTGATAACGGAACGTCACACAACCATTAATAACTCAAAATTGGATACTGTGCAAGCTGTAAGAGGTTTGATGGCTACCGAAAGATCAAGCATTTCATTGTTGTATAAACCATAATGGATGATCTATGCATCCTTCCTGCGGTGTCGAGATTTTCGAAACACAATATATATACGCGTCTTTCGGCTCCAATCCCTTGACATTGCTGTCCTTAGATCCGTCTGCATAGTACAATTTCCAGTTAGCGAAAGGCACACCATCGGCATCTTCGGTCATTCCAGCAGAGATTACAGTTAGTTTTGCACCGGGTACACGACAAAAAAACATCAAATTCACTAGTCTGGGTTTCATCTAGACGCATATTCCCCTTTTTAACCGTGTGAACATTAGTTACTTGGACAGTCAAATCATTGTAAGAAAATGTCTCTGTACTTGCATCGGGATATGTCATAGGGATCATTTTGACTGTCACCTTTTGTTCCTCTGCAGGGGGCCGACTGTTATCGGGGATTTGGGTTGGCCCAGGGTAGTGATGTCATCATTATTTTTGCCATTTTCAAGGTTGGTGCAGGCTGTCAGGCAGTATATGAGAGACAGCGTAAAGATTGCAATAATTAGATATATTCTTTTCATGTTAGTAGGTCTCCTGCCTATTGCTAGATTCGACTATTGTGCAAGGTTTTAGGTCATGGTGTTTACCCAGTATCCATAGGCGTATGCAGATGCATTGGGGTTATTGTTCGGCTGAAAACTTTGCGGGAGCAAACGCTGCCTGACTTACCCCGCTACGAGTTAGACGAACCATCCAATATACGTTTGTTCCAGCAGGATAGATTCCCTTAAAACTATAAGAGTAAGTGTCTCCGTTTTTACTCATAAGGCCACCGTCAGTCCATGTTCCAGACGATTTACTTCTGTAATAGATCCTAACTTCAGCCATGTCGCGCTTAACACCATCGTCTCTAATATATGCAACAATAGATGCCGTATTATTACTCCATTTAGCCTGAGAATAAATGTCTAAATCTTTACCAGAAGCCCACTTACTGGAGGCGAGATAGCTGTAGTTTGGCTCATTCCGAAGCCATTTCAGCCCGTTGTTTTTAGAACAAATGCCAAAGTGAAGATGAGCGGGAACATTTCCTTGGTTTCCGGATTTGCCAATTAACTGTCCCTGATTTTTATAGCCATCCGACTCACAGGCATTCATGTGATAAAAACGGACATAGTAGTCGCCGTCGTCTTTACTTTATTCCGATTTGCATCGACAAGAAATTCAATATCACTATGTCCCACGACAGGGTTTTTTGTTGACCACCCATAGTATGGTGCATATACATTTGTGTTGATCGAAGCATTCAAATCGACTCCGTTATGAGGGTTAGTTCCGCTGGATCGCGGCTGGTTCCATTTTGCTATTAACGAGAACAAAACCTCCAGAGGATCCTGTTGACATCGGAGAAATGAAGCTGACAACCTTAAGAGCGGCATCTTGAAATACGATGTCGTATGCAGCCCGAGTGGACACGGCAGGCGATACGGTTTCTTCGTGGCTAATCAGCATAGTATCTTCGTTAAGCCAAAAAGCCACGTACTGCAGAGTTTGTCGCAGCTTGTACACTCTGCCCAACTTGTGTTTTTTCGATAAGAGAAATAGCCGTCCCATTTAAAGCATCAACAATCTTGATATCATTCATACCAATATCGGCGTTTTCACCGTATGAAATGGCTAGCTTTGCTCCAGACATAGAGAACGAAGGCGTTCCATCCAAATACCCGCGAACAGAGGTGATTTCACGCAGCTTCCCAGTCTCGCTATCCAGATCATTAATGTAAGCCGTAGATGTCGAACTACCATCTTGGTAAGTTGTATAGATGAGTTTTCCGTATCCAGCTCCCTTGACGCAAACATTGGGAAAATCCGGAATATCAACAGAATTGATGGAGCGATTTACAACGTTTACAATCCTCGTACTATCGAGTGAACCAACTACAACTGAATTATCCGAAATAAAACCGACAATATCATTATTAATTGCAGGCGAAATCAACTGAGCTTCTGCTGGATTCTGGAGATTGACTTTCCAAACGGACGTTTCGTCCGGCTCTACCGCATCACGGTTTGTACGGTACACAACATATTGCCCAGATGGATCTAACTCAACATTGTCAATCCACAACAAATAACTTTCAGGGTTTATTGCTTTGATTTCGTGTTCAATTTCAAGAACGGTTTTTCCAGCATAAGTATCGCTTGTAAGCTTATTCGTGCTTCCGCTACTTGCATTGATGCTCCAAATGCCAATATCGGTATAAGCCAAATATGTACTCGTTTCGTCGGCATATGCAAAGCCAAATTCATGGCGTCCCCATTCGGAGGAAAATAAATGTGTCTGAACCAATGCTGCAACGATACATTAACGCGTCAAAAGCCCCGTTGCTCCGGTCTTCTAAACGGAGGGTAAAAGGTGTGAGCGGGACTTCGGTTTGAGTGCTTCCATTGTACGCATATGCCTTGGTATGATTGGCAATATACTCCGCACGGACAACGTCCGCGTCAGCGATAGCATCCATAGATTGCCCCTGCTCATTGAATATCCCATTAGGATATAGAATTGACGTAAGTTCTTCATACTCAGCCGTGCTTACGGGTTTTACAAGCAATGTAGTCCCACTGGCACCGTGCATAACATATTTGTTGTCATTTGAATCAACGACAACTGTTGGTGTAGAGATGGTCTCATCAATATTCGCATCGATTTGTCCCGCACTTGCTTGTACAATAAAAGATAACATAAAAGCAAGCAACAAGACTCCGCTAACCAGTCGTTTTTAGGCCGTTCATAGCTTTCCTCCTCGTATGTCTTTAGTTGCTGTTCTTAGCTGTGATGGCTGGTATTTTTTGGGTTTACGGTTGAAAAAATGCATGTGCGCTTGTATTACTGTAGTCTCAAGTATTGCTGAGAGTACGTGGCCTATGAAACTACCCCTACAAGTCGCTTCACAAAACATCTCCTTTCTGTGGATAGTTAGTGTATCGAGAGCCTCAACTATATAACGCATTAAGGAGGGGCTTCCTTTCGAATTATAAAAAGATTTGCAATTGCTCCAAAACTTCGGCCACATTTTCGGCAATGTGTAATAATTTATCTGCGTCTAAAAATGCGTCTATGAAGAAGCATATATTATTGCGCTCTATTGCCCTCTTTACCTTGTCATAGATGTATAATAGTTACCCCGTGTGTCCGTTGACGATAATAATTACAGTAGTTGAATCGAGATGTATGACTTTTGCAGAGTATTTTCCATCGGAAAATACTTAAAAAGTAAAGGTTTGGTTGATTTAGTTTACTGTAAGTAATGATCTAATGGTCGTAATGTTAGAAAATTTGTCTGGCTACATTATAAATTGACCAGAAGGATTGTAATCCTCGAGTGAATACGTGATTTTATAATTATATTTTATCTATCTTTGAGTGACAGGTGTAATCCAAATCATTAAAATACAGAAGCGCCCCTCAGATTATCTGAGGGCGCTTCTGTTTTCATGTGATATTGCCATACAGCTTGATAAGAAAGAAGGCTACTACAGCAGTTACTTAACCGGTATGCTACAGAGTATTCTTTTTTCACGAACTGTCTCCTTAATCTTCGATCCTCTCACAGTACACCACATACCGCTGCCGCCCGCCGCTGGCGTAGGATGGCAGGTCAGCAGCGTCAGCAGGTCGCGGCTTTGCTGTATCTTGATCTTATCCACCTCATGGGGCTGGATGATCTGAATGTCGGCCACTGTGTAGGTCAGCGTTTCCCATAGATTTGTCAGCGTAACGGTATCGCCAACATGTAAGCGGTCTATATGCCGGAAATAGTCACCGCGCCAGCCCCGGTGGCCGGCGATAACGCAGTTGGTGTTGTCGCCGCCGATGGGCGCGGAGGTATTACCAGCACCGCCGCACCTGCGGCAGGTGGTCATCGGACGCGCCCAAGTAGACCGGCATGGTCAGCTCCATGGTGGGAATTTCCAAGACGCCTATTACCTCGTCCTCGATGCCGTAGGCAGTCAAGTCGGCGGCGGTTCTTCGCAGGCTTCAGATCAAAAAAGACGGATTGCTTTTCTGCGTAAAGCTGGCGGTTATGCTCTTGCCAGAGCCGCCAGCAGTTCGGGATATTGCTGCCGGCTTCCGTTCTTCGAGGAAGCTCTGCACGGCCTCATCCGTGTTGGCTTGCAGCCTGTACCCTGTAATCACCGGCCACAGCATGACGCAGGTGCCCGCCACGGCCAACAGTACCGCCAGTACAAGGGTGTCTTACGCATGGCGCATCCTCCTTCTTACCAAAAAGTAAGCACCACCGATTACCGCCACCGCGCCAAGGCCGATACCCAAGCCGGTGAGGTAATGCCGCGTCCAGGAAGATGCCGCAGGCTTTTTCTGCGGCGGCAGATGCTTCCTGTTCGGGGGGTATAAGGAACGCGGTGACCACGAACTAAAAGTCGGTGGGTGTTGATGCCAAACGGGGTACACGTCACCAGCGTGACTAAATCCTTGCCATCCGCAATTTGCAGCAGGCTTGTGTCCGTGGGCAGCACCGTATTGATGGCATCAACCTTATATGCCAGCGCCTCTCCCAGCACATGGATGTAAAACGTGTCGCCCTCTGCAAGCTGGTCAATGTCCGAAAACAGCTTGGAACTTGCCATGCCGCTGTGGGCGGACAGCACCGCGTGGTGCTTGCGCCGCCCACTGGCAGAGATGTACCTATCACATGGCCAACCGACTTTTCCAGCGTGTCGGCGCTCGTGCCATGTTCCACCGGCAGGTACACGCCGATTTTCGGAATTTCCACATAGCACATGACACCGCCCACGGTAAGCTGTTGGGCATACGCCAAGGGAGGGGCGGATGCCCCTCCCTCAGTGATAGCTGTGCCGGACAGCATGGCGTTGTACTGCTCTGCGGCTTCCCGCTGTGCAGTCAGTTCAGCAGCATCGGTATCCTCAATGGCAGCGGTATATGTGGTTTCAACGTCTGAATGATATTTATCACTTACCAGCTCTCCCGCCAGTGGATAAAACATCAGCCCCAACGCCACAGCACCGCAAGCCGCCGCCAGTAGCCAGCGTTTCACTGCTCGTTCTTGTGCTTGCGGCTGCGGATCACGATGAAGGCAGCTGCACCCCAGCAAGAGCCATCCGCCAATAGTGAACATCCACGTGCCGTAACCGCCGGTCTCCGGCAGATCGAAGCGATTATTGACGCGACTGTCAGGGGACGATGGCGTTGCCATTTGCCGCGGTAACGTCCTTGATTTGCGGCGGAGGCGGTCAGCAGTTTTGCGCCGCACTTTCACACTGCCCGTTCTCAGCGGTATTTGATAAGATTTTTGACGCGTCCCCTCAGCAGCAACATAGCCCTTGTTGGTGGCAATTTCGGTCAGGAATAAGCATCATCCTCCAGCCCCTTTGACTACGATGTGGCCACTGCTGTCGGGAACGAAAGTGGTAGTAGCATCAGCCTTCTTCGCGGCAAAGCCCTTGGTGTAATATTGCGCCATCCTCAAGTCGGCAATCACGAATACATCATCGGTGTCGTTGCAGCCGTGGGAACTCACGTTCCGCAGGTTGCCGCCGCTATCATCAGAAAACCGCTTGAGTGTCACCGCAGGTATAGACATGGCAGCAGTCCCTTGAGGGTATCAAAGTAGGTGTTATTCTGGCGCCGTCAGCACGACCTCATTAGGCTGTCGGTATCTCCACGGCATCGGCGGTCAGGGTGGCAGCGTAGGAGATACGCATGGTGCAGTCGGAATAACCGCGCTTGACGCTGTCGGTATACACGGTGGCCGCCTCGTTGATCTCCGCCAGACCGGTATCGGTCATGCGGATGGTCGCGGTGTTGGCGGCGTCATCGTAACCACAGGTGAATTTGCCAGAGCCATCCCAGGAAGATCTGCCGGCGCAGCCAGCGTCCTTGAAGAACTGATGACCACATCGTTCTTGTTGTACTTGATGCCCAGACATGGTATCAACGTGTGCGTACTGCTGAGACCGGATGCCTTGGAGGTGATGGTGGGCAGGTGCTGATGATCTGGTAGTCCACCGTGTCGCCCAGCCGGGAAGCAGTAGCAGTATGAGCGTAACTGTCCTTGATGTCGGTCAGAGTACTGGTGTTCTTGCTGTAGAGCTCTTGGCCTCAATGCACGGTCTTTTCGAGGTCAGGATTTCGATTCTTGGGTAAACGGCCGCCATCGTAACTCCACGCCGCGCCACGATGGTGGTCAGCGGCAGGGCCACGAAGAAGGGATTGCAGGTAGAGGTCACGTTTTCAGGACGCGAGTCTCCACCACCAGATACACAAGCCCTGCAACGGTTAAAGCAGCGGTCGGTAAAGTCTGTTTATAGCCACACCAATTATTTTCTGCCAGCGAATTCCAGCGCATTTTTGACAGTAGCCATAACCAGCGCAGCGGTTTGTTGTTGAGCATCGCTGGTGGTTATAGTTGATACCGCCCTCAGTCTTGTGAGTGTCTGCGCCGGTCAGACCGGGATGGCAGACAGTACGGCATTGGAGCATCAGAGCCATCGTGCCATACAGCACACCCACCTGACGCGCTGGCCCCCACGGCCCACCGTCATGGTGATGTCGGCCACGCGGAGTGGTGAACCCTACGCCCTGAATGGCGTATTTGCTCAGGTTTGTCGATAACCGCGTCGCCTGCGCAGGCCGGTGGAGGGATCAGCGTCCCACGCGCCGTCTTTTGCTGGCTGCGGTGATGTCGTACTTGTAAATGTTCAGGGATGCTTTCTTGCCGGGGGTCGATGATAGCGCAGAATCTGTTGCGGCAAAAAGCCGTAGTCATCAGGCCGATGGCCATGAGCGCCGCCATCAGCAGCGTCAATACGCGCCGGATCTTTTATTTGGTTTTCCTTGTTCTTCGAGTTGAGTTTTTCACTTTTTACGGGTATACTGGTGGTATCAATCCGAAGGAGGCTTGCAGATGGTCTATACCGGAGCAAACCGCAGCGTATTTTGTTTGTTGCACAGAAATATGGTCTGAAGGCGGTTTATCTGTTCGGTTCCTTTGGTGCCTGTGGCATCATAATCGAATCAGCAGACGACACCTCGGGGACAAACATTTAAGAGTCTCCTCGCTTTCCGCTGTACTGCGACTTGAAGATGCGCCCAAAAGCATTGACCTGATTGATTGCAGGCAAGCTGCTGAAAGTGGCCTCAAATGAAAAATTATGCGGCTTCGTGATACGGTGCTGAAAGAAAGGGTGAATTTTATGTTGCCGCCTGATGCCGCAAAGCGCTTGGCGTATCCGCGATTACCGCCTTGAAATTCAAAAAGACGATAGCCCCGCTACAGGAAGTCCTTTGAGACATTTGACAGCGACCCCGATTATCAACGTTCGGTATCTTTTCATTTTGCATTGGAGAACTGAGTGGAAAACTCTCCGCCGAATACCATCGACTTGAAACCGCAAACACATCCAATGGGGGTCCCATCAAGGCCATGCGTAACGGTGGCGCATAAACTACGGTAGCATGAGCCACGAGATCATCTGGGAAACCGCCGTAGCGGACATCCCCGTTTGCGCGAGTTCCGCGAACAGCAGCCACAAGTCTTTCAGAATTGAACATCAGCCCGCCGTTTTGCGGCGGGGCTAATTTTTTGCAAATAAACACCCATGCAAAGCATGAGTGCTGCAAACAGGAAATAGGTTGTAAATCCTGTGCTGCCCGTGAACTGCAGGCAAATCCCGCATTGTTGCAGGCGGTGATGGTGACATCGCGGTTGCTGCTGTCCAGCGTTCCCGTGAACAGCGGCTCGGTCATCAGGTACCGCAGGTGCTTTACTTCGGTAATACGGAATTGAACACCGATTTTAAGATTCTCCCTTGGCGATGCCAAAGTTGTCAGTGGTAATTTTGCCTACCTTCGCCCACGTCTCGCCGTCTGCGGATGTCTCCAGCAGCAGCTCCGCACCGGCAAGAGGTGCGCCTGTGGCATCCAACTTGCGGACGGCAGATGCTGCCTTTGCCAACGCATTTGTCCGCTTGTGCGTAATGTTGAGTGCTGTGGCCGTAATGGTGATCTGATACTCGGTGTTGTCCACTACATAACCGCTGGGCGCGCTGATCTCCTGATATTTAATGCCCTGCGGCAAATCAGCAAAAAACCGCCTTACCGTCCGCGCCGGTGGTAGCGTCTGCCACCTTTTCCCCCGTGCTGAGTAGCCGGTAGGTCACGCCCGCCAGCGCCTTGCCTGTTTCGGCATCTACCTTATTGATGGTCAGGCTGCGCTTTGCCAGCGCGTTCGTCCGTTTCGCCGTAATATTCAACGCCGTGGCCGCAATGTTGATCTGATACTTGGCGTTGTCCATCACATAACCACTGGGGCGCTGATCTCCTGATAGCTATTTCTGCCCTGTGGAAGATCCTTGAACTGCCTTGCAAATCTGCCATAGGTGGTCTATGTCAACCACCTTTGGTGGCATCAAATAGCCGATAGGTGCCTGCCAGGCCTGGTTTCGTCCCCACATATTGATGGTCAGGCTGCCTTTCTCCTCCACAATTTTGACCTTAAAGTGAATATACGCCCACACGGGATCAGGCAGTGAGGTCAGCGCCGCACACGCTTGGTAGCCGCTGCCGTTGCTTCCAGCAGCACGGACTCTGTGCCCTCCACATCCAGCAGTGGCCGTGGTCGCTGCTGATACGCCAACCGTTCAGCTGCGCCGCTGCGCCCTTTGTGGCCGTCACGGTCAGCGCGTGTTCCAGCTCTGATTGACCGTCACGCCGCTGATATTGAATGCTGAAATAGTACTGCGGCAACACGCCGTTTGTGTCGGTGGCCGTACCGGTGTGCGCAACTGCCGTCCCATGTCCAGCGTAATGGCGTGCGCCCAGCTGATTGCGGTGAAACTTCCACCGCAAAGCTGGGGATCTTGCCGTGGTTCATAATGCGGTCAATGATGATGTTGTACGCCACCGCCACGTCACCGCCTGCGTCGCCAGCTGCGCACAGTCCGGGTGCATGGCCAAGCCGTAATTGCCCGCCGTAACCGTAGGCCATGGCCAGCGTCACGGCATACCGCTGATTCCATCTCAGGTCGCTCCATGACGTGGAGGAATACTGCAAATCACCGCTGGCGTGAGCGCACCCTCCGGCTCCCGCGACAGTAGGCAGGGACGGTCTCCCCGGTATCGTTCTGGGCAAATACTGAGCTTGTTGCTGGTGTACGGCCCCACTGGGGCACCGGCGTTTTGTCCTCGTGATAGCGGTACTCGTTGCCGCTGCTGACGGTGCCCCGTGACCGTGACGGCGTGGGCGGTCACGATGGACAGCCCCATGACAGCCACCAGTAGACATACCAGCGTCAGCAGCTTGGGAATGGTTTTCTTCATGCTCGTCCTTTTCCCTAGAACGCAAAGACCGGCAGCTCACGCTGTCGGTCTTCTGGTCGGGTATTCAGTTGGTTTATCCGTACAGCACCACCACGATGTATCGTCCGATGCCGCGTCGTAGCGGACGGTGCAGTTGAATCGCGCATACGCGCTGACCGTTCCGCGCCGTCCATGGCGGCGAGGCAGGCGAAGGTGGCGTCCACATTGCCCTTTACGGCGGCGGTCAGTGCCGCCTGCCCGCCGTTCTCCGCCAGCCATACCACGCTGTCCGCCGTGCCGGGAAGAAGCTGGAATTGGCGGCGGTCATGCTGGTGTCGATGGTCACACCGTATTGCGCTCTTGCGTACTCGTTGCCCGCCTGGATAGCCTCCGCGATGGAGTAAGATGTTCCCGCTGGCGGCAGGCTTGGAAAGCGCGAGGCGCAGGTTCGGGGGTAACTTCCGGCACTGTCTGTTCTGGTTCCTCTGCCGGTGTCGGTGCAGGTGTAGGCGGAGCAGGTTTGCTCTCCGGCGCAGGCGCGGGTGTCGCCGCCTGTTCAGGGATAGTGGGCGGTGCCGTTTCAGCGGCTGTAGGCTGATTTTCCGCTTCTGCATCCGCATTCTCTAATGTCTCCGCCCGCTCGACCGGCAGCGGCGTATCCGCACTATCCTCGGTTTTGCTGTTTTCTTCCACCGTCTGCGATGGCAGTAACGCGGTCGCCACTTCTGCCGTATCATCGGCTTTCTGCGCCGAGGTCAGTTCTGTCTTTTGCGGAAATCGGCGTCTGTGTCTTGCCTGATGCTTGCGCTGCACAGCCCGCCATGATCGCCATGCAAAGGATCAGAGCCACGCAGAGAATTGTTCGTTTCATGGTAACATCATCCCTTCGTTTTAAGATACTCCCATTATGTGGTCATAAATATCTGCCGTCAAATTTTTGCTCATCTCTCTACGCTCTGCTCCTGTTTCTTTTCCTGCTGCGGCGGCATAAGGACCGCGCTGGATGGCGGCACGCTGCGCGGAGAAGGTCTGCTGGAAATCAGCAATAACACCCATTCTGTCACGTGCTTCCAGTCCGTCAAACATTTCCACAAGCCCTACGGGCTTAGGTCTGTCGCAGGAACGCCATAGCTGCGGCAGAGCATATAGCTGACGCTATCCGCGCCCAACGCACAGGACTCACGGCTGTAATAGGGGAAGTTCCCATGATCATGAATACCCGCATGGACGATCTCGCGGCTCAAGGCGCGAAATGCCGCGCTGTCTGTGATATACCCGCTGACGATGATCTGCTGTTGGCTGGGGTCATACAGTGCGTCCTGCCCACGGGCGTCACCGGTCACAACGGGGGGACGGGCGACACCGTCAGAAGCTGGTTCAGTGCCTTGCTCATGGCGTCGCTGTTGTCCGTAAGCTGATTTTTTCACCATCTGACCGCGGCCTGCGGTCTGGGAGATGTCAAACACTCGCCCCACCTTGTAGCCGCGATACTGCCGTCCGTCCCGTAGACGGTATCGCCCACGCGGATCTTCATACCCACCGCATGACATTGCGGTTCAGACCGTTCCATCCTTTAACGCTGTTGAACACCGTCACCTCCGGGTTCTGCTCCATCGCCAGCAGCACATTGGACGCGCTGAAACGCGGGTTGTCCGCCTGCACATCCAAATAATGCAGGAATGCGCCGGTACTCTCCGTCACACGCAGTGCGGCGGCGTCATTCATCTCGTTAAGGCTATCGCGCTCATCTGCCTTCCGCTGCTTCCACTCCTCGGTCTGCTGCTCCTTCTGCCGGATCAATTCACTCAAATTTGCCATAATTTCCTCCCTTATTTTATCTGTTCATTTTCCTGCACAGGGACGGTTTTTGCCTGCCGAGCCATCTGCTCAGATACCTTTTTCAGCTCCAGCATTTTTCGCCCGCACGGATGGCTTATCCATCTCGGTAGACGTTCTGGCACCATTCCCGCGCTCTCTGAAGCTGCTCTCTGACCGAGCGCGGGGATTCGCTTTTTGCGGTGTCATCCTCCCCGTACCGGCGCAGGATAGCCCATCCGTTCAAAGATGCGGTTGATCTGTCGGGCGTCCTTGGCTTTCGCCATGATCTCCACTGTGCCGGTTTCTCCACCCGATTGATAATGGATAGAACAAAACACCGTACCGCTTGCTCTCCATTTGGAAGCCCCGCAGATCCTCCTGCTTGACGGAGAATATGGTCAGCTCCTCGCCGTCCTGGATCAGCCGCTTTAGTCCCGTCTTGCCGGATAACTTAGGGTTGTCCTTGGCTACTGCCACCAGCAGAGCCGCCAGGTTCTTTTGCACCCAACCCCGCCAGCTTAACAGCACTCTCCGTGATCTGGATGCTCTCCCGCACCACCATATCGGCGGTTTCACCATTGGTACTCACGCTTTTGCGCCTCCTTTTCATTTCTTCTTCCCGCCGTTCCGCCTCGGCTTGCTGCACCTGCCGGGATACCAAAGGCACATCCTCCAGTATCCTGCGGCACAGGGCCAACTCCCTGCGCTTTTCCCGCAGGGAGGCGGTCTGGCGGTCGATCTCTGCACTGCACTGTGTTTTGTACGCCTCATCTTCTGCATCTCTCCTTTCCCGATATAGTGGTTTTCTCTGCTGCTCACCGTTGAATATCTCCCGCTCAAGGGCGGCGATCCGCTGCTCCAAATTCTCCGCCGTGGTCATGCCGTTCGCCCACAGATACCGAAACTGCCGGTCATAGCGTTCCAGTCGGACGACCTCCTGCCGCATGGAAAAGGGACACGTCGGAAGTGCTTCTTCCGGTGTGTCCCTCGCAGCAGATACAGGTATCTGAGATAGAGTGCCTGAAACCCTTTTATCTTCCTTTGTGTCCCTGTGGGACGCCTGCCTTTGATGCGATACCGTCTGCCCGCCGTATGCGTAAAGGTGTGTCGCCAGTGTGCCGCCTTCGCGCTGGGCGGTCAGCCCGTGCGGATGTGCTGTTCTGTGTAGCCCTCACCCAAGCTATCCAGCCGGATCGCCCGCTTACCGCCCGGCGGCAGCACGGTCACATATTTGCGGTCGGGTCGGTTCTGTACCCACATATCCCTCCCGCCGCAGGAGCATCAGAAACGTCTCGTATGTATACGCCTCTCCGATGAAGCGGTCAATATCGCCGCGAATGATGCTGCGGATGGTGGGCTTGCCGGTGTTCTCCGCTTTCCATTCGGCGTAGTGTTTCCCCCTTGCCCTGCGGCGTGATAGTGGATAGGTCATTTTCCCGGCACAGGGTGTCGGATGTGCTTCGCACTTCAAAATAATAGCTGCCGGGGCTGCTGTGATATTTTTGCCGTCCACGAAGAGACACAGAGTTCACCACCACATGATTGTGCAGATGGGCCCTATCCAGATGTGTCCCGACGACCACCTCGTAGCGCTCGCCAAACAGGCGCTGGGCAAATTCCACGCCGATGGCGTGGGCCTGCTCCGGCGTCACCTCGCCGGGGCAAAGGACTGGATGAAGTGATACCCCACCACGCCGCCCAGCTTGCCAAACCGTTGCTTCGTGGCCTGCATCTCGGCAAAGGCGGTCTCACAACTTTCGCAATTGATGGCGGACGTAAAGAAATGCTGTTCCGTTTTTTCTGGATTTGCGGCATAAGTAATACCCGTATCCAGCGTAGTCTTTTCTCCGTTGACAGCATAGTTTACCCGTTTATCCAGTCGGTCACGGATGGCGATGATCTTCGTGATGGCCATTCTTAGTTCTTTCACCACCTGCCAAAGCAGCCCCTGCATCATCTTGATATGCGCTATCCTCCATGCGGACAAAGCCGCTGGCATTGGCCACCTTGGCGTAATTTGGTTGATGTTTACGGCCACGCCGGACATCTGGTGCAGCAGCTCCGTCAGCTCACCGGGCGGACGGGGACGTAGTTCCGCGCCCACAATAAGCCTGCGGATCACCGGCTCCATTTTTCAGGCCGGTATCTATGGGAGCTGCTTCAAATGTGCGTACTCTGTGCTGTCCAGTCGCAGAGACGCGCTTTGCAATTTCTCTCATGTGTTCTGCTCCTTCCGTTTTTTAATGGGGGTTTTGGGGGGCTTCGCCCCTTAACAAGCGCGCGTTTTGCTGTCAAAATGCTATGCGCCAGGACAGCGGCGCTCTGCGCCGCGTCCTGCAATACCTGCCGAAGAAAGAAATCAGCGGGCTTCGCCGCGCTGCGCGTCACGCCGATACCGCAGCAGATCATTGTAGTCTTTTCCCCGCACCGGGAGGTCTGTCAATGACCTCGTATCCTCTCAGCAGTTCCTTCAACACCGCCGCTGCTTTCCGTCCCGGCTCATCATTGTCCAGACACAGC